>Ga0247780_1000206_pt1 | contig 59888 bp, 53 predicted proteins | sample UWRJL079202R5_FD_179927 | JGI IMG/M metagenome (GOLD analysis project Ga0247780, IMG submission 179927) | Plant litter microbial communities from Arlington Agricultural Research Station in Wisconsin, United States - UWRJ-L079-202R-5 | ecosystem: Environmental > Terrestrial > Plant litter >...
CTTATTTCCCCCCCCCCCCCCCTTTTCTTCTAATTCGAGGCCTCCATTTTACGGTCCAGCGTTTATTACCCGCAATATCTAGTGTTAAATAACTTATGACAGTTGTATTAATAACCATTATCACCCTGCTTAGGGTCCGCTTCGGTACTGAATGAGCTGCGAGGTGTAGTTTCTGGTTGTGTTGCCAGAAAGACATGGAAGCTGAAGGTGAATAGAACTCTAATCTATGTCGCGGATACTACCTTCTTCGATTATCCCTAAAAGATCTCAGTGTTTATCTAAGTCCACGTTCATACCACGGCGGTTCCCCGTTTGGTTTTTTGACTGTTCACATACCGTGGAGCTATGTAAGGTGAAATAATTTACATTTAATAAGTACCTAGGTAACCGTGAGACTACTTGCTTAAATTATTTCCAGCGTCTCTGGTACTTCACCCAGGAACCCTTTTTGGTTACCTTTCACTGCCTCCGCAGTTCCTAGCCTCTTGAATCGGGTCGAGCCCTTCTCGTCAGGTATGAGCAGGAGGAAGAATGGGCCACGACCATTATATTCCCCCAGAAGTAAGCCTTTGATCGAGACATCTTGCATGTGGTACTGGGCTAAGGCTGGATTCTCCTCGATATAATCGTAATCAAAGCGTGAAATGTAGTCTTCACGCACGGCTTCATCTGCGGCATCCGCAAAAAATGTCCCGTTCCAGCAGGGCTGGTATCGTCGAGCAACACGGAACTCAGCCGTTAAACCAGTGACAGTCAGAGAACCACTATCAACACGGCCAAACTCATCGCTATCGTGGCCCAGGTATTGCAGCCGAATATCATTGATAATAAGCTCTTTGCTGGATACGAATCCACTCCGCCTTCTTCTCCAGTTGAAACAAAAGTCATGCGCAATCCATGACCAAGTTGGTTCACGTCGGGTGCTAGAATTCCGAGGCAGAGGCGGATGTCGGATTGTCTCCCAGGTCAGGCCGTAGATAAATGAGTCCTCCCACAATCCAGCTACGTAGCGCTGTTTAATTGCGGCTTTGAAAATCTTCGCAATGCCGGCAACTGCGACAAGCCGATCTCCATATTGGGTGAAGTTTCGAGTGGCAAAATCGTTACCGATCAAGTTGGTATACCAGAGAATGTCAAGACCGCTCTCGCCAACCTTGGGAAATCGCAACCACGACACACGCGTAGGCCGCTCAGTGGCGGGAAACGGGATGTTGTCTTCCGTTTGATAGAATCGGCAACATTCCCATACTACTTGGGCCGAGGCGTAGTGTATTGTCCTAGGAGAGAGCAATCTCTCCTGTAGAATCCAACCCCGACTTGCCAATCGAGAGTCCGCCAGTGGTAGTGGTTCCAAAATGCTCGCCTGGAATGGTTGATGTTTTCCAAAAATTAGACACGAGGTCTGGCCGTCTGTGGTATTCGACTTCACCAGCCGTTCTCATTTCACATTGAGCTCCTGTGACTGGCTGTAAGTCAGGTGGGGGGCTTTTGGAACACCCCTGCCTTTGGAACACCATGCCCATACATAACCCTGAAAAGCAGGGTCGCGTAATTAATTAAGCGAAATTACCAACCAAAAACCAAAATATATATCAAATGCATTACTAATGGCTTACTAAGGATACATAGTTATTTAGTTTCTTCTGTTTTTCTGTAATAGCTTTATTTAACTTCAAAGTTAGAAGTTAGAAGTTACTAGTAAATCCTATATATAACCCTAGGATTTATTTTTCTTAAATAAATCCTTTATACTTAGGTTTAAAATTAAGGTAAAAATAGTTATGTATTATTAACAGGTACTATTTACGTAAACTTTAATATATATATATAGTTTTTACTTACGTAATGAAATAATTAAATGTAAAAAATCCTCTCATATAAAATAAATAAGAATTTTATAATATTGTATATTTAACTAAAAATATGTAACTTATTATTACATAAGGCTTACAATTAAACACTAACGAAGTTTATCTAAGTAATGGTATTTATTAAATATTTTATTCATCAAGTATTATAAAAGTAATTAACGAACTGTAAATCTTAGGGTTATATATAGGATTTACTAGTAATCGAAAACTTCTAACTTTGAAGTTAAATATAGCTATCACAGAAAAACAGAAGAAAATAAATAACTATATATTCTTAGTAAGCCATTAGTAATGCATTTGATATAAATTTTGGTTTTGGTTGGTAATTTCGCTTAATTAATTACGCGACCCTGCTTTTCAGGGTTATGTATGGGCATGGTGTTCCAAAGGCAGGGGTGTTCCAAAAGCCGGTGCTCTGACTTAGGTGTTACAACAACCCTCATGACAATCGGAGCTGGAGCTGGCGGCAATGGTTAGAGCCGCATTTTGGTAAATATCGGCCATCTTTGGGGCTTCCCGCCTCCAATCATTGTCCTCGAGAAATGGCAGCTCAGGGCGGTGGCGAATCGAGTAAGGATCCATAGTGTGTTGCTATAGAGCCAATGACGCGTGGTTCTTTAGCTGGGAGCAAGTACCGAGATGCAGTTTGCGGGGCTGGTGGGTGACAGATCCCAAGGGCATTAAAACGGAGATGGTAACAAAAGATGTTAGTTGGAATTAGGAGTTGGTGTGTGAAGATGAATAGAAAAGTGGAGTTTAGATTGTGGTAGTTTGAGGTTAAAGGCGTGGCTGGGTGCGGCTGGAACTAAAACATGACTAAAACAGAATTTCCTACAGTCGACGTCCTGCCCCACCCCTAAACCAGGTTAGGGTTATGGGAGCTCAGAAAAATATTTCCCCACTCCCCCACGTAATGCCCAGTTATCGTTTTCTCCCAATCCTGGTCATACTTGCGCAATGGATTTGTTCCACGCAACGGTTTGTAACTGTCGGCTTGGCTGGACTCCATCGCAGCGGTTCGAAAGGTCGGATCCAAACCGCAGAGATTCGGAATGGAACAGGTCCGTCACAGCGCGCTGTAAGGCTTTAATTGTTCAGATCAAGGCATTCCATTTGCGAAAAAGAGTGTGTGAAAAATCGATGTTGGAACACAGAAGTCCCCTTTAAGCCCAGAGGCTTTTATGCCCTGACCTGGCGCGTGAACCACTCTCTACAGGCCTAACAGCCTCCGCGCTCCGCCGATCCGAGTGCTAAGCACAACCCAGCTACCACTTCAACATCTTATCACCGGTTTACGTGTAACCTCTAAGCGCTTCTGTAGTAGTAGAATACGAAACTAACATAACGATTATATATAAACGTATGTGTCAAATAGACTCTGGAATGAAACGAAGTTAGCCTATGCTTTGTATCGGATAGAAGAAGAGCGTTTCGGGCTTCCGTTTGCTGTAGAGTTCCTCTAGGCAGAAATGTAACCGACAAGACGCTAATTTCGATCCTAGTTGTAAAGCTATCTTCAAAGTGGGATTATTATTGAAAATTAAATCCTTAGGCTGCCGCTACCGTTATATAAGGTGTGAGTTGAGTAAGCATAAACGGTTAGCTGCCTAGGATTACAAAAGATGGTGGGGTCATATTGTTGGAGCTGGCTGCCATATATGGCGATGCGGACTTCCAATTCTGGACGCCTCAGCGCCGTACTCTATCATTATAAAGAAATTGCTGAGGGCAACTTTAGGATAAATCATAGGGCTATTGACGATGATCAGTTTTCGTCGATGCAGTGTTTAGCGGCTTGGCTGCTGATATCTGCCTTTGACTCGGCCTTGCAAGGGTGCAACCCCTGCGATAGCTCGGCAATGCCGCAAGAAATACTCTACAGAAAACAGCTGTCTTGGAACTCTGGAGTTGAGACCTGATTGGTCGACTTCAACTCTGATTAGGCTCTCAAACTCCTTGGGGGAGGCACCAAACTTTGAGGTCTCATCAACCCTAAATTAACATTGAGGCACTCCTGTTTCCAGCCTACATCTTTGCTCTCTCACTCCCTCCCCTCCCCAAACTGACCCCCAAACTACCTCCAAACCTACCCCCCAACCCGCACCGCAGTCACCACCGCAAACTCCGGACACTCTAAATGCTCTCGCCAAAACTCCCTATCCCCACTAACTACCTCCGTCCCCTCCTCCTCCACAACCCCAAACCCGCCCATCCCACACCCCTTCCCAACCTCATCCCTCCTTTCATACACATCCCTCATCAACGTACACCCCACCGAAAACGGCTCTTTCGTCAGCAACGTCGCCCTGCACTTTATCCCCCCTTCAATCTCCTGCACCTCGCTCCTCAAGCACCCGTACTTCCCGTCGGTGAGGTTGTGGGAAGAAAATATCCCCGGCGCGATGGCGCGGATGCCGATGAATTTGCCGGCGCCGTGGGGCTTGAGGAAGGTGGCGATGTTGGACCACATGGAGTGCAGGTCGGCGGGGGAGCGGGCGTGGTCGAAGAGCCAGTTGGCCATGGCGATGTCGTAGGAGCCGGGGGGGAGGAGGCCGGGAGGGGATTGGGAGGTTAGGGGGGTGGTGGCGTCGGCGAGGATATAGTTGATCCGGGTGGGGTTGGGGGGAGGGGTGGAAGAGGACGAGGAGGAAGGGGAGAGGGACGGGGAGGATGAGGAGGAGGAGGTAGGCGAGGTGGCTTCGATGGTTTGGCCGATTTGCATCATGGCTTCGGAGATGTCGACGACGTCGACGCGGTGGGCGCCCTGGCGCACGGCCATGCGCGCGTAGCTGCCGGAGCCGCCGCCGAGGTCGAGGATGGTGAGGCCGGTGCAGTCGCCGAGCGCGGTGCTGATCAGTTCGGCCTCGAGCCGCGCGACGGGGAGGTCCTCGTACGAGTTGTACTCGACTGCCATCTCGTCGTACTGCTCTTTTTCTCCCGAGGCGGTCGTCATGGTGGCTTTGGGTATGGTATGGTGAAAGGGATGTTGCGTTGCAGTCTTACAGCGTGGTTTGACTGGGCTATGACGAAGGTTTCTATATCTTTGGTTTCTACTAGTATTTCACCTCTAGGTTGGAGTAAGCACGAGGTATTTTCAGCGCTTATGCTGTATGCGCACAGAGCTTGTTCCTGCATAAACCCGATCACGTCACGCGCCAGCCGTGGCCGGGACGATCTGTTTCTGCGAGCAGATTTGCGCGCGTTATGCAGCCAGACGCCAAGATAGGGGTACACCAACGCAAAGCTGCTCGGGTGCCACGTAGCCTTGAACGTCCTACAGCGGATGAGAACCTAGTGCGATTCCTACAGAGGTTTGCAAACCTTTCAGCACGTGGTTTGAAGTATTGATGCACGGCCTCCGGACCTTGAATTTTGCCTACCTAGATGCCTAGTATGGTTGTACACGCTTGATCTGCGAGGTTCGACTTTCCAAACCGTCGGGACTTTGAGACCTATGACACCCCGCATACTCAATTCTCCTAGTTCCCTAAACTTGATAGTATCAAGAAACTGCCTACAGCCCTCCCGCTGGTGTCTGTAGTAATGGTAGTCCACAGAACAGATTAACTCGCACTCAATTTCCTCGATCCCTTTCCCGTAGCCCCATCTGTACAGTCGCTTCAACGCCCTTTCAAACCCCTATCAGAAGCATCCGGATAGTATACCGCGGCGCCGTAGCCCTCTACACATCCCATCACCGATTATACTTCCGAAACACCGCCCAAAACGCCCCCGCGCAAACCACCATCACCCCCGCCAGGGCTGCATACACGGCCACGAGCCACGGATCCCTCGCGGCCGGACTGATCGCCATGCCCATCAGCGCGCCCACACACGCACTGAGCTGCACGACGGCCTGCACCACGCCCCTCATGCCCTTCGGCGCCTTCTCATAACTATACTCGCTCGCCGTGACCAGGCCAAAGATCTCCGCCACTGCCATGGCCCCATACACCGGCGTCTGCAGCCACACATTGACCTCGTTCGGCCGGCCCTCCCCGGCCGGACACCTCCCCGGCGCATCAAAACACGGCCCGCTGCTGTAAATCACCCTCTGCAGCCCCGCCGCGTAGCCCATGCCCCCCGCCGCAATCACAAACGCGACTGCGATCCGCGCCATCGGCCCGAAATGGATCCTTTTCCGCGCGAGGAGGGTATACAGCCCCTGAATCACCGGGCCGAAGACCACGCATCCGACCGCGGCCATGGCCTGTATCATATCGTTGGGGATGCCGTGCAGCGCCATGGTCGAGGCCTGCGAGACGAGGTTGTTGTACACCTGGGTGATGCACAGGTAGAAGAAGGCGAAGGAGAAGATCACGCGGCACGCGGCGAGGCCGGTTTGTAACTCGGCGATGAAGGCGGCGTCCCAGGGGGGGAGGTGGCCGGTGCGCTGGAGGTGGGAGGCGGGGAGGGCGGCTGAGAGGCGGAAATTGTGGAGGGCGGCGATGCGCAGGGCGCGCAGGGCTTTGGGAAGGACGCCGGTGTGGGGGGTGGCTTTTACTTGTTGCTGTTAGTTTGGGGGTTTGGTGGGTGTGGATGAGGGGGGCCAACCAAGTCTGGATTTTAAACTGAGGAGAATTGCGAGGGAGATGAGCAACGAGGCGGCGGCCATGAGGTATGCCACCCAAAAGTCAAACTCGCGCTCGAGAAACGTGGCGGGGATGGCCGACAGCGAAGCAATGTTGGTGAACCTATGGGTAGCACGTAGGTCAGGGGCGGCAATTCATGGAGGGGGCGAGGTCGACGTACCAGTAGAAGGCGTTGTAAATGAACTGTATTGTTCGTGAGCCATCCACGATGGCTAGCTCACCGTTCTTCTGACGGACCACTCTGGGCTTCTGCTGGGGATACTGGTCGCCGATGAAAGGCGACATGGTGGACTTAATGCCGCCAATGCCGAGCGCAATAAACACCATCGACAAGGCCAGCCCCGGGATGCCGGCGCCCTTTTCCAGGGCAATCGGCAGCGAGGTTGCAAACATGATGGTATTCCCGCATATCAGCAAGCTGTTAAATTTGCCATCAGCAACATGCAGCCATCCCCAAAAAAAGGGGGTGCAATAACACGCACCACAGCGCCACCACCAGAGTCTTGTATCTGCCAAGCCACACATCCGAAATAATCGCAAACAGCATCGGCGTCAGGAACGAAAAGACGAAAAAGCTGTTGGATATCGACGTCGCCGTGGCCTGGCCGAGACCAAGGGCGCCAGGCACAGCGCCAAATCCGCGCTCATGCTGCATGTAGTTTTCTGCGTGTTGTACACTTCCAATCAGCAAACACAGCCCAACGCCAGAAACTCAATGCGGATATGCTCACGCCATACCGCGAGCACGGCATAGTAGCTGAACCTCTCTGTCGCTCCCACTAGCGCGGCAGCCCAGGCGGCCAGCGGGATCCGGTCGACGATGCGCGGCAGTTGCTGCAGCTCTTCCTCGGTGGCATCGCGAGGGAACGATGATTCGACATCCAATACGGACTGCGTCGAAACTCTTGGTTCTTTCTCAGCTTTCGCTTCGGGAGTCGTCGTTTCGTGGGTGCTCATGGCGGAAGGGGTACAAAGTACAACAAGTACGGGATCAGTTGAGACGGACGAGTGAGCGCGTGTAAGTGGTATGGCTTGGCCATTTACAGACAAGCCCCCTGACGAATGAGGCAATCCGAGCGCCCCACTGTGTCAGCCCACGATGTCAGCAAACCGCCAAGGACCACCACGCACGATGCCCAGTCGCCAAGGTGCCAAGGACCCGGATTGCGGTTGGCATTTTGCTCAAATCTGCTCAAATTGCCTGCGGCGTGCCCTTGTAACCTGCTCGCTGCAGCTGCGTCTGGTAGAGGGTAAGTACCGGGTACGAACACTTTCGACGGACGAAAGGCATCAACTGGCATCGAGTCCATCACGGTCAAAAAGCATCTGTATATGACCCAAACATGGCCAGAAAAGATCATGGGATGGAAGCAGGCGAACAGACCCTCACTGCTCCGCCATGGCCCCCAACGAAAAGCAAGAAAATTACCACCTCGGCCACAAAGAGGAGACGCTAAAGGCGCTTGAGCTGCGCAACGTCGGCACCTGTCTCGGGTACCTCCTGCCCACTCTCTCCACGCTGCCCCCGACCTTCTCGCTGCTCGACATCGGATGCGGCCCCGGCAGCATCACATTCGACCTGGCGCGGCGGTTCCCCCAGGCACGGATCATCGGCGTCGATCTTGGCGACGAGGTAATTGCCCGAAACAACGCCAACATTGCCACGCTCGCAGCACCCGGCGCCAACATCGAGTTCCGGTCCGGGAACATCCTTGACCTCTCGACTTTTGTGTCCCCTGAGGAAATCGGGACTTTCGACGTCGTGCACGAGCACACGACGCTGATCTGCATCGCGGAAAACGTCGAGGGGCTGCGCAACCTGAAGCGTCTGGCCAGACAGGACGGCGGCATCGTGGCGTGTCGCGAAGCAGATGTGAAATCGCAGGTGGTCTGGCCGTCGATTCCGGAGACGGCGGAGCTGCAGGAGAGGATTTACGCAATGAATGGCTTGGATACGCAGATGGGCCGCAAGTTGGTGAGCAAGGCTTTGGAGGCGGGGTTCAAACGGGAACAGATCACGGCGTCGGCGAGCGTGCTTAGCAATATCACGGGGCCGGAGAGGCTGCTTTACGGGGGGTCGATGGTTGCGATGTTGGCGGACGAGAGTTCTGAGTATCGCAAGGCCATTGCCGAGTTTGGCTACACGGATGCGCAGGTTGATGTGTTAAGGGGTAACATGGAGAAGATCATTGCCGCTGAAGATGGGTGGAGGTTGTGCATGTGCACGGAGATTGTTTGTAGACTCGGCGCCTAGCTCGAGTCCATTTACAGTCAGTAATTTGCTCAAATCAAGAAATAAGAAATTCTGGCGGTTTTGATACCGCGATGCTTGCACGTTCTAGACCTTACGCCGGCCATTGTACCAGGTACAATGGGCGGCTGGTATGCGGGGGAGGTTGGATTCCGACGGGCCGGACGGCCAGGGGTTCTATTGCAGACCTAGAGAGAACAACGTTAGTTTGCTTCTTACCCCATGTATTTCCACGCCACAACTTGCTCGCTTCAAACCAGGGCCCAGAGCCCAGACCTTGGCGCCGTGTAAATAAGAAGGGTTGCATCAACCAGCGCTGGAAAAACTGGAGCTGCCCCTTATGTCCCGGCTGCAGTTCTCCGACCCCGTGTTCTCCGTCTTCCAACCCCGACATCCCACGGCGGAGAGGACCAGTAACACGACACTCTCATGCCGCCCACCATGAAGTTCCTCGCTCTCGCTGCCGCTCTGCATGCGGCCGGTGTGCTCGGCGACGGCACGGGCTTCATCGGCCTCGGCAAGACCCTGTATAACCCGACGTGCGCATTCGCGTGCCGAAATGTCATCAAGGGCTGCAAGCTGCTGTGCACGCCGGAGAAGAGCACCGCCAACCACGGCACCGCCCACGCTCCGGTGTCCACGCCCCCGGACTGTTTCACGAAAGATGTCGCGTTCCTCAAGACCATGGCCATTTGCCTCGACACATACTGCCCGCTCAGCACCAACCCGGACCTCGCACTGCTCGAAGATTACTGGTCGTCCCATTTGGGCACCGGCACGCTGGGCAACGCAAAGTATGTCCCGGGCCTGTCCTACCCAGATGCACTCGCCGCCGCGCGTCTCGATGAAGAGCGCGTGCGCACCAACACGACGACCCCCGAGGACCACAGCAACCACCCCAACGGCACCGACCACAGTAGCCATGCGAAGCGCCAGTTCATGACGGAGGCCGGCCCCAAGGTCACCAGCGTGCTGCCCACCATCAAGGCCGGCCAACCACTCAACACCACCAGCTTCATCGCCCCAAAGGACTGGCAGAAACAGTACAACGGCATGCTGGACTTTGAGCTGAACGAAAACGGCCACTCGGTCTACTCGCTCGTCATCCTCCTGGTGGCCATCCTGCTGCCCATTCCGCTATCACTGCTCCGCTTCATCCCCGGCGTCGTCAACAGCCGCCCCTGGAATGTCCTGCAATCCGCCCTGATCGTCCCCGCCGTGATAGGAAAACGTCACCGCCAGCCAGCACCCGGCAGGGTCGGTCTCGTGCCCACCCGTGGCCAGGCACTGTACATTTTCGTCCTCAGCCTCCTCAACGTCGTCTTTCTCTTCGCCCCGTACGTGTACCACCACCCACAAAGCACCTTCCCCTCGCCGGACGCCCAGCGGCTCAGCATCATCGGCAACCGCGCGGGCGCCATGGCGATGGGCAACACGGCCGCTCTGTTTCTCTTCGCGACGCGCAACAATGTCTTGCTCTGGGTCACCGACTGGAGCTACAGCACGTATCTCCTCCTGCACCGCTGGCTGGGATACTGGGTGGTGCTGCACACCGTCCTCCACTCGCTGATGCTGGCGCTGTACTACCGCATGTACGGCAACTACGACGCCGAGTTCGCGCGGCCGTACTGGGTGTGGGGCATCGTGGCGACCATGGCCATCGTCGGGCTGTTCTTCTCGTCGTTCTTCGTCATCCGCCAGAAGCTGTACGAGTTCTTCCTCGCGTCGCACGTCGCCCTCTCCCTGCTCTTCCTCGTCGGGTACTACTACCACATCTGGTATGTCTACACATACAGCTGGGGCTACGAGATCTGGATGTTCCTCGCTGCTGGTCTTTGGGCGACGGACCGGCTCTTGCGTGTCGTGCGCATCGCCTCCCGCGGCTACCGCACCGCCGTTGTCACCCTCATCCCCGGCACAGACGGCGAGTACCTCCGCATCGACATCGAAGGTCTCACCGTCGGCGAAGGCGTCGCATACCTCACCTTCCCCACCCTGGGCCGCCACTTCTTCGAGTCGCACCCCTTCTCGGTCGCCCTCAACTCAACCGACTTCCCTGCCCACTCCTCATCCCTCACAACCCCCACCCCAAGCACCGACGGCAAAGAGCCCGAGAAAACTCCCATCTCACCCACCACCACCCCGCTCCCGGCAATGACAACCTTCCCGACCACCACCGCGAAAACCACAACATTCTTCGCCCGTGCCCGCTCAGGAATAACAGCCAACCTCGCCGCCCGCGCCGCCGCCTCGGGATCCATCCGCCTCGGCGTCCTCGTCGACGGGGCCTACCCACACTCGGGGCGCGTCGCGATACAGCTGAAGCAGACGTCGAGCATCGTGTACATTGCCGGCGGCGTGGGCATCACGGCGGTGCTGCCTTATATACGGAACATCACGGGGATTCCATCGCAGCTGTTCTGGGGGACGCGGCAGGCGGGGTTGGTGGAGGTGGTGAGGCCTGCTTTGGAGAGGTTGAAGGGGGGGAGTGGGGAGGTGGAGGTTGAGGTGGTGGTTGGGACGAGGTTGGATGTGGGGGAGATTTTGAAGAAGGCGCTGGGTGGGGAGGGGGGGACGGTGGGGATTGTGGTGTGTGGCCCGCCGGGGATGGCCGATCAGGTGAGGTATGAGGTTGCGAAGCGGGCGAGGAATGGGGAGGGGAAGACGAGGGGGTATGTGTTGGTGGATGAGGCGTTTGGGTGGTGAGATGGAGGATGGGAAAGATAGGGAGGTGACTGGAGTTGGAGATAATTGAATGTCATTTGCACATATGTTTCACGTTGAGAAGAAATTCGCACTGCAAAACAGAAACTTTGAAGGTTGCGGTGTAAATTGGTCAATTGCTGCTGCGAGGAAGGAGCTACGGCGAGTCGCCCTGCAGTTTGTAGTGGAACCGCTCTCTCACCCGATGAGCAACCTCCACCGCCTCCTTCCTTCCCTGTCTCGACGCAACAATGACATGGCCCACAGTCCAAAGCTCGCTTGACGCGGGGCCTTGAACCGGATCGCCTTTCCACTTGACAGTCTCAGTCCACACCACATGCTCGTTCAGATCAGGGTTGGCCTCGAGGAACTCGACCACGCAATCCTCTGACGCCATGACGCCCTCCCTCGTCGGAGGCAGAACGGCAATCGCCGGTGTGTATTGCGGCTTTCCGCCCCGAAACGGCTGCGCCAGCGCCCGGATCCTCTGCTTCTCCTCTTCCTTCTCGTACCCCAGCGCAAGAAGCAGCCGAAGAGCGTAGTAGTCCACCCCGTGTGCCAGCAGCGCCGACACGGTGTTGGCGTATCCGGGCGGCCGTGCATTGATCTCGTGGAGGTAGCACGATGGCTGTTCTTTTTTATCGTCGTCTCTTGCATGGAGATCCAGAATGCCATTGTCCTCTCTTGGTCGGTACTGCACGCTCGACCCCCTCACGCGTGCTTCGCAGTGGAAGATTCCCGACCTGAAGCCACACCGCTTGATAGTCGTCGGCAGCGACTCCCGTAGAATAGCCTGCTCGTTCTCCGGCAGTGCCGTCGGAACATCCATCACCGTCTCCATGAAGTTCGAACCCTTCCCCCCTTCGCTCGAATCGCCCGAGCAGGGGAAATCATCAGTGATGTAGCAAAACAGCACTTCCCCGTCTATGATCACAAAGTCTGCATCGACCTCGGGCCCGTCGATGTACGGCTCCACCACTACACCCTTACTCCCAAGCGGCGACGCAGCGTGCCTTTCCGACGCCCGGCGCACCGCGGCACGCAGCTCATCAACGTCATGCACTTTCGCCACACAATCTGAGTTCCATCCCGCACACGGCTTCACAATCATCGGAAACCGCAACACCAACCCGCCTACCTGCTTTTCCAGCTCGGCCTCCAACTCCTCTGCATCGGCCAGCACAAGCGACTCCCTCCCCCCCTGGCTCTCCACCAACCTCCTCGTCGCCCCCTTGTCCCCCGCAATCCTGTACGCCCCGGCCCTCTCAGTCGGCAGCCCCAGAATCTCACAAGCCCTCGCCACATGCGGCAGCCGCGAATCGCTAATCGTCACAATCCCATCAATCCGCTCCGGGTACGCCCGGACGGCATCAACAATCCGGTGTGTCAAGTCCGCATCGCCATCGATGTTGAGCTCCACAAAGGCCTCGCGGAGATGCGCATGCGGGCCCTCCGCGTCCTGCATCCAGTGGCCAGGCGCATCTGCCACGACGAGGATGATTCCTAGCGCCTTCGCGGCGAGATAGAACTGCTGCGACGACAGGATGTTTGCGCGGCCCTGGATCCAAAGGATGCGTTTCTCCTCTCGCTGGTTCGGGGCGGCGGGGGGTGCGATCCATGGGACAGAGAGGCGGTATTCGAGTTCTGACGTGAGGGATTGGGCGGTGCTGTTGAGAGAGGTGCCATGGCTGATGATGCCGCCGAGGGAATGGTGGAGCAGGAGGGAGCAGAGCTGTTGGGCCTGTTGAGCGGAGGCGATGCTGTGCGTGACAGCGGGGGAGGTTGCAACGGCGTGTTTGAGAGGATTAAGGAAACTGCGCACTGTGTGGATGGCGGGCGCGTCGCGGAGGCGGTATTCGATGTAGTCGGATCGGATCGGGGTGCCCTCCGAGGCGTGGAACAGGAGACGGAGAATGGTGATGGGGGCTTGGGCATTGGAAGAGGTCAACGCGGCGGAGATGTCCGAGGTGAAGAGAGTGTGCTGTGCGGACGGTTCTTGGAAGTAGGAGTCGTTAAGAGTGACCCAGAAGATGTCGGTGGAATCTGGTGGAGGAGAGTCGACGGCGACGACGTGGAAATCCAAATGCCAGTAGAGTGGGGACTGTGAGGATGGGGCATGGCTGGGCTGAATGGGGGTGAGAGTTGCGAATACTGCAAAGGTGAGTGTCAGAACAGCTGTGTTGCGACTGTACGATGGTTTGGTGGTGGTGCTCACAATTGTGTTTGTCGGATTGCAGGAATATCCCCCACGAGGGGTCAACATCGTGATTCGCCATTCTCAGGCTGATGGCCTAGAACCAGTGGAAACAGAAAAGCGGGATGAACGGCCCGTCAAAGGGGAATGAGTCCAAGATTGGCACGGAAGATTCTACTCGGCGTGGTGGGAATTGGATTCAACGCGCAGACGACAACAGAATTGGATTGAAATACAATAGGCGCGCACCCTGGCTTGTAGCCCCTACCCACGTGTACAAGCTAATGTATCTTATAGTTCGCTTTAGGTATGCCGATGCAGTAGCGGAGGGCAATGCAGACGGACGGAGTAAGATGTTTCAGCATATCTGGCCGAGCCAAGACTTCGAGGGGAAACTTGCTCAACTTGCTCACTCCGGTGGTACCCCTTGCATATCCCCATCTCTTGGCAACCGCCAGCTCATCAGCTGATCTGCATAGGTCCTGGGATGTCTGAGAGAGTTTGAGCGCGTAAAACTGCTTACGCTGAGGTGGTCGGGAACTGGAAAGACGACATCGTTTCCTTACTCCGGTGTCCGATGCAGCTATGTGGGCAGTTTGCGGGGAGACATCTACATAAGGCCAGATTGAGGTCTAGCGCGGGCAGCTGATTGTGCTTTGCAGCGCGGACAGAGAAGTTGCGGGAGATGCCAGACCTCGAATTTACAGGAACATCAAGTCCCTTTGACTCTACAAGGACGACATCGTTACGGCCACGGTGCTGAGGGTCCCTTTTGACTTCATTCGCATCCGGTCTAACCGATCTTCGCCAGCATGGCTACATCCAACGTCTTTCGCGGCCCCAACTCCATGGCCGACTTCTTTGATCCGGACAAAAACCCCCCTCTGCCACTCGTCGAAATTCCCGCCCGGTTGAACCCGTACAGGGAGGAGGGCGTGCGAATATACGCCAAGGTTCTCACCAACCTTCCCGCCCAGAATGTCAAGTCGTTGCCCGGTGCGTCCCACTTCATTGGCTTTGATCAGTATCTGGATACGTTCTGATTGTATTGTGGATTCTAGCGTTGAATATGCTCCGGGCCATTCCCGAGGCACGAGACAAATCCATTGTCGAAGCAAGCTCGGGGTCGACGGCCTTGTCTCTGGGCATGATTGCGAGAGTGATGTGGGGCCACGAAGACGTCAATGCCTATGTCACTAACAAGAAGCATCCGGAGTCTTTGAACCTGCTTCGTTTTTTTGGGATACGGCCGTATGTTCCCCTTCCTTCCACTGTTAGCAGCTGCAGGATTCGAAAGTCAGACTGCTAACCGACTGTAGACATCTCTATGCTGGACTTACGCAACAGGAGCCGACGGATGAGACTGGTGTGATGTGTAGGTTACGACGGCTTGCAGCAAAGCGAGACGATGTTGCATATCCAGGGCAGTACGACAACGAAAATGTAAGACATCATTCCCCGTTCGGCAGAATCAGTGTCTCACACCGTCTTCGGTAGAATTGGAAAGCGCACGAGCAGTGGACTGGGCCTCAGATCCTAGCCCAACTCCCCGAGATCAGCCTCTTTGGGACTACGGTGGGAACCGGGGGCTGCATCACTGGCACCGCGTCCCATCTCAAGTCCCAAAAGCCATCATGCAGGACACTAGGTGTTTTTAACGTCTTTGGCGACGAAACACCTGGACCAAGAAACTTTGAGGGCTTCAACTCCTGCAGCTTCCCCTGGAGCAGGCTGATGGACGCGACGGTGGATGTCGCTTCGGTCGATTCCTACCGCATGTCAATGCTTTTGTCGCGCGAGGGCCTCATCTGCGGGCCGTCGTCGGGGCAGGCGCTGCAAGGCATCTTGGACTATGTTGGGCAGCTCAAGAAGGTGGGAGGGTTGGCGCAGCTAGCGGATGCGACCACGGGGGAGGTCTCATGTGTTTTCACGCTGAGTGATCTGCCGTACCAGTATCTCCCACAGTACTTTGAGAAGCTGGGGGAGGATGAGTTCCCTGAGATTCAGAATAAGGTACGACTGATAGTAACGACAATGGGTGGGGATGAGCGTGAACTGATGACAACTCACAGATCCTCCTCGGATGCGACCAATTCAAACACGACGGGCGATGGATTCTCCATCCATTTCAGGCCACCGAGATGCTGCAGACAAAGCCAGGCCTCAGTCCTCCCCTGCAAGTCAGCGTTTCGAGATCAGCGCAATGGTCTCCGTGGTCATCACTTCGCTCCTATATCACTCATCTCGCCACTTACATCTCGCGCGCACCCACAGATATCGGGATAACAGCTTCATCGACCAAGCCTCTCATCCTCGACCTCAGAAGCAAGGCCGCATTCCAAAACCACCACCTCCCGGCCTCACTGAATATGCCCCTTGCCGGATTGACTCCGGGACTGGCGGGGAGGGACTTTTTTGGCGACCCGGAAGCAGTGCACATGATTTCGGGTGCCATTCAGACCCTCTTCTCAACGCCGCAGGGGCGGACATTTGTCGCCACAACGCAGCAAAGTCAGCGACGGGTGCTAGTTCTGTGTTACGATGGCGGGGCGAGCCAGCTGGCGACGTCGACGTTGCGGTGGCAAGGCGTCCAGGCATATTGTGTAAAACGGGGCTTCGGTGGTTTGGCTGCACAGATGGGTTGCTAGCGATGAGAGTCGTTGATGATAAGAACAAACGACAGGGGACACGCCGATGCACAAAAGCAGAAGCAACCCCCACATTTCCCGCTCGGCGGGCGGCCTGTTATTCGTCCGTATTCTCCGTCTCAGCCCAACCTCCATGCGGCTCAGTCCGAATAAAAGCGGACAACCCCCAACCTCGTTTCCGAAACTCCAACAAACAACCATCCCAACCTTCACCACCACAACCCCATACTTTATCAAAAAAACCCACCAATCCAGCCATGGCCGCCCCTCTACCCGCCCTCACCCTCTACCGAATAGACGGCGCCTGCTCCCTCGCCGCGCACATCACCCTGCGCGAGCTCGAAATTCCCTTCACCGCCGCGCGCATGATCATCAACCAAACCACCCAAAAAGCCGAAGCCGCCGACGGCACCCTCACTTACGAAGAATACGTCCGCGAAATCCACCCCAACGGCCAGGTCCCTGCGCTGGAGGTACACTTCCCAGACCTCTCGCCGCCCTCCCCTTCCTCCCCCGGCAGCCCTACCCCCCGGACGAACTACCCGCCCAACAAGATTGTGGCGATTACCGAGAATCCGGCCATATTGCTGTACATCGCCGACTTGGCCGCCTCTCTTCCAGCGACAGAAGATTCTGCGCCCAAACCATCCCTTGCGGGATCAAACCCCCTCAACCGCGCGCTCGTCACATCTTGGCTGTCGTTTCTTTCGGGGTCGGTCCACGGGCAGGCCTTCTCCGCTTTGTACCGGCCGCGGCGGTTCATCGACACGACTTTGTATCCCGGGGGCGAGAAGGCGGTGCGGGAGGCGGGGCGGCGGGGGATCGATTTGTTTTATGGGCAGGTTGAGGAGAGGTTGGTTGAGGCGAAGGGGAAGGGGGAAGGGGAGGGGGAGTATGCGGTGGGTGGGGAGCTGAGCGTGGTGGATTTTAATCTGTATGTGTTTTATCGGTGGGGGAGGGATTTGGGGCTGGATATGGAGGGGAGGTATCCGAAGTGGAGTAGGTTGGTGAGGATGTTGGAGGGGAGGGCGAGTGTAAAGACTGCGTGTTGGGTGGAGGGGATGAGTGGGATGTTCTGATCTTGACGGTTGGGTTTGGAAGGAGGGAGGAGGGGTGAGAGGGAAAGGGGAGGAGCTGTTCAAGGTTCGGGTTAAACTCGAATTTTGTTGTCCGAGATGTCCTAGACGGGCTCCCGCTTATTTCAAATGTTACAGCTCAAGTACGAGTTTCCTGCAAATTCACCTCCGTTCGTGGAGCCCGGTCCTCTGAATCTGGACACAAGGGCTACTAGCAGAGCGAATAGAGACTGATAGTTGTTTGCACATCCCAAGAGGATAGATAGTCTGGTGGCTGCATACCTATTCCTCGTCCGCCTGGCACCCAAAGCCCAAAGTACCGAAGACAAAAGCCTAGCTCACCATCACCCATTGGCCTCGGTGCGTGCGCGGCCGTACCCTAGATCCTACTCCACGCAAGCCTCCCTCACCGACAGAAAGGAGTGTTGACCTTTTGGCGACCGTACGATTTGAAAAACGGGTCGACGTCGGCAAAGCCAGGGCTCAAGCCACTGCACTGGATGGAGATGAAATCGACAAACTGATCATATTCGCCCCGGTAGCATCGGTTGAGCGTGTTGGCCTTGTTGCACATCCACGCCACATCCTCGACGACGACCCTGGCAATGGCCGAGAAGCCGCTCGCCGCGGCGCCCCGATCGCACCAACTGGTGAAGTCGCCCCAGGCTCTGTTCCAGTAACCCCGCGTTGAGCCTTGGCTGGTCGAGGCAGCGGTATCCGTTGATGGGGAGCTGGCGGGCCGCGAGGGGCTCGACATCGCGCCTTTCAGCGATGGGGTGTGCCGATTCCGGCTCGAAGGTCACCCCGAGGATCTGGCCGTCCGCAGTTAGGGTGATGTTGTAGTACCCATCTTCGCTGCCCTCGGGCATGATGATTCCCCCTCCGCGGGCGATTGTAAGGCCACGGTGCTCGAGATGACTCGTAGCCCGGCAATGGGCCAAGGCGGCAATGGCGACGGTGAGGGTGGCGCTGAACTTCATTTGTGGAGAGTGTGTGGACGGCAGGTTCAGAATAGATGTGCGTTGGAATGTTGGAATACTGTGTGGGGAAACAAGCTCGGGAGGCTCCCTTTTATGCCCGGAACCTTGTAGCCGATAAGGACTCAGCACTCACAGTCACAGAGTCGGAGACCAGGGTTTGGCTTCGCGAGGCGCGGGACCACATCGCCTCCGCGAGGGCCTCAGTGCCCATGACCTCTCTCGGCCGTGGAGTCAACATGCTACAATTAGAATCAGTACGAAAAACTTGCATGCCTTTTGGGCTCCCCGATCTCCACCACAGCGGAGAGAAAGGCCTTGTGGAACCTCAGACCTCTATACCGATGTTGCAACGGTGCACGGGTGCATAACAACATTGCGGCGTACAAAGCACTTGAGCACCTCGACCTACCATCCGCGGTAACGCTTTTCAGACCAATGTTAGGTGTGACGTTAAAAACAAAGTTTGCCTTGACCGAATTGTTACACAACGCTTTGCAGAATACCTCAGGGTTCCTGCCGATCTTTCAATATTCCGTGACTTGCCGTTGAATGCAACCCTCAGGGTGCTTCGGCAAATCCAGGACAGGCATCTCCCGTTACACAAGAGCTTGTACTGGCGACCAAACCAATCAGAGAAAGCCCAGCTGACATGCGCGTTTGCCCACACCTACTCTGACGTCCGACCACGCATGAATCGAATCGGGCCGTTGCTCCAGCGCCGGTGAGCCCGCGCCCTTGTGCTCCCTTTGGAATTGTGAATCTAAGTGGAATATCTAAAGGGGGCGTAACAGGCTCGCACCCCTTCTTATCCAAGACGTGCACCCCCCTAGGGTCTTGAGCCTGTCGATGCCTATTACCCAGACATGTGTAATTCGGAAGGCAGATGCCACAATCGGCGTGGACCCCAAGGCTCCTCGGAACTTAAGCCGGGGCTACCTTGTAAGAGATTAGTACCTCGCCTCACTCTGTAATATGTCTCACAACTACACGCCGGAGCCTCGTAGATCATTCTTCTTACAATTTGCATCTTGAGCATCAGGATGCCAATACTGCTACCATAGGCCAAAGTATATCCAACACCTAGAATTCGATAAACGGATGTTATGCCGTTACAACTGCGCTTCCTTAAGGATCAGAAACTTATACATATATAATCTCATACAATTATAATAACAGATCATTCCAACACCGTCGTCGTAGGAACCTGTGATGCCTAAAAGGTTTCTATTTTAGGTGAAGCGCGAGAAGAAATTTAACGTGCGACCGAGAGGCTTCTTAAAGTGAAGGGGTTGAGTAGTCTGCTAATAGACGGTCACCCGAGTTGTGGAGGAGAAAGGGGGATTAAGGTAGGTACTGATCAGCTGCTCCAGTTAGAGATCGAAGTCTGGTATAGTTATTTAAAGTGTAGATGGGGTAAAAGGGAACTGTTATAATATTTACTTTATATAATAATAAAGAAATAAGAGCTATTAGTAAATATAAACTGTTAACCGTTAAGTAAAGTGGTGGGATGGAGGTAAGTAAATGTTAAAGATAAATATAAGTGGTGACGAAATAAAAGATTTTTAGATAATAAACAGCTAATGCTGTATCGTGGGTTAAGGTAAGGTGTAGGTTTGAGGTTGTTCAATCGTATATCTTTAAGTGGCCGAAACCGGTACACAATTTGCAGGGAAACGAGATTACATGTAGAACAAAACCCCCAGGTCCCGATGGTTCCTCCCCCCGTGCACTTGTTGAGTGCCGCACTGAAGTTCAGTTTGGAACAAACACTACTCTCCAGATAGCTACTCTATTCCTAGGGCCATTTAAACAATGTCTTCGAATTAAGTTGGGTGACCAGCTTTTTGACCGCCCCCCCTTTCGACCACAAAACCCACCAAAACCACTAGATTCCACAACATCACCATTCAACCACCACTACACCAAAACTAATGCAACTTCGCGTATGGTTTTATAACACTGTTATAAACATACTGTAAGCTTTTCAACTTTACAGTATTTTTATTACAGCCTGGTTATCTGAGACAAATCTGGGCACATGAAATTTCCTTTTTCGTTCGCAACCCTGAGCTGGGGTGAGTTGAGGTGAGCTGTGGCTGATTTGTCCTTAGCTCTGCCTGATTCTTCCCTGAGCTAGGGTGATCTTATACGCGGCCGTCGCACAGCCTCAGAGGCCCATTTGTGGTCCCCTGGCCAAAGCGTCCTTTCAATTTCACCCGCGGTGTCCACGTTTGTATTATACTAGTACATGTTAAAGGATAGCACGTATCATCCTAATCTAGTCCCTACTAGCATTCTGGTACCAAAATTGGGATGGTATCTAATATACTAGTATATTAGAGAGGCTGGTACAGAATAGACCAGCACCTAAACTATACCAGTACATAATGTACTGGCCTGAAGTATACTTGTACATAACATACTAGTACCTATGATAGGTGTGTTACATCCCGCACTCGGTGAGATAACAGACTCCAAGGTAGTACGCTTGGGGTGTTCATAGTAAGACCAAAAGTCGGCGCAAGGTCCAAACAGTGGCACGTTGACACAAGGGTTGTTCCGCAAAGAGCTTCGCAGAGTATTGTAGACAATAAATAATGGGTCTCCCACATAAATAATCCTTATCGCCAATGTGGCGCAGGAGCTTTCCGTACTCGTCGCAGGCAACCAGCACCATGAGCGAGAGCGTCTTCCCTCCAAAACAGGCCGGGTGCGCCTAGGTAGTTCGAGAGCTTTCATCATAGGCGCTGAGAGGAGTAGAATAGGAATGAGAGTTGATTTACTTGAATTTAGAGTCTAATATTTTTTAACCCCCTTGGGAATGAGTACAACCTTAATCGTGGCTTTACTGCTGTTGCTGCATCTGGCTCTGAAAGATCCTCTGTCTCTCCTCCCAGTCCAAACGTGATGCCCCTTCTGCTGGGGCGGCCTGCACCCGAGTGACCCTACGCAATCCCAATGAATGCCAAATGGAGGCAATCTGCGATGCCAAGTGCCTCTGCCCGGGTCGTTCCATCTCCTCTAGCCCTCTTTGGCTGTGATTACTGCTGGGTGGAAGAGGTTGATCAACAACGCCCGGTCGCGTCCAAGCTTCTTGCCAAATGTTCTCTTTTTTCGCCTTATCAAGTCTAGCCGACAGGGCTCCAATCTCCGCCCGATCCTTAAAAATGCCACTGGGAGCGGCCTTTCCAACCTCCAGAAGATTCGCGACGCTGACGAGCGTGGAGATATGGTTCATCCCAAGCTGCGCCTCTCGAGCCTGCAAGATCTTTCTGCATTCCTCTATGGCCTCGAGCCAACACCCCTGGGACGCCAAAACCATTGAAAGATTTGTCCGCACATTCAACGTGCTAGGGTGCTCCCGGCCGAGACGCGCCGTCCTCCCCTCGACGGCCTCAGACAATGCGTCATGTGCTTCCCGCAGTTTCCCCTGGCCCAGGTAAATACAGCCGAGGCCGTTCAAACAAGTCAGGATGTCAAGATCATTGTTTTCAAAGCTCAGGCGCATCTCTTCCAGAATCGCGTTCTCTTCTCTCTCGGCGTCGCCCACTTTGTCGCTATATTGCCATATCCAAGCCAACATTGCGCGACATCGCAACAGCGCGCGCTTATCCTGCGCGTGATGTTCTTCCCGGACGGCGAGAATGTCAGTAGCATAGGCAGTGGCCTCTTGGTGCTTTCGCTGGTAGCACAGAGCAAGCGTGAGCAACTCGGCCAACGCGATGGCGCCTGCATTTCCCGCTTCGAACGAGCCTTGAACAACCTTAGTCTGGAGTCTCTCTTTCAATAGAATGGTGGCTTCGTCGGGTTTTCCCTGATGGTGGTAAATGCGAGCCAAAAGGCAAATACTTGACGTCAGTTTCGCCCCATCCGGGTCCGCTGCATCGCTGCTCGCCTTAAGTAGTTCAATAGCTTGTTTTTGAATCCGCTGCGCGGCGTCGTTCATGTCGCCGCAGCTGTCGAGAAATTCTGCAAAGAGATGGCACGTTTTGTACGCTTCCAGGGAGTCCTGCGCAAGGCCAGATTGGAGAAGAGTGGTTTCGCATGCGAGCACGTGCGGCAGGAGCTCCTGGCGAATGTCAGAAGGGATGTCGAGGTAGCTGTAGGGCAAGTCCTTTGCGACTGCCTCCAGGCAATCCCGGATAATCCTTGCAGCCTGCATGCCGTCTTCGAGCTGCATGACTAGAAGATCTTTAGTGTTATGGGCCCCGCTGTTTTTGAGCCAGTCCGAGACAAGTGGGTGAATGGAGAATACGTTCTTCCTGGCTGGGACACTCGGTTGGACAAGTCCGCGCTCACGAAGAAGCCTGACGATGGCTTGCAGTTTGGCGCTGTCCAGTGAGTGGCCGTCCTGCGATTGAAAAATTCCCAGAGCGTCGAGTTTATCGGCCTTGGAGGCAAGGAAAAGGCTGGTCGGAATCCCTTTGATAGACAAGAAGGAGCAAATGGTGAGGAATTTTCGAATCTTGTCGGCGGGAGCCTCATCGCACTGAAGCGAATCGAATGACAGTTCAAACGCAGCAGAAACACTAAGATTGTAGGCCCCGATACTTGCAGTCCACGACATAACCTTTTTCCGTTCTTTGTCGTACAGGTCGAGGAACTCGGCCACCGAACAGTCATTCCTGTAAATAAAACAACCTGCTTGGTAAATTGCTAAGGCGTGGAACCCGAGCCTCGTCACAATCCTTTCCGCAGCCTCTACCGAACCGGGTGCCTCGAGCTTCTCCATAGAATCTTTGATCTGAATACGCAGAAGATCTATGGCTTCGCTCTTAAGGAGAGGTGGGATTTCAAGAGAAACGCCAAGGGCCTTTGCTTGATCATGTCTGCTCGTGACCAAGACAGCCCCCTTACCCCTTGGAATGGGTATGTAATCGCGAATGGATGGAAAAGCCGTGGGGTTGTCGTAGTTGTCAAACACGATCAGCCAAGGGAGGTACCATCCCTGAATAATCATCTTGACCTGCCTGATTCGTGCATCATCGTCTTGCAGGACTGAATCCGTATCCTTGATCAACTCGTGCGTGGGCAAGAATGCCTTCCGGGTGGCGGTCTCGGAAGTAGCATCCACCCACAAGATGGCACGGTAGTTTTCCGACCCATTGCTGCTACCTCCAGAGCGTTCCCGGTTCTGGATACAGTACTGAAGAGCGAGTTGCGTTTTTCCCTGGCCACCCATGCCATGCAGGACCACTGTTGGTGTGGAGGTGCCGTTCCAAGTTGACAAAACATTGGTAATTTTAGAGAGAATCTCCTCTCTACCAACGAAGGGGACCTGCAGATTGTGGGGAATATCGGTGATAGGTGGCATCCATTCAACCTGGCGTTGATTTCCGGATGCATTTCCTGCCAATGTGCGGTTCAGGTTCAAGGATTGACAGCAGCCGAGGATCTGTTGCCAAAGGCGGGCGGCCTCGTCCTCGAATCGGGTGCTCTTGAAAGCTTTCCACAGAAGGATGGTCTTCGAATCCCCGTCAATGGGTGTAACAGCGCTAAGGCCGTGATCGAGACGTTGGAGTAGAAACTCGAGCCGCTGAACAACGCCGTCGCGTGGAGAGAGCCTGGAATCCGGCGGCTTGGCATTTTTGGGCCGGGCCGTGGGTGAGTCCAGAGTCTCTACAATGAGGCGGAGGTTGGAGAGCAGAGTTTCAAAAAACTCGGGAACTGATTTGGAGTTGCTAATATAAGTCTCGACCCGACAGTATAAGTGCTTTATCGTAGTTCCGAGTCCAACAACAGTTCCAATCAAACCAAGGATTGAAAGAGGGTCCATGGTCTCACCGACACCAGCTCTGTGCGAAGTAGCGAGATAGACGGCTAGATGTGGTTAAGGAATGTGGTTGTGGATCTTGATAAAGTTTTGGTGGATCTAGGTCCAAGGGACAAGACGTGTTACACAATGTGGACCATGAAAATAGAAGGCGGTGTTTCGTCAGGAGGTCCTTCTGGCGAACGGGCACGTTCAAGGCCGCCCGACGCACTGGGGTGCGAACTGCGCATCAGGCGTCCCAAGGCAACCTAATGCGAACCACCGCAGTTTCTGAGACTTAGATCTTGGATTGCAAGGGAGGCAGTGAATTTGGCTGCCTTTTGCTTTTGATGGATGCCAGTGGCACCCAATCAAGTATCTCGTGTAACGGAATTTCCAAGTTTTGCCACTGCCAAGTCAAGCCACGTTCGGTGAGCTCTTTAGTGCTTACCTAGGACGCGTAAGCTCTGTGCTCGGGGTCGTCATGGTCATAACAGTTCCAGCGACTAGGAGGTATCTTGAGGATGTATGAATAAGGGTACGATGCACAGTCATGGAGCAATGGAGTCAAGGAGCGTACAATATGTGTATGGGCGATGGACCTACAGCAAATGGTAACGAAGGCATGGGCTGAGAGCGTTTATGCAATACATTTCTAAGTCTATAGGAGTACGGAGTGGGTGATACGTGGCATGTCATGCGAGCTATGATTAGGAGGCGGTGGGATACGAGCGGTTATGAGTGTCGCGATCCGGCGGCGAGCAAACAATGGGCATCTCGATACGATCAGGAGAACGCAATACGGTATTTGGAATTAGGCGGGTTACATCTTGCCAGAACTTTGAATCTTCGCAATGAGGAGTTTGAGACAGTCCTCTATGAATCCTGCGTTCACAGGCTGAGTAGGCCTTGTGACATCAGTAATGATGACGACGAAGATACCCTGACATCGCTATCGATGAGCAGTGCCTCAGCGGCAAGTATTAGAGCGGGCAGCTACACTAGGGAAAGATTGCGGGCGGGTGGACAATCCGATCATGCCGGGGACTGTGAAGAAATTGTTGTGGGGCTCCACAGGTGAATGCACCACCAGGTGAATGGTGGTGCCCGGGGCAGACCACCCACGTTTGGCCAGCAGAGGTCTCTGCACCTCTTTCCTTCTATAGCATCAATCACAACAATTGTGCAATCCCTGAATGCCCTCATTTTGTGCCTGTGCAACAGAAATTCCAATGCCGTGTAGGCGCTTACGATTAACCTTAAAATCACGTGTTCGATCCACCGACACAGTCGCTTCTCGAGAAAACACAAGCATCCGACCTCGCAACGGTGAAGGCGAGATGCAAGATGAGGAGCTCTATATTGGAAGGGCAGGCGCTGGTTACTGGGCACACCGTGACAACTGCGCGATATTCATGGCAGGGAGGGAGCGAGACCAGTTGTCTGTCTTGATAATGGCTGAGGTACTTCCACTTCACCCCATAATCTTAGACAACTCGTTTGAGAGACTGGCTGCAAACTGAGGACCTCTATCACTCACGATGTCTTCTAGGAGTCCGTAGACACGAAAGAGGCCATCGCAGTACAGCCGAGCGGCATCCTTAACGGTGGCGTTCTTGTGACAAAAGATGTTCTAAGTCGACTTTCTGAGACAGTTCCAACCTCTTGTCGGGGCTTCAGCGAGCACTGGTGTAAGATGGGGGCGTATGGTTTATAAATACATCGTGTGCCGACAATTTAGTTCATAACAAGGTTAAAGGTTAATGGATTAGCCGCTATATGATGCTGTGTGTAACTTACTAATGAATATCGTTTTGTGAATATGCGGATAGGTCTAGGATTGAACAGTTTGTAGGCGTAAGCGCGATATTCGGAGGGCAGAAGCCTCCAGCTCAGGTAAAGTAAGAGGGATATACAAGACTGTTGGTTTCAAAATGGGACGCATTTTGACCATCATTATATAAGGGACCAGTTCTGGGCCGCCTTGGCTAGTGTTGAAGCAATTCGCATGCTGTTGGCGCGGGCTGCCGAAAACAGCAATTAGGGTGAGCAAAGGTGAGCCAGCCTGAGCAAACCCTGAGCAGGGACTGAGGCGAGCCTGAGCCAGGGTGAGCAGTGTCACGTGAGCGAGGTACAAAAAAGGAAATTTTGTGTGCCCACATTCGTCTCATATAACAGCTGTAATAAAAATAATACGTTTTTACATATTAATTTAACCCTTTTATATCTCTACCATTTTATCATATAAAGTTTTAATATTAATTTAATACATAATATAGATATAATATAACTTGAAACTAAATTCATAAAAAATGTTTTTTATAAAGTGGTTAAATAATAACTGTTTTAATTTCCGATCTTTTTTTACAGCTATAACCCTTAGGGTTATAGTAGGAGTTTCTTCTACCTTTTCTAATCTTAATTATTATAACCACTTAATGAGATGTGTATTTTTAGTATTGAATTCTGGCATCTTATATAGGTATATTACTTACTTAATTTATATTAAATTTTTATTACGTAAGATGGTAGAGATATAAAAGGGTTAAATTAGTATGTAAAAACATATTGTTTTTATAACAGCTGTAATAAAAATACTGTAAAGTTGAAAAGCTCACAGTATGTTTATAACAGTGTTATAAAACCATACGTGAAGTTGCATTAGTATTGGTTTAGTGGTGGTTGAATGGTGATGTTGTGGAATCTAGTGGTTTTGGTGGGTTTTGTGGTCGAAAGGGGGGGCGGTCAAAAAGCTGGTCACCCAACTTACACTCCAGGATCGTATATCCACCAATGGGCCCGGGGAACAGGAATCCGGCGTATGTAAATTCGAACTGCTTGTAATTGGGCCTGCACTTGCCAACAATCTGATTGTCGAGGTTAATCATTGGGTAAGCATTGCCACGAAACTCTCTATACACAGCTGTTTCCCCGTGAATGATTAGCAAGCCTGCTCATCAGGCATCCCCGCACGGGTAATCGCACAACTCGGTCATACTAAGTGAACAAGACGCAGATAACTTACAAAATGGCCCCAAAGATTCTTTTCCCGCCACTCAAGCCTGTCCATTGGGATTGACTCGTCCGAGGCTCCGCACACTGGCGAGTTACTCGGATCGCAGGCAACGCCTCCAACGGCACCAACATCATCCTGGCCCGATTCGGTCAATTGCAAGAGGTGGTTGCTTGGGCTGCCACTGTCTAAAATGTCGTTGCAATCTGGCTGGTGCTCGATGATCTAGTAATAGTTGATAGGTCCAACTTGGGGAAATACCTCCGTGCCCTTGTAGACATAGAAGTGGTGAGGGAACTCTGGCTGCTCAACGTCTGCAGCGTCGCACCCATTAAGCCACGTTGCTAGCGCCCTGGTAGCAGGGTCTAGCACCACTGTTTGTGCACGCCTTGTCAGTAACTGAATCTTCCCCTTCCTTCACGATACGCTCTGGTTCGGATATTCCAAAAGACAGAAGGGAATATAGTTGACGAGATCCAAAGGTGACAACATACCGTAACTCGCGCGGCCCGTGTACTGCATGATTGCCTAGCGGACATTCTCGCCATTGACGCTAGTGATGCTGGTGGCAATCACACCGCCGTAGTTCTAGCTGGGGTTGGGGTATCGGTTGTACTACACCTCTGACACGCCGTTAATCTTGCGAGTCCACACACAGTCTGCCTTGCCATCCCCATTGACATCCACAAACTGGGTCTCGTCCGGGTCATGAACGGTGCTTCCCGTGATGGCTGCCGACCCCGCAACCCTGAAAGTGCCGTCGTCATTCAGCAAGGTGATGTCAGCAACGCCATCGCCCGTCATGTTGGCAGTGCGGATACGGCTTGCAGGCTTCCCAGAGTCGATTCTGGCACCCCCTGTGTCGGTGAACTTCCACCATGAAGGCCCACTGGCTGAGTTCGGCTCGTCGGTCTGATACAGTCGGAGTTTGCCCGTGGCAGAGTTGACAAAGAGGTAATCGGCTCGGCCGTCACCGGACATGTCTGCCAAGATTACCTGGCTGGCCGGCGCCAGACCCGATGCGATTGGGTTGCCGTTGTTGAGGGGTTCGAATACCCAATGGCCGTCCCGTGTACCCTTGTTCAGATAGACGGTCAGAGATCCGGTGTCGTGTCCGACGACAACGGAGTCGTCTCTTTAATCATATCCAAGTCACATCAGCATAGGCACCAAAAGGCGTGAAGAAAACGGAAGAGTTGGGAAGACTTACGCCATCACCATCAATGTCAGCAAAGCGGACTGAGTCCGAGGCGATGGACTTAGCGCCACCCTGCGATTGAAAGAGGGCTGTGCCGCTCCACTGGGTCATAATGTTGAGGTATCCCGAAATGTCGGCCCCATCGTCGAAGATGAGGTAGTCTGCTCGCCCATCGCCGTCAATATCCGCAAGCACGAGCTGGCCGAGATTGGTCACGGCGCCACCCCCTGTGATGCCTCCCTGTTTGAGCCACTTGACATCCTGTCCCAGCGTGCCCCGATTTATCCACATGGCTGGAGATTCCCGGACACCAACCGTCAGGTAGTCAGCTCGCCCGTCGCCATTCATGTCGGCCAGGCGCAGCGTCTTCCAGTTGGCGTGCGGCTCGCCACTCGCAACCTGGTCGCCGTCCACACAATTCCAGCCGTGGGACCAGCCCGCATCGGGCCCGTAGGTCCAGTAGACGTTGACCGCGCCCGTGTCGGCGTTGACCACCAGATAGTCGGCCTTTCCGTCACCATTCATGTCGGCTAGGAAGATTGCGTCCGACGGGCCACGGCCGTTGGCGATGATGCCGTCGTCTGTGCCGGTCTTGAACCACGCGCCCGGGTACCGGTTGAGCCGGACACGGATCAGGCCCGTGACGGGATGAATCCAGACATAGTCGACTTTTCCGTCGCCGTCCATATCCGCCAGGCGGACGTACCGCAGATCGAGGCCGGTGGCGGGCATGACGATGCCCTTTGATTGCCACGATAGGCAGAACTAGTGCTCGCCTTCGACGCCACGGCCTGACGCCAGCTTGCCGGTAGCGAACCACCTCGGATTGGCCTTGCAGACCACGGTAGCATGCTTCTCGGCGAAGTCGTTGGCAGACTGCACGAACGCGGGCGACGAGGTCACGACAGGACTTGTGCCCCAGTCCAGCGGCGGGATGTTCGCGTCGGGTTATCCATTCTTGGAGATGGCGTCGAAATCAACAGTCCGCACGGGGTCTGGACCGACTGGTGGCGTGATCCACACCTCGGGGACCTGCGTGATGAAGTCGTACCACCAGTCGCCCATGATGCGGTAGCCGGTGGAGGTCGGATGGACGCAGTCGCTTCCTTGTCTCAGCAGCGATGTCCGGTACTGTGTGAAGTCGACAGCGATGACGTGTTTTCCTGCGGCAGCGCACGTCTGCACAGCTTGCGAAATCAGCGTCTGGTAATCTTGCGTGCTAGAGGCGCGTTGTCAGAGCAGGGATCAAACATGGGGGCTGGCAACATACAGTTGCGACTGCGAAGCTCGGCAGGAGTTGATGACCATGGTGACGAGGATCACAGTGTAGGCTCTGAAATTACCCACGAGTGGGTGGAACCCATGGGTACCCGGGTATAATTAGGTGGTTAGGTAGCACCTATAGGTTATATAAGTGGGTAGTGAAAACCTACAAGTTATCAGCCAACCAGGGACTCGTTAAAGCCTTGGCAATAGATAGGATTTAGATAGGACTCTACTAGGGAGAGGGGTTTTTTGCGCTTCCTCCTTGTTCCTTGCCCCTAGGGCTTAGCTAGCCAGCTAGATAGATATTATTTGTCTTATACCGTAGGAGCTGAAAGCTCCGCCCGTGAAGGCAAGCGGTCCCTCTACTGCTAACTGTCTACTGTCAATTAGTAATTAAGTTAATATTTAAAAGCAAGTAGCACGTATTTAAATTTAATAAGATGTTAATAATAAATTAGGTCATCTCTCTTCGATCAGAGGGCCAGAATGTCACTAGACTTCAAAATGAGAGGTTTTCGTGGTGAAATCGTCGGTTGTTAACTGAAGGAAGCACGGTTGAAGGAACCGCGCGGCGTAGCCCCTTTTTGACGGTGGCACGCGCTAGAGAACGCATCGCTATGTACAAAAACGGTTACAGTAATATTAAAGAGCCCAAAAAGAACGACATAGTCGGCCTGAAAAGGCGCCCCGAGTCAATAGAAAAGATGTCTTAGTGGTGCGGGTGACGGGTTGGTAGCGATGACTTTTATGTATAACAACCAAAAAGATGCCATTCCTTGCATCTCACACGTTAGTGGCCGATCTCCTGTAAGTATTGGCGAACCGCCTCTTGGGGGTCAGGCCCCAGGTTTCCCTGTTTGGGACGGAACCCATAAACAGTACCTGGTGAAATTGGGTAATGTTAGCGGCGCAGGCTAGGGATTTGACGCAAAAGACGCCATCTGCAGCGGAAACGCACCCACGAATGAGACATGCGTCTGAACATAAATCCAGAGGTACCATAGATATTCCAGCACGATATTGTTGATCCTCTTGTTGGTGATATATAGGTTGCGCGAGCGATCTCGAAGCGCAGAAACAAAATGCGCACGGATCTCATAGAGCCCCTTGCTAGCCAGATCGGCTCTGTCTCGGGGGGTGTCGGTGTCATCACTGGTCGTCACGTAGTGTGACAATAATAAGCTAAAGATCACGGCATCTTCCAGTGCCTGGTTTGCGCCTGAGCCACTAGTAGCCTGGAGAGTGTGGGCTGCGTCACCCAACAGAACGGCTCCTCGTTGGCCCCAATGCGGCAGGTTCGGTGTGGTCCACACCGGATACACACGGTCAGTGGTGGACTGTGCAATGATGGTGTGGATGAAGGCATCATGCCAGGTAGCGTGTCGATCGCACAGCTTTTCCTTGATAATGCTAGCATTTTCCAAGTTGCTCGTCGGCATAACAGGACTTCCCCAGTTGGACCACCATGATAGACTCCGCTGCTCCAAAGGCGCAGCCGAGCAGTAGCCGAAGGACCCTGCCGGCCCGAAGGTGAAGACCATGCTCTTAAGGTCTGTGACTGAGGCTGGCATGTCGATCTCCATAAAGCCGCCGATACCCAAAAAGCCTCTGCTCCCCGGACTGTCAGAGTTGCTGGGTTTTTGTCTCTTTTTCTCATCATGGTACAGAGCTTAACAAACTTTCTTGGCAACAAGAAATTGACTTACTCAAAGGCAGGCCCATACTTCGTCTCGTTCTCGTCGCCAAAGAGGGCCCTTTTGACCACGCTGCGCACGCCGTCAGCGCCCACAACCAGGTCCCCATCATCCCGGCCCCCGTCAGCAAAGTACACAATAGGGCGATCGCCGCTGAGGTCAACCTTGGTGACGCGGCGGTAACGGATGTGGTCGTAGCCGACGTGTTCATGTAACCACCGCCACGAGTCATAACGCGGGCACGTCAAGGTATGTTCGACAGGAAGTGCGCCGTCGGCCGTGGGAATAACCGCAAGCGTGTGACCGCGTGCCGACCGTAGGGTGTAGTATTGGTTGGTGTAGCTGCGCGCCTTGAACGTTTCGTAGAGTTTCGGGTCGATATACCGCATCAGCCGCACCGCAGGAGGTTCCAATGAAATAATGTTGCCGACAACAGCCGCCGAGTCCTGGGTTCCTCGGTCCGGAGCTGGCGAAGCGAGCCCTTCCAGGCGAAGCTGCATTTGACGCGGATCATGGGCGTCGTACAGGATAACATCGTGTTCTGGCGGGGGACACATCCGACGCAGCAACAGGTAGGTTGAGACGCCGGAAAAGCCCGCGCCAACGATAATGATCTTCATGGAGCTAAAGTGCCTTAGTAAGGTACCTAGGTATTCAGCGTGAGAATGGCTGTTGCCTTCCCCTTCATGTGCCGCCGAGATCTGCTGTCAAGATAGCCCTCTTCCGTAGCCATGAAAAAAGAATTAAATACTTTTAAGGAGTGGATTTACACTGACCGAAAATGGCGGCTCGTCAAAATATCTATAACTACCTACGTATCGAGCTAAACCAGAATTAGCGGCTGCAACGTTGGCTTTTCTCTCCTTTGGGTACAGTGGCGCATTTTCCAGCTGCCTATGCAGCCCCCACGTTGTACGCGCGGTGTTGCTAAGAGCAAGTTTGCGCACGTTTTAGGTGCAAACAAGGGCCAGCTGCCATGCAGCACCTACTTATGTACCCGTCTGAGCTCCATGCAGGCAGGCAGGCAGGGAGGGATGAACTATTGCACGAGGGGACATAGGTGAATCGTTGGTAAGACTCCCTTGGTCGGCAGCGGTCCTCAGACACGTCCGATCTCTGGCTACCCCCCTACTGGTCTAGCCAGCAATTTATATGTTCCAAACCATTTTATCTGACTCGGTCACTTCATCTGCCGCAACGAGGCCGTCTACAGAGAACATGGATGCGGTACAGGCACCGGGCCGTTTGGGCGATGCCACCATGCACCTAGCAACCGACCCTCGGACGCATCCCAAGCTCCTCGAAATGCTACGGGCGGACAAGATCGAAGGCACTCCGACCTTCGTCGCCGCTATGCCCCCGGACGCGCCTCTCGGTGAGGTCGCATCTTTTACGCTCAAGGTCGAGCAATACCTAGAAGAGTACTACAAAAATATCGACCTCCACCCCGTGCCAGGCGAGGGCTCCTACGGCCCGGTTCGCTGCAGCGAGGAGCGCATTCCCTGCTGCGGTTCGGACGGCCGAACAATGCGCCTCACCATCCATCGGCCGGCAGCGGCGCACCCCGAGCCGCCGTCGCTGCCCGCCGTCATCTACCTGCACGGCGGTGCCATGGTCATGCTCAGCACCGCCAACCCGCTGCACGCGTCGTGGGCCGAGGCGCTCGCCCGGACGGGCCTCATCGTCATCTCGCCCGACTTCCGCAACGTCCTCGGCGGCACCCACGAACTGCACCCCTTCCCCGCAGGCCTCGACGACTGCGCGGCGGCAGTTCGCTGGGTGGCGGCGCACCGTGCGGAGCTAGGCATTGCGAAGATTGTGCTGCAAGGCGAGAGCGGTGGGGGAAACCTCGCGCTGGCCACGGCGCTGCGAGCAAAGCGCGAAGGCTGGCTGGTCGGGGCCGTGGATGGCGTGTGCGCGTCGGTGCCGTACATCAGCGGCGCGTACGGTGCGTCGCGGGAGTGGAAGCTGCGCGAGCTGCCCAGCTTGGTCGAGTGCGACGGCTACATCATGTCGTGCGCCAACAGCTCGCTCAACGCCCGCTTGTACGACCCAGACGGCTCGCACGCCCGCAACCCGCTGGCCTGGCCCTACTGGGCCGACGAGCAGCATCTGCGCGGCCTGCCGCCCCACCTCATCATCACGAGCGAGCTGGACCTGCTGCGTGACGAGGGCAATGCGTACTACCGCAAACTGATTGCCGCTGGTGTGCGCGCTGTGGGCAGGGTCAACTTGGGGATAACCCATATGGGGGAGTTGAGCTATCGTCATGCGGTGCCCGACATCTATTTGGATAATTTGTGGGCGATTAGGAATTTTGCGGAGTGGCTCTGAACATAGATGCTTTTTGGAAAGACCAGGCGTGCCTGGGCAGACAAGAAAAGGCATCTTGTGATGTAACCGAGAAAACTTACGCAGTAGCTGGGGTGGCTGGTGCTATCAGGTTGGCCAGGCACGACGACCAGAAGCAGCTTTCAGCAACGTACTTACCTGTCTATGTGCTGCTTGCGTGCGCAATTCAGCCACGCGAACCCAAGTCAACCATCCGTTTCAGACAATCAATCAATCAATCAACCACGCGGGATTCACACAAGTTCTGGAGCAACGGAGAACAGCATTTGCAGGCCATCAAACGTCCGGCCCCGGGCGTTTTTTTTTGTTTTTCCTTTTCTTCTTCTCCCCCCCCTTCTCAGAATGCGGTTTGTAAGATAGTGTAGCTTGCAGAAATGTTCCAGTGTAAAGTAGTCCAACACCCTTTCTCCTCCACTAGTGCTGGCTTCTAGGCCGTGTCAGTTCGTGCCAAGACGGGCGCGAGCCCACCCACGGTATATAGCACTTACACTTGTGAAGATGCACGACGCGGCCCTTGGTGTTGGAGGCGTGGCTGCCAAAAGAGCGCTGGTTGGTCATCTCTTCGCGCGACAGGTTCTCGGGGATGGTCTGGGCCTGGTCGACGGCAGTGGCGGGAGCGGGCCACACGGCCTTCCAGGGTTGCTGCTGGGGAGACATTTTTGGTAGGTGGAGTAGGTAACGGCTGTGCTGTTGAAAGGACTAAGTCTTGGATGGCTGTTTGGGATGCAGAAGCTGTCGAGTGTTATGGGTTTGTTGATAGCATGTTGGGATGAGCAGGGATGGGGAGCCGGCACCTTCATATAGACTTACTCGCCTTTTGCCATCTGCCCTAGGTACCTCTATCCAACTCTCGACTTGATGTTTTCGGCATGTATACTTGCCAATCCTTCAGACGTGGCAGTCGGGGTTCCACATGCAGCCGCAATGATGTGCTTCCACACTACTATGCTGATGTATGTCGACATGGGCATCCCTCCGGATTTTGGGGGGGGAGGGGATTCAGCGGGGAGGGAAGACACGCATCACACCACTACGGTCTGCATGTGCGGTATCCGATTGGTTTGGCACTTCACCCACCCACACCAAGCAGCGAATCAGATGAGACTACCATTCTGTCGGCGAGGGTCTTTATAGAGGGATATTGAGGCCCTTTGCTCTGGTTTTGCGGCATGCCGTTGGCGATAGGACGGCTACCCCCCGTTGTGCTGCAGCAAAGAGTTGGGGGTGTTAGGTAGAGAGGTAATAGAAGTTACCTAAGGGTATCTCTGTGTTTTACACATTATCTAGATACCTGTGTTAGGAATGGGCGCCAGGCCATCGACAACGATAAGTGGGAAGACGTTCCAATTCCCATTTCCCATTCCCACTCCCCACTCGTGCCAGCGCCTGTCGCGTCTCCAGCTTCCCCTTGTCTGTTGGATATTCCCTTTGATCATAAGCCACCATGGCGGTCGAAGATCCCTTTGTTGCCACAGTGCGGTACGTCAAGCGGGACGAAGCCAGAGACCCAACCGAGAAGCCCTACATCTTGCACTATGCGGCACCCAAGGGCTTTCCACAAAATAATTTCGTGATTGAGCCCGTCAAATCCATCCCGATACACAACCTCCGCACGGCCGGGCTCGATTATAACGAGCATGGCATGGCCATTGCAACTGTCGATGACCGTGGCTTGGATCCCGATCGCTTCGACGACGACAACTGGGTCGAGGCCGTCTACCTGCCCCGGCTCCACGAAGCAGTCTGTCGTGCCCTGGGAGCCAAGGACATGACCGTCTTTGACTGGATGCTGCGTAAACGCGCTCCGTCCTTTCCCCAACGCCAGGAGGGCGAGCACAATGCCGACGCTCACCAACCCTCCTTGTCGGCGCATATCGACTACACCAAGGCCGAGCTCGACTCCCGCGTCGTCGGCTACTTTGGCGCCGACAAGGATAAGATGCTGAGCCGCCGCTACCAAGTCATCAAGTGCGTTGTGAGCCCTCTCGCTTGTATCATTTTCTAACCAGTGGGTGCTGTGTGAGTAGCATTTGGAAGCCCCTCTCAGGACCGTGTCGGGACTTCCCCCTGGCCTTTCTCGACCCGTTGAGCGTTGATGCCGAGAGGGATCTCTTCAAGGTGGACGAGGTCTTCCCGACCGTGGCTAACGAGGTCTTCCAGGTCTACCACCATCCCAACCACCGGTGGTACTACATCCCTGACCAGCTGGCGTCGGAGCTGGCCGTTTTTAATGCCTATGATTCGGAAAAGGGTCAGAATATGGCCGTCCCACACTGCTCGTTTGACCTGGGCGAGTCGGGGTCCGGCATCCCGCGCCACAGTATCGAGATCAGGGCCTTTGTGTTTTACTGAATGGCCCGCATACGCTTGGCCGGCAGCTAACTGGATAGTCTGAAGGTGTATGTATTTGGGAAAGAAAAAAAAACAGTAGTCGTAGTCTCGTCAACAATGGACAGTTCAAACGTAATTGCTAAACTAATTGTGAAGAAAACTGGTCGTGTTCTATCAGACAATGCCACCTATCGTGACAGCGATGGAAGTCTAGTTCGAATCATCGCTACTGCTGGGCTGTGCGACGGACCGGCAGCAGTGTCCAGCAGGTTCAAAAGAGGGAGTGCTCTGCCGTCACTTGCATAGGACGTTTAAATCAGCATTTTGCGTCTGCAATGAAGAAATAGACAGTACACGTCTTGCCAATCGGATAATTCGTATACAGGTGTGGAGGAGATGGTTTGAGCAAGTTTCGAAGCGGCACAGAACGCCAAGACGCGGCGAGACATCCGGGGTCCTTGGCTTGCGCGCGCCGCGAAACAGCCAAATTCAAAAGAGATTCGCACCCACTACAAAGCGCACCACCTAACACGCACCCTCCAAAAGCACAGTCCGAGCACTCCGAAACAGCGTCAGTAAGCCATGTCAGCAACCGCCGCAGCTTCGGAGCAAGCCAGAAGCGACTACGACAAAGCTGCCGAGGGGTACGACGGCTACGGTGAGCTGCCCTCTGGCCAACTCGAAGCCGAGCTCATCCGCATCGGCCTTGGCGACTGCACGGGATGTACCGTTTTGGACCTCGGTGGCGGCATGGGCCGTCATGCACGCACGGCACTAGAGCTCGGTGCAACGGTCGTCGACCTGGTCGACATCTCGGCCGGCATGATCCAGGCAGGCCAAGCCGGCGGAGACAATGGCGCCAAGCTTCGGTTCTGGCAAGCCGATGTCGCGCAGCCACTTGACCACCTGTCCCTACTTCCCGAGGGCTACGACATTGTCATGGCCAATTGGATCTTTTCATTCGCCGGCTCGACCGAGACGCTGCACGCCATGTTCGCCAACATCCGACGCCATCTCAAACCCGGCGGCCGATTTATCGGCGTGCGCGATTCGGACCCGTGGAGCCCGGTGTTGCAGACGGGTAAATACGGCGGCCTTTGCCGGGACCTCTCCTTGATCCCCGGCGGCGTCAGGTACGTCTGCACGCTACGGTCCACGCCGCCCGTCGAGTTCGTGGGCACCTGTCTCGAGGTCATCTACTCGGGGTCCAAGGACGTCTATGAGCAGTTTGGCCTGTTGGAGGTGGCCATCGTGCCCTACACCAGCGCTCCTATCGTGCGGAGGGATCCCGCATTCTGGAGCGAGTTCTTGCAGAGGCCGTGTCTTGCCGTGGTTACAGCTCGCGGCTAGTTGCAGCTTGATTGGGAAGGAGGCGCTGAATCTCAAACCAAGATACTTTACAAAATTGACAGCGGGCGGGGCGATCGCAATCACATTCGTGGTCGCTACCTAACCAGTTCAGTGTGTCCGAGAATCAATTACATTTGTCCCAAGGTACTCATCATCACGTGGACCCCCACACAACCTGCTCAGTGTGTTTCTCTTTCCCGTATAAGCCTATAGCAGCCAGCCCTTCCGGCGACTCATTTACAAATACATGAGTTAGCGTCCTTGTCAGCAACGCACCGATGAATAGGCTCGTACCTACCCCCTTCGGCAGGCAATCCATTGACTGCTATCGCCATCCCGCGTCTTGCACGTCCGTTCTCTCCAGCTGTGGCGTGCCCAAGCTTCGAAATGCAACCCCCCATCTCCGAGACGGCTGCATCTCCGGCCCGCGCCCCGCGGAAGACGGCGGTGGTGGTTCTGGCGCTCGGTGCCATCCTCTTTCTCACAGCGCTTGATGTAACCATCATATCGACGGCGGTTCCACGCATCGCTGACGAGTTCGGGTCCGCGCTGGGCTACACGTGGGTGGGGAGCGCATACGTGCTGGCCCAAGCGGCCGTGGTGCCCGTGTGGGGCCGCCTGTCCGACATTTTTGGCCGCAAGCCCATTCTGCTGGTCGCGCTCGCCATCTTTGCCGTCGGCTCCCTGCTGTGCGGCGTCGCTGTGTCCATGGCCCTCCTCTTGGCCGGCCGCGCCGCCCAGGGCGTCGGCGCAGGTGGCGTGCTCACCTTGGTCTACGTATGCATTGCCGACCTCTTCCCGCTGCGCGACCGGGCCGTCTACTTTGGCGCCATGGGCCTCGTCTGGGTGCTTGCGTCCGCCGTGGGGCCCGTTCTGGGCGGCGTGTTTACCAGTCTTTTGACTTGGAGGTACGTACGCTGCCTTGCACATTCGACCCTGCGCATGAAAATGCTCTGACCGTTAACATGGTGGCTAAACCCAATGCGCGGGGTTTTCAGGTGGTGCTTTTACAGTAAGTTTCTATCTTTTTTTCTTTTTTCTTTTTTCAGCTCTCTTCTCGAATTATCAGACGTAGACATGGTGACCAATGCGTAACTAGTCAATCTTCCTATCTGCGGCGCCGGGTTTATCGTAATCCCCATGGTTCTCAAGTTGCACAATCCTCAGACGCCTCTCTGGGAGGGTCTTTTCGCTATTGACTGGATCGGGAGCGCCACCGTGGTCAGCGGCACCGTCTTGCTGCTGCTGGGTCTCGAGCTGGGTGGTGTCACATACCCCTGGGACGCGCCGATAGTTCTTGGCTTCGTGCTTTCTGGCACCTTCTTGCTCGGCCTTGGAGGTGTCTATCTCTCGTGTTTTGCGCGGTACCCCTTGATTCCGTTCGGCCTCTTCGCGAGCCGCTCCAACTGCGCGACATTCGCAGTGACCTTTGTTCATGGCTTTGTCCTCATCTCGGCGAGCTACTGGCTACCGCTCTACTTCCAGGCCGTGCTCGGCGCCACCCCGCTTCAATCCGGCATCTACTTGCTTCCCTATGCGCTGTCGCTGTCCTTGACATCGGCGATGGCCGGCTGGGCTATCCACAGGACGGGAAGTTACTTATGGCTGATTGTCGGGGCCATGGCCTTGACGGTGCTGGGATTTGGGCTGCTCGTGGATCTGGGCCCGGAGCGGAATCTGGCCAAGGCGGTCATCTACCAGCTCGTGGCCGGCGCGGGCATAGGTCCCAATTCGCAGGCCACGCTCATCGCCATCCAGACGACCGTCTCGCCCCAAGACATGGCTGCGGCCACGTCGACGTTTATGTTCCTGCGGCAGATGGCGACGGCGATATCTATTGTCGTCGGCGGTGCCGTCTTCAACAATGAAATGCAGCGCCAGTCTCAGGCCATCGCTGCCGCCTTCGGCCCGGACCTGGGAGATATGATTTCTGGGCACCATGCGGCGTCGAACGCTGCGCGTGTTGCGCAATTGTCAGGCGAGCAGGGGGATGCCGCCCGCGAGGCATACAGTATGGGTCTGCAACGCATGCGTATTGTCTATGCCGCCTGTGCCGGCGCCGGTTTGCTTCTTAGTCTGCTCATTCGCCATCGGAGGCTCAGCAAAGAACATGAAAAGCACCGCACCGGCCTAGCCACGCTCCCGGACCGACCGAGAAATTCTCCGGCTGCTGACGGTGCGAAGGAAGTAGGTCAGATCTAAGCACCAACTGTATAATTAAGTTAAATAGACTAAGAAATATATAGAGTTCAACGTGCACTGCTCGCTGGGCATTTATGTTATAATGATCTGGAAATACTTTTTGATGTCAAGCCGTTATGGTATTAATACCTCGGTAAACCCATGTTACTAGTGCGAAGATGATTTACAAAGTAAATAGCCAAAGCACAGGTTGGCAACAAATTGTAACCCCGTCACTTGTCCGCTTCGTCTGGTACCTAGAGGTTCAGTTGCTACAATACGAATGCATGTGAAAAGATTGACAGAACTCAAAATCAAGAGCCAAGCATCCTGTCTACGAAACAGTCCGTTCAGTTTGTTACATCCTACCACGAATAAGCATCGACCTCCAGCTCAAAGACAGTCTTGCCCCTCCTCCCAGCCGCCACAACAGCAGCTCTAACGTCGTCGCAAAGCCCTCCAGGTCCAGATACCACAACGCCGACACGGTCCCATCCCGCGTCGGCTTCCTCAGCAACCAGCTCGTTGACGCTAAACCGATTGCCCACCCGCACATCCTTGGTCGCAATGCCGTCCAGTTCCACAGCCTCCACCAGCGGTCGCGCCGACTCGGAAACGCTCCAGGCGAGCTTAACATTCCAGTGGCTATGCGCCCAGGGAAGAACACCCGTAATGCCGATACCGCCCGCGATAAGGAGTACCCGGTCGCAACGCAGGATCTCTTTTGTGGTGTTATTCGCGTACGGTCCATCAAGAAGCGTGAGTATACTGTTGCGCGTCTTGAGATACTTCGTCATACCGCTCTCCTTTTTGATCAGGAGTGTGATTCCGGCGCTGGTGATATCGTGAATCGGAACCGTCTTTGCCTGCGGAACTGCAAGCTGCTTCTCCTCGTCCTTGGACCACGAGGGCGTTCTTTCACCAGACCTTGGCTTCCGCAGCATGTGTGTCGGGATGACGGAAAACGGGTGATTCTCCCAGGGGCGCAGCGGGTTGAGTGTGGGGAAGTGGGCGTACACATGCTTGCCCGGCTCGGGGCCCCAACGCACCCGGGGGACATCAACGCGGACGTAGCCTCCGCCGAGATCCGACACCTTGGAGTGCAAGATGCCGCTCTTGAGAATCCGTCCCACGCGCAAGAGGCGGTCAAAGAACCACACGGCGATGCCGAGATAGATCCAAAGCTCATAGCCCCAGCTGGCGTCCGGCCAGACGATGCCCATGGCTCCGTACCACAACGTAACGTGATACCAGCAACCGACCACAATGAACAATGCTAGTAGGATGTGGAAGATTAGAAAAAGCTCGTACTGTCCCTTCCGTACGTACAGCCCGCTGAAGAGGACAGAAATCACAGTCGCCATGGTGGCGACAGCGCCCCAAACCCACCAGGTTGTGCTGGCGTTGGTGGCGTAGATTTGCAGGCCGATTATTGAATGGACGACGACATAGAGGGTAAACACGCGTGCCACCCAGCGATGTAGCAGTAAAAATGTGGAATGGGACCAATTTGATAGCCATAAGAGAACATTATTTCGGGAGGCGAAGAGAAACAAGACGGGCAGAAGCATGAAGCCAAGTGTCCCTGTCCGGTACAGAACGTATGCTGAGATCTCGTTCCATTGGGTCGCAAACCAGGCATTCGGCTGTGCAGACTGGTAGCCGACTGCACTTAAAATGACGTTGAGAGCAATGAAAATGGCGATGTAGATGCTCTGACCCACGGTTGGGGCGTTCCCGAGCAGAAATGGCAGGGGCCGGACCTGGTATGTACCGATCAAGCTGGGATATACGAGGTAAGGTTTGACCTATCGGAAAATCAGCTGCAACTCGCCAAATCCCTGGGAGGCGGGCATACCGAATGGATAAGCCGAGACATGAAAGGAAGGTAACCCAGCAGAGTAAGCACGACTGGCAGACCAAGTGACGTGAAGATTATAGCAAGGCTGTATGCCCGGTGTCAGAATATATGTCGATTTGGTTGGTAGTGAGGGGGGGACAAGGGACGTTACCTGTATTGCGATTCAACCAGTCCTTCCCGCGCAACACCGCCCAGGACATTCCACTGAGCCAGATAACTGTCCGGGGAGACCAAAGACGTCTGGTTAAGGTCGGTATCGGCAGACGTCAACTGGTAGGCGGGTGGCTTTGGGTTGACATTGGCGAGCGCAACAGAGTAGGCCCATTTCGGAGCGACCTTGCTGGTGCCCGTGACGAACTGCTCCCAGAATAGTTGGAGCTTCGAGATGGGGATGTCATAATCGGCACACCTTTCGCTAAAGCACCAGGCGACTGAAGTTAGAAACGATGTGTCCTCGGCATAACATCCTGGAGGAGTCGTCGACATGTGGCTGTGGCTATGATCATCGCTCATTGGTGTACAGGCAAGCATGTACGAGGTGAAAGACCGTAAGCATGACTCGGCACAGAGTGGTTCGTAGGGGGAGAAGCCATAACCAGTGAGCAGTGCCTGACCGGCAGCAAGCACTGGGCTGGTTAGGAGCGCTGAGAAGGTGAGGAAGACAAGGGTAAAGGCTGTCATGCTAACTCATGTAGTGCGGGACGAAGCTGACCCAAAATCGAACTTAAGCACGAAAAAAGGGAGGTAAAAAAGTTCACCAAGAGTAAGAAAGGAAATTGGAGGGGAATGCAACGCTGTCCATCTTATTGCCGGCCAATTGTCAAGCAAGCTAAGTAGTGAGCGAGTATGAGCGAGTATGAGCGAGTTTCTCAGCCACCTAGTGGTCTTAGCGCGCAAACCCCACTCAACCTGCTCGGAACTGAATAGGAAGGGGATGCGTTGTGGCGTTATGCGGCGTCGCTGCGCGGGGTAGGGAAGGGCGGAACATCTCTGATGGAACTTTGTCTGCGTTCCTGTGGAGAGTACGATGTCCAATTCCAATTTGGTAGGGTTAACTGCGGTCGCGTTATGGCAGCTGGCGCAGCATTGCGGGGGAGGGGTAGTGTTGGGAGGTTAGGGTTTTGTATGGGGCTTTTGGTGGGGCGATAGCACACAGGGACGTTGCCTGCAGTACACTGATACATCATCTTAACTTAAGCTGATATTTAGTGTTGGAGTAGGTAGATAGTGAAATAGGAATAGTTGATAGGAGTGAGGGCGCCATAGATTCCGTAGAAATAATAGAGGTTGTAACTGCTTAGTTATTACGTGTCTTCCCTGCTCGAGACTCTAGCTTTACTAGAGAGCCTGACGGCAGGCAGTCCGTCACAACCAGTACAGCTTCTAAGCTAGTTGTTGAACAGTAGTGTTGGAAGCGCGGCACTCTGGATTCTGTAGAATTGAAGGGGTTGCAACTGCGTGATTGTATTGCTTGTGTTCACTCTGTTCCTCTGGCTCTGGCTGGAAGCCAGAGGCTTCTTTATAGACTATTCTGCAGGATTCAGGCTTCGTCACTCTGGTGGCTGAGGCTCACTGGCGTACTGGAAGTGCCAGGTATCCAGTCAGCTCCGCTGACTAGATGCCCAGGGCCTCTAAACCCCCTTCTTTCTGACACCTTTAAAGGCTGTTCTAGACTCTTAAAATAGGGTTCTCGTTCTTGGCACCCTGCCGATATTTGGCGTGAGATGCGTGAGGCTCCTGTAGCCTACGCGACTTGAGATATGTAATGAAAACGTTATATATGTATAAAGATGCTTTAAGATCCAGCGTCCAGTCACCAGTACTGCGACCGTGTTGTAGGGGTGGCCGAGCCTGGAAAATATACATCAAATTCGTACTTGCAGCTCCTCAGCATCCTGCCTCGCGTCGTAGAAGTCGGTTTCTGATAAAAGTTGCAGTTGCAAAAAGCGAACGCCATATTATTTCGTAAATTGTTAAGAAAATAGCGATGGAAATAACTAACTAGCAAATGGCGTATACCAATGTAAACTTGGGCGATGAAAGTATCGTTCTTAAAACGACCTCTTCTAGCGGTAATAAACGGGAAGATTACTATATTTTTCTAAATTTGCTTGATTCCTAACAGATATTCCTTCCTTTCTGTAACTAAATATTATGCTTAAAGGGTCCCAGATTTGAGTCCACGGGAACATAAGGTGGTCCTAAATCTGGGATCATATCAGCATTTGAGGCATTTATACCCTAAAGGCCACATCATCAGACCTTGCCAACATCTAGAATATCGAACTAGACAGTAAACTAAAGAATTTTAATTTTCAGCTTTCAAAATCGAGCTTGAAGATTCCCCACTCGTCGTCATGCAGTTCAAGAATATTCTAGTTGGGCTTGGGTTTTCTGCTGTCTCGGTAAGTCCTCGGCCATTGCCAGTCACAGAGAGTGACTCAGTTAATGTAAGACAACCTATCCAGTCTCTCAGTCCGGTATCTTTGGGACTTCAGCCGTTGCCCGCTCCGAGAACACTGGGAACATCCGATGTAGAGGCTTCCCTTACCTTGGTGGGTAGCCAGGGGGCAATCGACACCGACTTCATTGTTCCAGTCCCGGGCATGCGGCTAGTCAACCGGCTCCTGAGCACGGGCAGTGTTAATACTATCCGACCTTCCAACAATAATAATAATGTACGATGTATAGCCGTTGACGGCAGCCTCGTCGTCACTGTTGGCACACCATTTGGTGCCGACACAGGTGATGTGGATTTTGGCGAGAATGGTGGTGGCCAGCTCCAATTTGTGGGAGCTATTTTCTGCTTGTAATTAAATTTAGATGTAACTAAATAAGGGTTGCTCATGATCTTAGAAATAATGGCCTTTGCACACAGCTCCAGTTACGAATGTGTGAATAGAATTTTCAAGATCGCTCTTTCTTTTATTCACTAGCATATACATCGTCTGTAAGACTTTTTATATAAGCTGCAGCAAATTAATTGTCTAGAGATCCGTTTTTGGGCCTCTCGGCGCTTACCATGCATGTTTGCACCGTTTTAAGTCCCAACCAATTCATAGCTTGCTTACGTATTCCGAACACAGCCAAGAGTCCAATTAACGTAATCCACCACCAGAGGTCATCATGCCATGAAGTACGACCATTGGGTTAATACGCACAGCTGATGCTTTGGAACGTGCTCAATTCCATCGCAAGAAGTGGGCACAGAGGAAATTATATTGCGCAAAAAACTTCAAATAACTTTGGGATTGCTGACACCAACCCGAGGATTGGGTTCGTAGACATGACTGTGTATCTCCCCTCAGACCACTGCGATGTCTCAGACAAGAGGTGACACAGAACCAACATATTATGTGGGTCCACTCTTGATGCACTGAGGCCTACCGCCGGGCGTTTGTCTGTGCCTGACGGGAACCCAACGACTCACTGCCTTCGGCCTCCCCGCTTCTTTCTCGTTTTCCCTTTACCTGTCACGCAAATACTCAATAACCTTCCAATTCGCTACGCTATCGACATCTCGCCGACCTGCTGCGGTCAGTTACTAGCCAGACAAGCTCGGCTAAAAATGGTGACCGACCTGCTTGCAAGGGGTGACGTGCCCTTGGATATGCCCACGCTCGACTTCATGATCCATCATGTCTTCCTGCCTCCTCGATTGCCACAAGAAGACGACACAAACATCCAGCACTCGCTCACAATGGTCCAAGTCTTGCGCAACTCGGTCTCGGACTTCATGGCAGCACAGCGAGATTCCAGTGATTCCGTGCAACACGGCCTGGGTATGCTCGATCGTTTTCTCAAGACGATTTCGAAAGCAGGTGCGGGCAAGACCAAGGTTACGAATCGCGATGCGCTGCGCAGTGTGATCTTGGAATTAAAGGATGGCGGTAAGTAACAGTTTCTTTTCATCGCTGAATAAATTTCCGCTAAAACGGCTGTTGTAGACGTGGCGCTGCTCCATCTCCGAGACCAGAACGCTGGGCTACTTCTCACCTCCCGACAGAACGACGTTCTGTTCGAAACATTCCAGCTCCTTGCGCCCAACCGAAATGTCATGTCCTGCAAAGGATCTCTCCTTCGGGAGTTCCCCGATCGGGCCGTTACGGTCCCCAATAGCAAGCTTCGAGATGCTGCGCTATTGGATGAGCTGGTCAATGCAATCCATGAACTCGAGTCCAAGGTTGCCCCAGGAACTCGGCCCAAGGTGATCAAGGCGAAGACGGTCCAGCCGGAACACAGAGACTCGCTCTCTCCTGTGCTTGCCACTGGCCTTCTCACCGACATCCTCGCTGGCCTGGGTCAGGAAGTGCAGCCCGAGCGGATCATCAAACGCAGCCGAGAACAAGTGTGCTGGAGCAATGCCCTCCTACCATTTCACCGGTCAGCCATCTGGCTTCTTCTCCGAGTGGCACTGCGGCTTGTGCTCGACCGACGCGCCACTCTGCGCGGAGAAACATCGTGGTACAAATCGCTAATGGCCCATTACTGCGCCCGTATCCTAGAGTTAGCCCTAGGCACGTCGCAGACCTTGATTTCCAGTGACAAGCTCTTTTCCATGCAGTCCAAATTGGTCCGCCGCATCGTCAAGCTGGACCCTGCTGGAGAGTTATGCTCGGGGTGGCTTAGAGGGACACAGGAGACCATAAAACATGTTAAGGCCACCCTAGAGGCTCGATGGGCAACCGCGCTACAAAACGACAACCGGAGACTCCCGCTAGATAAGCTGCCTCAGCTAACATTTCGGCAAGACTCAGAGTTGAAAGTCAGAGGTCTCCTCGCGCAGCTGTCCTGGATCGAATCACGAGACGCCGGCCAGCGAGATGACATGGGGGAGGGCGACGTGACCAAGTATTTCTCGCTCTCACGCACGGAACTACCCTCACCGAGCAGTCTCAAGAACCTGGATGCCATTGAGAGCCGCTACAAACTAGCCGACTTCGAGACTTGGGTCGAATCGTCGCTATCGGGTTGGCTACTAAGCAGCAACGGCCTCCCTGCAGGCACGGCCGTGAGTGGCCTTAAGGAACTGATCGAAACATACTACATCTCCGCATCGGTAGCCTACAGCGGCATTCCAGCAGCGTTTTCCACCATGTATTTGGTGATTGTCGAGCTCTGGGTGGCTATGGACAAGATTGCTGGAGGGGATATCCCGTTGCTCCTGGATTACGACCCTGGATTTCCCCCTGACGTCCTTCACCAGTTGTTGCTGGAGAGAAAGGAGGAGATGTACCGTCTCCATGCTGTGGAGAACTACTTCGCCTGTCGCAGGGCAAGAGCTCCGAACCTCTACCCCTCGGCTTTCACTGGATTTGGCCACAACAACTCGTTCGCCGTCCGCTTCGCCCATGCCTCGGTAAAGCACCAGCTCCTCCGTCATGAGATTGAGGCTTGGGGCAGCAAGATGAAGGCTGAGAAGCTGGAGGAGTACGAGAGCACCAGACAAAAGTACAACTCATTAGCCGAAGCTTACAATGCGGCATCCTGCGAGTATTACTGGGATGTTCGGTGGCAGGAGCAAAAACATTCATCATTCTGCCAACGCTGCCGGCTAGAGCGCGAGATGCAAGGTCTGAACATCGATGTGTTTGAGTGGCCCTTACCAGAGGAGCCTAACCACGCTGATGCAGCGGTTTTCGAGATCAGCGTTCCTGCTGTCGCCGCACTCTGGCGAGAAGTGACATGGAGACTGGTCACCCAAGTGTTTTGGGAGAAAGAAGAGGGCGGTCTCCGCAAAGCCAATCGAGAGACGTTGTACTTTGCAGCGGAACGTCAAGGCATGGGGCGCTTCTTCCAGGCCAAGAGCCATCTCCAGCCGGCCTCGACGGTCAAGCCCATGGAGGTTGCTCACTACAGGACGAAACACATCACCGAGGCGACGCCTGAAAACCTCTGTGTTCCGCACGCTGCGTGGTACTCATACTACCACGGGCCCTCGAGAGTCTCGACAGAGATGGAAGTCTTCCGTGCCCGCATTCCTCGACACTGCTCGTTCGCTGAGCTTGTCAAAGGGGACCCGGTGGAAGACTGGATTCGCTATACCAAACACACCTCCAACGACGTCATCGCGGGACAGCATCGCTGTCCGCTGTCTCTCTCTCTCCGTGAGTTTCGGAGTCTCGGTAACCTCCGCTCCGGCGTCAGTTTGCAATGGGCAAATATTCTGTGTCAGCTTGTGATCCCGTCCCTCAACTTTAACAAGAAGCGAACGCTCGCACTGGTTCTGCAGGCGTGCCTCGAGGCCGGGCCCCAGCCGCCAGATTCCGGGTCCGGCGAGGGTGGCAGTTCTATTTGGAGAGAGGCTCATTCCGATACCCAGAAAGAGGCTTTTATGAACCAGATCCTTCCGGCTCTGCACGATGCTCTCCTCCGTGTCCGCGAGAGTTGGCAGAACAACATTGCCCTCTGTATTCTCACGTGTTTAGCCACAAGACTCCTGGCTCTCTCCCCTTCGACTGATATCGCATCTGCACTCCTCGAGTACCTCGGGCAGCTGCGAGAGGTATCGATAGGCTGGGCAAGACTGCTTCGAGATAAGCTGGACAAGTGCAATAATACCTCGGATCGGGAGAGGTGGATTGGCAAGTTGCTAATGGCAGCTCTGACCTGTGGCGCCACATTTAGTATGGGAGAAGCCTATCTGGCAGGTATTCTGGGAGACCCTGACAACCTCGCTTGGCTGGTCGAGAGCGCCGTGCTGGCCCGCAACTACCTCCCGCCGTCGGGTAAACCCAGCGATGCCATTTCCCTTCAGCTGATGCAGCGATGGCATGCCGTCATGTACCGGGCCCGTCCCCTGGTGACATGCCATGTTCTTGAACACGGAAACCCAGGACTGGACAGGGCGATCAAGCGCTTGTGGGCTGCCTACTCCCCTTCTGCCGACAATCGTGGTTGGGCACCCCTCGACCAGAATGCTGGGCAGAGTCACATTCTGACACGAACAAGCGACGGACCGGTGTCGGTTACTTTCAATCTCCTTACGGGACATTTCTTTCTGAATGGCTACCCGCTGTCTAAACTACCGTCGGCTTATCAGGCACACTCAACCTTCCGACGACTCTTTGGCGAGCAGATCTTGGACGTCGGCCCATCGAGCGTCCCAGGCATGGCGTTTTCGGCGTCTCGAGACTTACACGGCTGGATACTTCACTTTGCCATGATCGATAGCCGGCTGGTCGTGCGGGCCGTCCGGCAGAGTCCCAAGGGTTGCAGTGGCGCCGACGACAGCTATGAGTACATCCCGAAAGACTCTCTCAATAACGATCTACCTAACTCGTTCGTAAACGACTACTCACACTGGCTTCATCTCGCTACGCGGCGGGTGGAATTTCGCCCTATCGACCGTAAGTGGGAGTTGGAAGCCGAAGGTTGGTGTCTGGCGCGCGAAGAACACAAATACGTGCTGAGGAAAGGGTCCTGCGTGGTAATAGATCCGTCCAGTCCCACGGCGCTGCTGAGCTACTCGATCCTGGATGCTATCGAAGGCCCTGGCGACATCAACGCCATCTTGAACTGCGACGACAACTCGCTGGACCTCGAATTCCCCCGCCTCTCCCTCACCTTCCACGCTCGGCAAGGGGAGAACGCCGTCCAATCCAAAAACTACAGTGGTATGCAGATTGATAGCAATCAAGGGATTGGCAGCCTGGTTGGTCTCGTCGAAAAGCTGGTACTGAAGCCCGAGCACGGCCCCGGGTTGAGAATGGTTCTCATCCCGCGAGGGCACGTCTCGTCTCGTATTAGCAAAGCATCCAAGCACGTGAAGGTCTCAGTACAACGAGGCAACAACAAGCGCGTCCGGCATGACGCTTTTTACGTCAACGACAAGCTCGGCTGTCTAGTTGGCACAGGGTTTCTCCAGAGTACGCTCTATTTGTGCTGGCTCCACGCGCTCACATCTCACTGTCTTCCCGACCCCCTAACGTCTCGGACGGGAACAGAAGAGGCGCTGAGAATCCTCCGTAGCGCCGCTGTGAGATCCTACCCCACCCTCGACGGGGACTCCAGGGCCCTGCTTGGAGAGATCGCAAGTCTCTCGCCCCTGCGGACGTATTATCCGATGCATCTACAAGAGATGGAACAAACTGTGTGGAACGATACTCTCCCGCCTCTGTCACAGCACGATGACCTTTGGCCGCTCGCCACGTCCATCTTTGATGATTACAAGGAAGCGGGAAAGCTCTTCCAGCCGGAGTTGTGGGATGCGAAAGTAGGCGACTCTTCCGCATCATCATCGACGGCCGTCTTGTCGGAAAAGAGAGCATCCGACCTGGCGCAGCGCGCAAGGATCCGCAATTCCATCTTTCGCGTGTCCGATTTTGGTGCCGAAGGACATACGACAGCCGAGGACAACTGGTACCGCCCTCAAGGCAGGGCAAGCGCCGGCGGCCGTCCCGACAACCACCGTCGAGTTTCGAAGCTGGTGAGACTCGTGGACGCCGGTACCGAGAGTCTCGTCTGGAAACCTTCTTCCGACGTGGCAAGCAGGATTGAAGCCGTTAACGGCTCCAAGTTTAAAGGACACCCTACGGTGAAGATCAGATTTCATCTCGACAACCTCCGCGCGCCGACCAAGGCTCTCGGCGGCCTGTGGTGCGGGCTCCATCGGGCGCTTGTGGCGGAGACGAACAAATACAAAAAGATGTTTTTCCTGGCCAGTCTCCTCTACGCCGACGGTTCGGACCAGCAAGTAGTCCAGGCACTGATGGCACTGAGCAGCATTTCTGTATTTGCCGAGGCCGACATGTTCCCGCCACCTGATGCTCAGTTCGACCTGGACATCAACCGCGCCACGCTGCAACGCGAGCTCACAAGAGTCACCAACGACGGCAGAAAAGACCTGGAAAAGTGCCCGGAATACAGATGGTCGAAGCAGCGGCACGAGTCCGTTCGCGAATTCGAACGCAGAAGGGATCGAGAATGGGCGTCCAACTCCCGGGCCGCCGTCAGCAAGTTGGTCGGCGAGCTGCAAACCCAGGTTGGCCAATCTTGGGCCGTATATACCCCTGCTAGCTCGAACTACCGCTCGTACCTTCGCGTAGACCAAATCATGCCCAAAGTACTGGATCTAGTAGAAACGGCGCGGAGGTCAGAGGCATTCCGCGGCTACCTTGGTTTGTTGTCGGAAAAGCTGGGCAAAGTCGGCGTCATCAAGATCAGCGAGCCGGCGGTGGTATCCGTTCCTTCCTCGGACAGGCCGTCCTCGAGAACCGGTGCGGTCTCTGCCGGGTCGCTGTTCTCACTGCCAGCACCGTACTGCGACCGCCCACTGCCAGATGCGTTGCCACCATCGCAACCCGCCGAGATCCGAGAGTCAAACATCCAAGGCCACGCACGTCTGTCTGCTCTCGTCGACAAACTTTCAGGCGCATCCAACCTCCAAGAACACCAGGCTTCGTACCTTGCTGAGCTACGTCGGAGCATAGCCAGTCCCGTCACAACGCAGCCTGATGCGATCGTGCCCGAAGCCGGAGACCTGACTAAGAGCCTGCAAGAAGCGCTGGACCGGTACAGTTCCCTTCGTCGCGGTGTGGAACTCTCCCTGGCTAGCACTTCGATCGCGCATCAGGTGTGCATCGATGCCGGCGTATACCCCCGAATCTCACCCCTTTTCCTCTTGCAGAGCATGACACGAGGGCTTTGGCGTCAGCTGTCGCAGCCGTGGCGACTCTGCCTTGTTGACCTCGCCCTGAGTTTGGTGCGCTTGCAACGTGCCGAGCGGCTTCATGGCCTCCAATCTGCCCCCAAGGAGCGCCGTAGCGATCTGCAGAGGGAGCTCTCTAATACTGGCAACCACGAAAACCTGGAATGGGACCCGCTCGAGTACCCCGAAAGCCTGCTGCTGGAGATTGAGCAGGGCATCATGATTCGCACTGTGCAGAACAAGATCGCTGCCGCCATGAGATCCCCGCCAGGGATGAAGAACTCGGTCATGCAGCTCAACATGGGCGAGGGAAAGTCGTCCGTTATCGTGCCCATCGTGGCAGCTGCGTTGGCAGACGAGCAGCGCTTAGTCCGCATCGTGGTAACGAAGCCCCAGTCAAGCCAGATGACGCAGGTGCTCATCAGCAAGCTCGGAGGCCTGTTAAACAGACGGGTATTCTACCTTCCATTTTCACGTTCGGTCCAGATGAACTGCGGCGGCGTCAAAGTTGTACGTAAGATAGTAGAGAGGTGCAGAGTCGAGGGCGGGGTGCTCCTCGTGCAGCCTGAGCATTTGCTATCGTTCAAGCTGATGGGCATCGAGAAGAGCTGGGCTACAAGAGACGAGAGGAGAGTCGACGGCGGAGCGTTGGGAGAGAGCATCACCCGTCTGTACCAAGAGTTTGAGTCCGTCTCGCGAGACGTCGTCGACGAAAGTGACGAGAACTTTAGTGTCAAGTACGAGCTGATCTACACCATGGGTGCGCAGGAAGCGGTTGAGATGAGTCCTGGCCGGTGGATCCTGATCCAGCAAATCCTCGCTTTAGTCGAGACTGCCGTCCGACAGCTCTTGGCCGACAGCGCTCACACGAATTTGGCAGAGGGTCTCATCTTCGAGGATCACGGTGTCGGACGCGTTCCCGTCATACGCATTCTGGAAGAGTCTGCAGGCCGGCACCTGATCGGCGTGCTCGCTGCTACAATATGCCGCTGCGGCCTCACTGGTTTCCCGGTGGCCCACCAGAACGAACGCATGCGCCAGGCGGTTCGCAATTACATCTCGGTCGACCAAGTCACCCCCGAGGACCTTGCGCTGGTCGAGGATGCCGGTACTACTGGGCTGTTTAACAGTCCAACCGCCAAGAACGCGGTTCTTCTTCTCCGGGGCCTACTGGCCAAGGAGGTTCTCCTATTCGCGCTCGGTCAAAAGCGATTCCGCGTCAACTACGGCCTCGCTCCTGCCCGCCGACCGCCAATCATGCTCGCCGTGCCGTACCGAGCAAAGGATATGCCCTCGCCGCGCTCCGAGTTTAGCCACCCCGACGTCGTCATCGTGCTTACGTGCTTAAGCTACTACTACAGCGGCCTGTCCGACGAGCAGCTCTACACGTGTTTCCAACTGCTTCACGACGACTTGGACCAAGCGGAGCAGGAGTACGGCAGATGGGCCGCCCAGGCGCCGGACCTTCCACCGTCCTTCCAGCACTTTTCGTCCATCAACATTGAGGACAAACCCCAGTGCGAGACCATTGTCTTTCCTGCGCTGAGACACGCCCGGCCGGTTGTTGACTTTTTTCTCGCGTACGTGGTCTTCCCCAAGGAGATGAAGCAATTCCCGCTCAAGCTCTCCTCGTCCGGGTGGGACCTGGCCAAGCCGAAAAAGCACCACCTCCTGACCGGGTTCAGCGGCACCAACGACTCCAAGGCTGTCCTCCCGCTATCCGTGACGGCTTTGGACCTGCAGCCGCACACTAACGCCGCGGTGCTCAGCACGATCCTAAGGGATGAGAACACAGTGTTGGAGGTGGGAACCGGAGGGGAGGGATCATCATCACGACCCTCAGCCCTGTCTGAGGAGATGCTGCTTAGCTCTCTGACGCAATCTCAGCCGCCTATGCGGGTGATTCTCGATGTAGGCGCCCAGGTTGTCGAGAGCAGCAACTTGCAGATGGCGAAAAACCTGCTCGATGTGGTTCCCGCGAGCAGCGCCGACGCCGTCATCTTTTTCGACCACCAAGACGAGCTCTCGGTCCTCCTCCGGAACGGCGATGTCGTGCCGTTCCTGACGTCCCCGTTCGCGACACGGACCGATCGGTGCCTCGTGTTCCTCGATCAAGCGCACACGAGGGGCACCGATCTGAAGCTGCCGGATAACTACCGTGCTGCCGTCACCCTCGGACCAGGCGTGACAAAGGACACTCTGGTCCAAGCATGCATGCGGATGCGCAAGCTAGGTCGCGGTCAGTCGGTGACGTTTGTGCTGTCTCCCGAGATGCAGAAACGCATCCGCTCGGCTCGTACCAACATAGCTCCCGAACAGCCCCTGGGCGTTGCCGACGTCATTGCTTGGGTTATCTCGGAAACGTGGGACGAGACGGTGCGCAGTGTCCCTCTGTGGGCGACCCAAGGCATTCGCCACGCCCGCCAGGAAGCGATATGGAAACGGGTGGAAGGAAACGGTGGTGTCTTTTCTTCGTCGGACGCCCAAGAGTACCTCGAGCCCGAAGCCATGGGCCTGGAGGAACGCTACCGGCCCAGGCTAGTGCCGACGACCGGGGGGGACATTGACATTGCCGCGCTAATAGCGGACCTCGACTTGCAAGATCAAGCGGATCCGAGTGCTGACGACAAGACGGCGAAGCACGGGGAAATAGACGCCCACACTCAGGCCATTCGGGAAAAGTTAGTTGCTTTCAGCCGCGCCACACGCTCCAGCACCGCTTCTTCAGCGCTCCACGAGGAGCAAGAACGCGAGCTCGCGCCCGAGATCGAAGAAGAACGCCAAGTCGCCCGGCCACCGCCGCGAACAGCCCTCCCGCACAAGCTTGACCACCGCCTTGTTCAGTTCGTCCGCACTGGCAACACCAAACTGCTCACCAGCGCTGCTTTCTGTCCGTGCTACTCGGTCATGTCGACGACCAGCGCCGCTGCCTTGTTCGCCCCCGGCATCGCCGCCTTTCCAACTGACTTGCTTGTAACCGAGGATTTTGCCCGCACGGTGGACACCACTGGGCCGATGTATCGTTCCGATAGTTACCAGCGGGGCGTTCAGTGGGTTCTCGTCCGTTCCGCGCGTACCGCTCAGGACGAAAACGCGAACCCGGCGTCTCCGGCGATGGTAGTGGTCAGCCAGTGGGAGGCTAGTCGACTCAAGCACGTCATTGAGACGTTCCCGAAGCCCAGCAAGTCCCAGGGATCTTCCTCGGTACCTGTGACACTGCACGCCTACCTCCCCCGCCCCAGCTTAACCTTTTCATCCATGGAACATCTCAAGGGGTACACTGTCCCCGCAGTAGCGGCTGACTGGGAACCACCCCCTGAGCTGGTCATGCAGCTCAACCTCTTCGCCGGGCAGCTCTACCTGCGGAGCTATAACGAATATAAGAGGGTATGCGGGTATCTGGGCCTGGCATATGCGGAAAACGAGGACGAAGAGACGGCTGTGCCACCGGATGGCTTCGTTGGGAAGAGAAGATACCCTCAGTGTAGCTTTGACTCAAGCCCGGTCGCATTTCTGGCCAAGGTGTATCACGAGATTAGGGGTGATTGTGTGGGAGGGGCGGAGAAGACGCATATGGGAAAGATTTTGGCAGGGGAGATCTTGACGGAGAGGGATTTTCCAAGAGACGATGGGAAGAAAACTTTGACTGAGGGGTTCTAGGGCGCGCTGGGTTATTAGGTGTCTAGGAACGTCAGGTGTATTATCATGAGTTGAGCAGGGATCCGAAATCCAAAATCGTTATGCTGGTAGCACCCATTCTGACCTCACCATCTGTGATTGGCGACCGCTCGTGCGACCACTGCGATGTCACGGGAAAGAGATGGCCTCCAACCACCAAATTTGGCTAGCGTGTCAAGTGCGGGGGCAGTGAATAATCTAAGAGACGTTGAGCCCAGCTGAAGCCTTGTCCAGAATATTAACTCACTCACGCCACTTCACCCTCGGCATGGTTCTCATCTTTGATCATTCTGGCGTTTCAGGATGAACCCATTAAGCATCATAACCATCGCGGTTGGTTTCTCGGCGAACATCATCCGGGCAGCAGCGGCGGTGAAGGATGCTATTGACGAATTCAAAGATGCGCCAGCCGTTGCGCGCGATATTGAAGACGAGATCAGAACTGTCCAGGCGGCTCTTCGACGTGTCGGGGTGGCCACTCAGCGGGATAGTGGGGTTATTGGGCGTTTCCAGCTGGATGATGTTTTTAGTCTGTTGGTCGAAGGCTGCGAATCCCTGTTGAGGCAGATCGACAATGAATTTGATGCTCTTTTTGGCAGAGCAGACTGGCGAGCCCGCCTGTCAATATGTTGGAATAGCGAGGAGATCCGCCGTTTGCTTAGAAGTTTAGGGACGATGAAAGCGAGTTTGATGTTGTTAGTTCAGGCCCTGAATTTGTGAGTTGATGGGTTACTAGATGAGCCGAGTGACGTTGCTAACGATCGATCGACAGGAACACGACGCATGAGATGCACGATTTGCTCTACAACAATCGCGCCACGCTGGACATTGCCAGGCTTGGTCTCGATGACATGTCCCGAAGTATCCAGCTTTCGCAACTCGCAATTCGAGTCGTCGTTCGTTGCATGTATTGGTCTGTGGCTTAGACATCTCCAGAATTTTGATGGCATGCTGCAAAAGGGTCCTCAGGAAACCGAACAGTGAGTAATGACTCGGGGCGTTTGTTCAGGCCGACCCTGTCGTTCTTTTTGGGCTCTGTGTGTAATATTACTGTAACCGTTTATGTACATAGCGATGCGTTCTCTGGCGCGTGCCACTGTAGAATTCAACGCAGTCAACCAAGAACACAGTAATTACCGCTCTCAAGTCTTGTTGTATTCCGGGAGCCGTCCTCTCAGCCAAGCGAAGCTCTGGTGCTCGGCCGCGCTGCGGTTCCGTGGCGCCAAGGCGCGATTACGTAATTTGACAGCCACCGTTAAAAAGGGGCCGTGCCGTGTGCGGTTCTTTGAACCGTGCTTCTTTTAACAATCATCGATCTGACGATTTTCACCACAAAGACCTCCCATTGAAAGCCCAGTGACATTCTGGCCCTTCGATCCAAGGAAGATAACCTGATCCACGGTCGCGTTTCCTTTGTTGTTCCATGCTAGGCTCCGTTCCATGCTAGGCACCGTCACATACTAGGTTTTGTTCCATACTAGGTACGTATCTGTTTTTCTACGTTAATTGCATTTGTGTCCCTCCGATTGGAGGACCAGTAGTCTGGGGGTCGGCCTGGAAGGCCGACCATAACGTTCTGTGGGTGTGGTTTTCTTTATGGTTTCTTCCCTGTTGCGTCACCGCACCAGTTCACTATTTCCCTAAAAAATTTGGCAGACTGATAACACAGCCAAGGCAATCTTTTCGACAAGGTGGACATCTGGTTAACTCTTAAAAAATGCCTCCTTGAAGTCTTTTGAGGGTTTTTGGTTCCGCTGGATAGCTTACTTCTCAGAGACAAATATTCGGGGACTTCTTCATCGCTATGAAGCACAGGGTAAAGTCCCGAACAGCTCCCCATTTCAAAAGTGTTTGCTTACAGATTGTATCAGCACTTATGTGGTCGCAATCCCACTCTGAATGTTTTGAAGGCCATCATTGCAGTTGAAACCATAGTTATCTCAACTATCCCCTTTTTTTCCTACTAGTATTTATAATTTAGTCATCCTCTCCCACCTCTTATAGATACTACTTAACCTTCAATTTCGTCCCAAACCTAGTACCCTACATCATCGAGCACGTATCCGGTCCAAACTGCGACTTCTTTCCCAACTTACGCTCCTGGGATTTCCTTTGCAAAGTCTTTAGGAGCCTAACACATTCGAATCTGCGAGGGTCGACCCAGCTGATAAGACTCGGACGTGTTTGCCGCCAATCTTAGCGAAGTCGGCAACCTTCATAATGCCTAATTCGGGGGTCAGGTCATACGATCTAGAATACGCTTGTAATAGACTCCTCGCGAGCTAGGGGATCCTGCACGGTGATGTTAGTGCTACGGCGAAAATGAGGCCTACGGACAACGTGACTAATATTATTCACACAAGGCAATTTCCAGACTCCCCCCTTTATTTGCATGCCTACCCAGTGTTGAAATTAAGGTTGAGGCTCTGCACTCACACTCTGTTACACTCTGAAGTGGTGTCAAAATTGAGTTCTAGTTCTCGGGGTCGACTATTCCCAAAGCCGGCGATGCAGATGCGTAACATTCTACCGTCGAAAATTGTTCGTAGAGTTACTAGAGGGGTTCTGTGACCAGCGCTCTGAAGGCAAGAGAACATATTAGCAGTAAGACCTGCATAGGTAGTAGTTGTAGATATACTTACAGCTTTTACATAATTAATATATTGTTCCGTGATTGTTTGTATATTGCTTGTTCTTGCTTAAAACGTACTGTACGCCTTTCAAAAAGGAGTTGCCGTTGCCATAGCTTTAACATAATATAGCCGGAATGGATTGGCCATTCTACTATGGCTAGCTATTGCCAGAGGCTGTAAGCCGTGGTATCATACAGTCTTGGGTTCAGCTCACCCCACTGGCACAACGGCTGACAAATAAGGCATTTGTTCAGGTGCAGAAGCTGATTGCGCCATGCAGCAGTGGCAATGGCACTTGGGCTACAGAATTTCCGCCACAGCCGCAGCGGAATGACCTTGACCAATAGGGGCAGCCAACCGCGTCAGCTCGACTTTTCCCCCTGACACCTGCTAAGCGAATGCGGATTGACGCTGCACGAACGATGGTATTTGTATTTTCAGCTGCAATATGGGTAAGGAATGACAAATGAGCTGCGAGGCTCTGATTGGACATGAATCTCGTAGTTGCTGACGCGATATTTTAATTTTGACCTCGTTCTCGCACTCGGCTGAAGGATTACACTCACAATGGCCAGTCAGGTGTTTCGTTCTGCTGTGTGGGGTTTCGTCCAGTCTCGGTCACAGCTCTGGCTTGCCACGCCATGGAGCGATTGTCGTGGTTCCAGCGATCTTTGCCAGTGTATAAAACTCCGCTTGTCCTCGAGCTCAAGATGTCCGGCACGCTCCCAGAACACGACCACATAATCTTGAGCTCACCAGACCTACCTCACCGTTATACAACACGAGCTAAGTAACACTCCGTCAAGTACAGACAGTTTCCAACTTAAAAATGTTGATGGTGAGACGCTCCCCCGTCCCGCCCAAAAACTAACCACTAACAGCCCCTCTCCCAGACCAACACCCACCTCAAGCCCATCCTGGGCCTCCTCGCCCTCTCCTCCCTCACCGCTGCCGCAGGCTGCGACAACAAAGCCGGCGACATCAAGCTCACAAAGTGGAACGTCAACGACGCCTGTAACGCCATGCGCGCCTCCAACTCCAATTCCGCTAGCGTCTGGGGCGCACCCATGATCTGCGAGGGAACCAGCTCCGACAAGTCATTCCGGTTCTGCGGCATCGGGCTCGAGAACATCTTTCACGACTGTTCGGGCAAGAATAAGCATGGGTGGTTTGATTATAGCTGGGATGGGGTCACGGAGCGTTATGTGTGCACGGGGGTTAGTGATGGGAATGATGTTGGGCCTTGTAAGCCAAGGGGGGGCAAGAAGCCGGGGGCTCCGACTTGCTTGTGAGATCTGGAAACGTTTTCATGAACAGGGCTGTGTTGGCGAGGTCTACGGTGGCTGGACAGTACCGATTCGGCAATTCCGGTTGCAATGAATTTATTTTTATTTTTCAAGAGAGCAAAACGAGGGCAGAAAAAGAGAATGAATGCATTCATGCCATCTCAATAGCTTGAAGTCATTGGATGTCGCTGGTGGTGAGAATTGTACTACTTATGCGGCAAGGATAATTCCGCGTTATCACTGATGGCTGAGTGCGTACATGGATGCAGAGGTGGGCGACAGGCCGGTTATTGGACATCCAGATTTCTGCGCGTCACATATACATGAAGGCATCGACCCTGCATATACAATCATCCCAAATCATTCCGGCTCCATTACACTGCCATCGATATTCTCATCATCTTTTCATCTCCCACTTTCAACCAAACTCCCTCACCCTCTCATCTCCCCCATTACCCCAAACCCAACTACCACGATGTCCATCACAATTCCCATCACGTCCCACCCCGCAACCATCATCCCAAATCCTCCCTTCACAACCACTCCTCTCAAATTATCCACCCACATTCTCCACAACACCGGCTCAAACGCCACCCACATCCCTACCTCCAGCCTACCACCTGAACACTCCGTAATCCAATCCTCCCTCCCCCAACATCCCCCTCCCTCATCCCCAACCACAACAGCCTCGTCCACACCATCACCCACGCCTATAACAGCCATTACCACATCACCCTCCGGCCCGACAACATCTGGTTCGGAATCCTCCGCCAGTTCTCCTTCTTCGCTCTCGCCCACACCCACACCGAATCCATCCGCGGGAAGCTCATCAGTCACGACTTGGACGGGAAAGAATCTCGTACCCTCAAAGTCACGTACGCAACCGAAGACCGCTTTTCCATTTCCACGACAGATCTCACAGCCAGGATCACAGCGCTGATGGAGGAGAATATCCCCGACCCGGAACTAAGGGCGTGGATCCCCCCAGGGTTAAGCACCACGACCTCAGACGCACCCTTGTCGCATCAATCGGGATTATGGGTGCGCTGCCAACCAAGACATATGATATGGAGGATGAGACTAAAGTCACTTGTGGGATTCCGAGTGTTACGCTGCTAGGGGAGAAAAGGACTATAAGGAGATTTTGAGGAGGGTGGAGAGGTTAGGTGACTATGGGGAGGAGGCGGGGGAGTTTGGGGAGGTGTTGGTCTTGATTCTGAAGGGGATGGTGAGGCGTTTTGAGGAGCTTGGGGGAAAGGAGGTCAGGAGGTTCTGGGAGGAGATTTGTAGCTTTGAGGGGGGAAGTGGAGTCCGTTATTACTTGGG
>Ga0247780_1000207_pt1 | contig 59861 bp, 71 predicted proteins | sample UWRJL079202R5_FD_179927 | JGI IMG/M metagenome (GOLD analysis project Ga0247780, IMG submission 179927) | Plant litter microbial communities from Arlington Agricultural Research Station in Wisconsin, United States - UWRJ-L079-202R-5 | ecosystem: Environmental > Terrestrial > Plant litter >...
ATGGCTCTGACCTGCAACTGGGATACACCCCTTCAAGTCCCTTCGAGTCGAGATGCCAAGTGGTACGCAGACCAAAAAGCCCGTTCCATGCTGCAGGCCATCTAATACTTCCGGTTGCTAGAGAAACAAGTCAACAGCTGGCTGGTATGACAACCTGTTGGTATGACCAAAGGGGGGGGGAGGGCACAAACTATCAGTCCCTATTGAATAGCTAAGAAAGTCGTAGCTGGCCAAAGCAGCGCCTCCACCAGATGTAGAACCCGAACAGCTCTGGTAGCCGTCGGCTCTGGGATTAAACGGGGCGTGGAAGTCGACCCACTGATCAGTGGCTTCCTCGGAGGATGCAAACGCGCACATCTTGGTCTTCCCCACAAACACAGCGCCCAAGTCAATGAGGCGGCATACAAGCGCCGCAGTTTCTTCCTCGGGCGGGTACAGGTCGACAAAAGCACGGTTATTCTGTGTTGTCTTGATCCCTCGAATCCGGTAGTTGTCCTTGATGGTCACTCGCTTGCCGGCGAGGGGTCGATCTTCTGTCGGGGTCGAGTACAGCCGGCTAGGGACGGCAACCTGGCGCCAGAGGCCATCATCGGCGGCAACATGCAGGGGGGTGAACCTGTGAGTGTTTGCTAAGCACTACGGGCCATCATGTCTATTTGACCTGGTGAGGGGAGACTTACGAATAAGGGCTGCTAGTATCAGGGACAATGGTCACGCAGAAGGCTTCTTGGACATCGGGGTACAGGCGGTAGGCTTGCGCCAGCACGCCCTCTGATGTTAAGAAGTACGGCCCAGAAGGTAGCGGGAGGGACTTGGGGACGACTTGGATAATCCGCCGAGGCTTCCAAGACTTGCCGTTCACATTGGCGCACAGTCCATCGCTGCCACACTGCAGAGCAGCAAAATCTGCAGTTTCGCCCTGCAGAATGACTGTGTCCCCCAGGAAGTCTCCACAGAGCACATCGTCTCCGCGGGCGAAGAGCGCGTCTATTGCAGATTGCAAATCGAATTCGGATGCCGTGATCCCATCCGGAACGGTAAGGAGCACGACAGGTGTGGGTGCGGAGAAGATCGTGCTGCCCCTCGGCGGCAAACTTTCATCGATGACTCGTAGCTGCGTCTCAGTCAACACCCAGTAAGCCAAACCAATGAATGGGTGATGTGCGGGGCGCTGCGACAGCACTGCCCTTGCCTTACCCTCATCCCGACCGAGACCATGAACCATGCTGCAGGCAGCTTGAGGGCGGTTTGGCCCAATGGCAGCCACTCTTCTGAATTGGGCAAGAGGGTAGGCGACATGACCCGGTGACTTGCCCCTTTGAAGGGCTCGCGCCGGGGCCTAGACCGAGAGAAAAGGCCAATGCGGCTGGCGAGCCAGGACAAAGCCATTTTGGGGTCTGAATAATGTGAAGTAGCCAAATCTGCTTTTTTTTCGTTTTGGAGCTCTTTTACATGTGCATCGAATGTGTCCCTGAAGTTCCATGATCACTGGCAAGTCGAAGTTTTGCGTAGCAATAATAAAAGGAGATGAGTTTTAAAGGATTTGACTTAGAGCAGATCATGCGGCTCTGCGATGGGATTACCTCGGTCGAAAAGAACATCAAATTCATGCGCGGCAACCAAGGGGGTACACGCATGTTTGGGTGTCGAAGTATTGTACATCAGCCCCGCTTTACCATGTACCGAAATACATATCTAAGCCAATCCTTGTACAACATTAATCGGACTCCGCCCGCCGCCGACCCTCCACCTCCAGTCACCCGGCTAGCGCTAAAGTGCCAAAATCCACTTCTATCATGCCGCCATTGGCTGTATTCTGGACCAACGAGTGTTTAAGGGTGGGGCGGCCACCAGGTCTCTTGCCTTGTGCTTGCAGCGGAGATACCCTGGAGCAGGTCACTCAGCACAGGAAGAGTCTCTGGTAAAACTCATCTGCCCACCACATCTGAGGGGAGGTCCGGGTTGGGCGGAATGCGATGTATGTGATTCAAGAAACCTGAACGGGGTCGGGAGCGTCCACAGGGGGAAGAATGAGCCCCGATGAGAAAGTCAAATGTCTATATATTACCTGCTCCTTCGCTGGGGAGTGAGATGATTTTTGCACGCTCATCCAACCGGCTCCCGTTTTTCAGTCTCCGAGATCTACCTCTCAAGCACGTTATCAGTCCTCCATAGCTCTCCCGTCTTCAGTCTTCCTTCCAAACAAGACTCATACTATCTTCTGCCTCTATTTGCCATGGCGAACTCCAACAACACTCCTGTCTCGTCTCCCTGTCTCTCGGCTGGCCCCACCCAGCCTTGGAAGAAGTGGTACCAGCCCAGCGTGAATAATCCGGGACCAACCATCGCTGAGCGTGCCATTGAGACCTACGACGATTCTCAGAATGGCAAGGGTCCAACCGGTACCCCAGCGGTTATCTTCAATCTTGAGTGAGATATTCTTGCTCTGAGCAGCTACAAGAAAAGAGTTTGCTCACCTTCGAGCGTCTCGGTGTGTTTCTGCTACCCCCTGGTAGCCGACACTGCGTTTTACTGACACGAGTAGCGGCTGTAGCTTCTTGCCATCGCTCTTTTCAGGGTTTCTTTTTTCTTTCTTTTGACACCTGTGTCTCGATCTCGCTCTCTTTTTGCTTTCGGGAACACGAAGTTGGCTAGAGAGCCAGAAGTAGCATTGCGTTAAATAACTTTATGTGCCACCTTCTTTAGCAAATTGCTTAATTTCCACTCATTTATTTAGCGTGTAGCTCAAATCTTGGGCGGGAAATCACAATCAACATCAGTCTGAAGCCCTCTTTGGTAACCACCTTCTCCAGTTGCAGTGTATCGCATATTGTGTGACATATCAGTAAAAAGCCGCCAGCCTCACTTCAATGCTTTCCCTCAGCTCATCGGTCTCGTCCGCCAGTGGGTTGTGGAATGCACAATGGAAAGCGCCTGTTTGGTTCACCGAAGAAGGGAGATCAGTTTTGCGAACAGCTTCAAGAAATGACGGCTTCATCACATACATGGGGCGGGCTCTCCATCGTCACCAAGACGAGCGTTTCTGAAGACGGCGACTTCGTTGGGCTGCTGGCCTCCCAGATACCACCACCGGTGTTCCGGGTTACTGCGAAGAAAGCAATTCTCGCCTACGCCACGGGGGTAGACGATGTCGTTCTTAATCGAATCGTTGCCCGCATCCACGGACTTCCAGTCGCAGAAGGCGAGCGGCCAGTCTCGAGTAGGTTTTCCGTTCAACAGTCTCCATATGCTAAGTCTAGGCGTTAGTACCGAGGGCCAACCCCATCATTATAGGCGATATCGTACTTGAGGATGTCGCAGCGGGTGTCGTGCTCCAAGTCGGCATCATCGAGCCCTCGTAGGGCATCTTGGAGCTTGAGTCGAGCGCCGGCTTCGGTGAAATCGACATGGGCAAATCGGAATGGTTGAGCAATGGTAGTCGGTTCCCCTTTAGCCCTAGGATAGCGAACATCCCTGCTGCGAATCTGCGTACAACCGAGCCATGGTTAGCGAGTATGAGTAAGATCATGCTGGAGTCCGAGAGTCCACAGGGGTAAAAGTGGGTAAAGGGGAATGCGGATCTCGTGTTGCCGGACTCGAGGTTATAAAAAACACGAGCGATAGGGTGGGTGTCTTACCGCATGATCGAAGAATGCGACCCGTCTGTATTGCGGGAAATTGCTCCTGATCAAGGTAGCTAGCTCGGCATAGTAGTGTGTCACAATTGTGTCGCTTGAGTTGAAGTCAGCTCGAGCCAGGCCCGTGGTCCACGACAGAAATTGGAAGCCGTGCACCCCCAGAACCGGCTCGAAGGTGTTGCGTGCGTTGTGCACACGAGTCAGGTGTAGCTCAAACCTGTGGTTGTCAACCTTTGCTTCCGGGTCGCGTATGCCGTCAACCGGAAACGACGTCGTGTACGGTTTTTCGACATTGTACCGCCCATCGCGAGAAAAGTAGGCGATCTCAGTCCGGACACCATCGTCTTCTGCTGTAGCTGTATCCATTGCCAATATGTTTCGTTTTTCGTGGTGTTTGGGTGTTGAGATTGGGGAGGTTTGCGGCGTGTTCGAGCACCTGGCATAGATGGAATACAGCCCTGCCTGTCTATGTGGGGCATCTGGGTCTTGGCGGGGCTGGGCAGGGCTAGGAGCCCCCCAGATCAGCCAGCATCACCAAACTGCGCCACAATGCGGCTCTGCGAGAAGCAAACATCAGGCGGAACGGGTCCAAAGCGGAAATGGGGCATACGCTATAGTGTGTGCTTTATTTCTTCGGTGAGAGTCCAATAACAATACGCCTGGCTCCGCCAAGACCGCGCGGGAACCATTCGGAGACTCGAACGACAAGATGTTGTGTGATCGTCGTGTGAAACCCAATCAACATTTTTGCGAGTACCTATACATAATCCCAGCTGCAGTATTGTACCTGGCCGAGGCCGGCAGCAATGGAGTTGTGGATGGCTTGGCCGGCTCAGTGTGTGTTGGACGTACACCGCAATATCGGCCCCCTCACAAACGCAGCCGCTGCTTGATGCTGCAATGCCAAGAAATACGCTCATCGAATGACAAGGCACCACGAGACATGCAGTTGCAAAATGGAGGGTGGGTTGGGCTGATGAGCTCTCTAAGGAAAGCGCGATTGCGTGCTAGGCTAATACCACCTACCCACACCAACCGCGGCTGCCGCCACAAACTCAACCCAACTCAGGCCATCGGGCAACTATGGCGCCAAAACGGCAACGAACTTGCTACCCAAGAGGATGGCCAGACAGCACCAGACAGGGATGCCTTGATGGCATTAATGTTCGATGTCCAAGATTTGTGTTCTTGACTTCGGTTGTTGTTCATCACTTTGCCTGGGCTGTGATGCAGGTTGGGTGGCTTAGACTGTGAAAGAGCATCAAAAATGCTAGAACTAATCTGCGCCTGTCAGTTGACGACGCCCTCGGACTTTCCGAATTGGTGGGTGGCTAGCCTCAATCCGCACTGTCCAACCATGGCCGCGAGCTAGTTGTGCACATTGCTGACCGCCGCATTCACTCGTTATCTTCACAGGCTCGTGATCATTCGAAGCCTGAGGCAAGCCCGCGCTCCTCAGCTCCTCAGAGAACAGCAATGGTGGGAAGCCACGGTTGCGTCCGGGACGCCAATGATCCACCAGGCTTTGCTCTTCATTCCGCCAGACCCCGAGAAGCCCGAGAGCTACCTAGCTAAGAAGACTGCCATCCGTCTGCTTGAGGAGCTCTATGGAAGGTTAGAGGGCCGGACACCTGGCAGCATCGTCTTGATTGGTCATGGGTTCGGTGGTTATGTCATCAAGAAGGTATCTTGTCAGTTTCTTTGACGCTGCCCCTGACTCCAGAAACTGGAGATCAAAATACTGATTACGAGTGGCTTGCTAGGCACTTACCATTGCCCACAATCACATCAAGTTCAATGCTATATACAACGCCATTCTCGCCATTGCCTTCGTTGGAACTGTCCGAAACGATGAAGAGGAGGGCTTTGACGATGCCATCCTGATATCTGCCGCTATAGGTCTCCGTGCGAGCACCGGGAAGGTCAAGTCAAAACATCAAGGGTGCTTGTCCGAGGCCAAGAACGCGTGTGCTATATTCAGGACGTTTCAACTCCCGTGTAGCCCGACTGCGTTTTGCGAAACCCGAGACACGCCGTACAACAAATACTACTCCTGGCTCGGAGGTCGCAATGCGCCGGTGAGCAGACATCCCTCACCATGTGATTAAACGCCAAGAAGCTGAATATCTGATTTGCATCTAGGTCTCAACCAAGAGTTTGGGAAGTCTCCAAACTGATACCTGTATAGTCCTCGATTTCGATCATGAGGCTATCTCCGGCTACCCGTGGGAGAATAACCTGTTTGAAGCGGCTTTCCGAGAAGAAATCCAGAGATTTCTGTCGACGCTGGGAACAGAAACCCCGTTGAGTAATCATCCCCAGGAAACAGTGGCCTACCCTAGCTCCAAAGCTAATACGTTCGTCCCTCAGTTGACCCACTGTATTTGACTCGTCGGGCGCCGCAGGCCACCACTCTTTCCGCCTTGCGACGCCCGGTTTGGCCCCGAATCAGCCTCGATAACCCCTGTCACGTCCTTGACCAGAATCCGCACCAACTATTCGTGGGGCGCGGGGCCATCCTCAAGCATATTGAAGAGAGCCTCAGTCCGGCGACTCCGTCAGATGGTATCCGTAAATTCGCCGTCGTTGGGTTGGGTGGGATGGGTAAGACGCAAGTGGCGCTGAAGTACGCGTACAAGTCGCAGAGCGTGTTCACCATCATTTTGTGGGCCAATGCCGACACGCCTGGCAAGTTAGCCCAGAGCTTCTCCGTGTTTGATCAGGCGCTAGGGCTGTCGAAGACAATTGAGTCACGGCAGAGAGGAAGCTGTCTCAGAGTCAAGGAATATCTTCGGAAGACGGATCAGCCGTGGCTATTAGTCTTTGACAATGTCAGCCCGGACGTATCGAAGGAGAGCTGGATCGATAGCTACTGGCCGTCTGGCGAGAACGGCTCCCTGCTGATCACGACCAGAGAAGCCATGTCGCTCGGCCCGTTCACGGGTAAGATTGAGGAGCTGTCTCAACTCCTCGAGCCCGAGAGCGCCGAGCTCATTCTAAGTCTATCGGGGAAAGAGAAGGACAGGACAAGCTTAAAAACAGCAGCTGCGATATGTTCCCGCCTTGGGTGTTACCCCCTGGCCATCTTGACAGCAGCAAGCATCCTGAAGGGACAGCGCCTGGAGCTTGAGACATTTCTGAAGGACTACGGCAACAGTGACCTACTCCGCTACCAGGCTCACCCAATGAGCGGCCCTGAGGCACGATGCCACTCGAGCCTAGAAACTGCTCTGAGAAGTCAATTCGCTCGGCTCGACAAGGATAAAGACAAGGACATCAGGCGAGCTTTGGGCATCTTGTCATGCTTAGATCACAGCGGCATTGAGGAGAAGTTTCTGGAGGGAGTTCCAGGGAAACCGGACACGGATTCAAGGCTGCACTCAATCCGCGATATCAAGCGGGTCCGGACACTGGTCGAGAAGAACCTGGTCCGCCGGACCGAAACCAACGATGACGTGAAGAGGGTGGACAGGATAAAAATCTCGATGCATCAACTCATCCAAGATTTTTGTTTGATGGACATGAAGAAGCACGGGGAGTTTCAAGAGGTTTTTAGCTGCGCCGTCGAGCTTATATGCAACCTCTGGCCCGTCCCCGAGCGCCACAACCGCCATAACAGAGACCTTTGGATTACCCAACAGAACTTGATCCAACACATTGAGGCGCTGGCAAAACACTGCTCGGACCCGCATGCCTTCCCCAACGGAGGAGGGACATCTTTGGCCTTTGCGGAGCTGTGTTACAACGGGGCGTGGTACTTCTACGAGCGAGGGAACTTTAAATCCGCTCGGCCCCTTTTAGAAACGGCCGAGAACATCTGCAAGCTTCACAAAGGTTCGGAACTCATACTTGCCGACATATATGGAGCGTACGGCTCCATCGACAGCGAGTCTAACGACCGAGAGTCTTGCAAAGACAACTTCGACAAACAGTTGAAAGGTCTCCAAGTCGCCATCGAGAAAGGTCTTGAGAAGCAGCCAACCGTCAGGGAAGCCCTCTCCTATGGAGGACTCGCCAACGCAACTATGGGCATGAACCAGTATGCCGAGGCGGAGGAGCTGTACAAGAAGTGCCTTGAGGTATGGGATGGCTGCCCGGGAGATCCCGACATTTACGTTCCGCACTTCGCTGCCTGTCTCACGCTGCTGGGGAAGGTCGAGGAAGCGGAGGAGCGGCTCAAGAATATGATCGAGAAGCGCAAGGAAAGATATGGTGACAAAGACCTTACGAATTTCCGGTACGTAGCACTTTGTCCAGAACTACTACCGGCCGAAATGCGTCTGAGACTAATAAGATTGGGACCTGATCACTAGACCTGGAATCGCCCACCTCGCCCTCGGTAATACGTACATCCGGCAGGGAAGATTCGACGAGGCAGAGCAGGCTCATTTAACCGCCCTCCAAATAATCAGATCAACACTAGGTGAAGAGCATCACCGATACGCCGACGTGTGCTACAAAGTGGGATGGCATCTCGAGCGCCACGAGAAATATCCCGAGTCCATGTAAGTCTTTCAGCCCTTTTCCCCGAATGATCATAGATAATCCGTCTGCTTGTCTCCTAAGTCCCCTTCGCTTCATTGCTAACTTGTGACTCCTCTGCGTCTATGTACAGAGCATCCCTAAACAAGTCACTAGAGATTTACGAGAAAGACACAGAAGGCATCTACCGTAATGAAGCGGCACGGACGTGCTTCCTGATGGGTCGGGTATCTGCAAAACTCGTGGAGGAGTATACAAGGGCTGGCAACGTTGAGCGGTCGAACGAATGGGCGGAAAAATCAGCGTACTACAACACCCGCGCGACAGAGCTAAGGAGAATGGTCCCGTTGCAGCCTTTACTAACCCAAGAGGGAGAGACAGAGACTGGCTATGATGACCTCGTCATGTTCTGGTCGCGCTGAGTGTCGGCACTTGGGTATACAGGTAATCAGATATCTCCATAGGTACTCAAAATTGCCGCAAGTAACGATAGTACTCAAAACGAACTTTCTACTCGTGGAAGCTAGCAACCAGCGGCGACTCTTTAACATTGTAGCCCTATTCACATGTATGTATCGGCATTGTAAGTAATAACTAACACATGACTACCACAAGTGGCTGCGCCCATTCCCGCACCGACTGATCGAGTACAACGTACGGGAAGTGCTGGGAATACGTGTGACGCCCTGCGGGTCGACACGCGGGCCGGTGAGGCCCAAGAGAGGCTGAAGCGCCGCGCACGATCACTGAGCCCGGGATGAAAGGTCCCACAAAGCCCCGAGTCATCAGTAGGAATTTAGCTGTTCTGTATTGGCAAGACTGCTCTGTTACAGAGAAGATCAGGGTACAAGTTGCCTCCCGGTCAGTTATTATAGATACACTCATTTTGTCTAAAATAAAGCGTGAGGATTCTAGCTCCTCACGCTAGTAGTCCATTGTCCATTTGTGTTCTACTGCTCAGATCCCCATCTGTGCACTATAGTGACAACGGCCATCAGTGACAATTAAACCCCTTCGCCTGCGACCTGCTAGCACCAACACTCAGTCTTAGGAACACCCCTACCTGTTGCGTCCTGCCATACGTTCTATCTTAACCGCGCTGGTCTCGGCACTAAAGCCAAGTGACGTCTGGAATACGTCGCTAGACGGGCGCTTGATCATGTTTTGTGGGCTATAATGTTAGTATTAACGAGCACGGCGTGATATTCTTGCCGAAATAATATTGTAGCTGTCTTTTTCAACGTGTGTGCATTTATTGGGCCGGCCTCGGGCCTCCCTTTACTTCGGGGCAGGTTTCGGCCTTGGCAGCCAGCTAAGCCCTTGGGGCGTTCCTCACGTCAGCCAATGCCGGCGGTTCCGTGATATGAGCGGAACGTTGGGGAAACCTTAGATAAATTATGCAGAAAGTATTGATTGTTTAGTGTTCTTAGAATTGGCACCTCACGGCGAAATAATATGAGTCCTATAATCAAGTCATGCATATTCGATTGCTTGCATTTTTCCATGGCTCCTAGTAACTGTAAATATTTATTTGCATAGAGCCCTGACATTCACGTAGATAGCCAATGCAGGCGGTTGGCTGTCAGCAAATTAAGCGCTCATATTGTATTGTACGACCCCCACAGCCCTCATGCCAATTTGGGGCCCAATTGTAAAAGAATAACCCCGTGAATTGGCACAGACACTTCTGTATTTAGCGGACTCTAACACAGAAGGAGCCTTAACCTTGTCAATTCTAGGCAGATTTGGTCCAATCTGACATCTAATTGGCCGCCGGAATAAAAAAATCCGGGCGCAGTTGGTGCCGGAGTCTTGGCTGAATCTGCCGCACTGACACGGAGTTTAGGATGAGGTTCGCGTCCCTGCTGCTGATTTCGGGGCGCGTCCTCTGGGTTCTCGATGATTCCCAACAGCATACAACACTCTCATTGCGCAACTTGATCCACCATTTTCTCCAGCTTCCGCCCGGAGATGGATCGCCATAATAATTATGACGCGCACATTCAACCTGGCCTTGAGGTAGTGCCGCAAGAACATACGCTCTACTCACAACATCCCGAGGTCCGACATGACAGCTGGAATGCAAAGGAGATCGTCCTGCCGAAATACCCCAAAGAGCCACACTTGTCGCATGCGTCCAAGGCACCCGAAGTGCTGTTGATATCACCGGCAGATTCACCAGTGGCTCGAAAGCGATGGAATAGGCGATGGCTTATTATTGGGGGCGTCATCGCCGTGGTGGTCATCGTGGCAGCCGTTCTCGGTGGCGTCTTGGGAAGCAAAAACGGAAGTAAAGTCAAAGATTCGGCGTCAGACCCCTCCACAGGGTCCAACTCAACGACCACACCCGGTGCGCCATCCGGTACCGTTCAACCTCCGCAATTCGCACGTCAAGGGTCGCCACTTAGTGTGACGGCGAAGAGGAAGATCGATGGCGGAGTGGATATGCTCCTCTTCTACCAGGACAAGGAAGGCGAGATCGGCTACGCTCGTTGTGATACGACAAAAACTCTCCAGGGTGGATCATGCTGGAGGACGAATGGAAGCTTTGCATCGCATTCGACCGACAGAACACAGCTGGCAGTTACGAATCTCGTGTGGGAGACTCATTTCCAGGTTTGTTCCCCTTTTTTCTCATCGGCCATACTACTCGCTGACAGATAGTATGCAGGCGCAAACTCAACTGTTCTACACAGGCGGTGACGTCCGCCTACTCGGAACCAACATGAACGACCAGAGCGACCCGAGAGTTGTCGAGGACAGCATCAATAACGCGGCGTACACAACCGATCGGGAGAGTAGTCTCGCGGCCTATTGGCCGTGGCTTGTTTGCCAGAGCCCGAACGGTGGCCTCGTCCATGTCCGCAACAACCCGCCAGCTAATCTCAATCCCGCGTCCACCTGGGGATCAGCTGACATCGGTGTCACGGCCCTCGCTGGCACTAAGCTTGCCATGGTCCCTTTATCTACAAACTATACCAATATAGCCGGGAAGGGTGGCTATGGGGTGTTTTATCAGGGGACCGACTCGCGGTTGTCGGTTACCATCACGCATCTGAGCGAGATGAACTCCACTTATGTGCAGTCATGGCCAACTAGTGCGTTTTCCTGCGATCTGGCCGTTGAAGAGAGAAAGCTAATATCTGTTCCAGCTTTGCCATCCATCACCATGCCCAAACGCGCTGCAATCGCCGCCTTCTCCGTCGCACGTCCAGCCGACACTCAACAGCGAGTCAATACGTACGTCCTGTACCTTGACTCCGCCTCCAATATTAATATGCTCTATACGGACTCTTCTTCAAGTTCTGCAATTTGGAGGACGTCCCAACCGGCTGCTCTGAGAGGCGTCGACTCAACCTCTAACATTGCCTGTCTCACCATGGCTACTTCGGTTCGTGATGAAGCAGGGAACGCGGTGATGCTAGAAGAAGCATCAGACGACACCAAGTGTTTTTTTCAGAAGGGAGGTGCATTGATGGAGGCGCGGCTTAATGGGCTGGATTGGATTGTGGAGACTATGTCGATCGCCAACGACACTGTGCCGAAAAAATCGAGCAGGTGAATATAATTTTGCAGATGGGTGTCTCTGTACGCCAGCTCTCAATGAATTTCAGAGCTCTTCCCCGGGCGGTGAGTGGCCAACTCCGTCCTTACAGCAGGGAAGCCTGTATCCAGCAAGGAGCTAGAAATGCCCCGAGGGTCCGGCAGCCCCTTTTCCCTGGATCCGAACTCATCTAGAGTCCGCGGCTTCAGGTAAGCGGCTTTTCCCTAGGAATTCAGTTGCAAACCCTTCAAATCTACCGAATCCAGTGTGCAGCGTTTCTGACAATTTAGAGTCTCAGTGCCCCTCCCCTATTGGCTTGCCGCTTAGAGAATTTGCCACCCGGCGTAAGCACAAAGACCTCACGGGTTCGAGACAAGATGCAGGCAGAAAACGGATTTGGTTGCTTTCAGGAGGAGATAAGATTCTCCAGCCCTAAGCCCTCAAAGATGTCTAGAGCTGAGGGGGTGTGTCAGATATAACAGCCATTTCACCACCCTAAAATCGACACCACAAATTTCCCTTTACTTCTCCGGAACCGAGCAGCTACCGCCTGAGCCTGAGCCAAACTGAGTCAGGCTGAGCGGGGGGGTTACTGTTCTGGGCTGTCTCGGCTATAGTTGCCACAGTCTAAATAGCAGTGGAGTTGCGAGGACCCAGATTTGGGACCACCTATTATATCGTATTTCCTAGGCTACCTGCTCACCTCTCACCTACAATCTTCTAGTTTAGTAAATATTAAGCCTCTTGTAAAGTGACTATCTAAAGATATATACATATGTTATTAGCCCTTCGTCTTATACTAAGTGATTTATTTGGTTTTCTTAATCTTAAAACCTCTCACGTAGAAGATCATCTCATCTGTTATAGCTATCACACTTTAGTTAGCTGGTCCACAGTAGCTAATACAGATGTTATGGAAGACGCTAGCGACGGCCCTGTCTACCTGTTCGGGTAGACAAAAGCGATAGATGTGCAGCTAGACGTCTATATCAAGGCGTCGTCGCCGTCACCGTCGACTACTAGTATTAATACTAGTAGTAGTACTTTTAATACAAACCCGATGCCTACACCTACATCTAATAAGAATTCCGTGGCGGTGATTAAGATAAAGGGTGGTGTGTATAATTTGATGTAGCTTATTTCTCTTTTAGTTAGCGCGGGGATGATTTTACGAGATTCATCTGCGATAGCTTCGCTAGTAACCTAGCTACATGGTAATTAGGACCCATAATCTGCTTGCTCCATTCAATGTGACTGTTTTAACAATATCCGGACAGCAGCAGCAGCAGCAGCAGCAGCCACCTGGAGGAGTAACTGGTAGCCAACAGGCCGGGTAGTGATGGGGATGACCCTGGTTGGGTGAAAGGAGATCTACAACAGTCTCCGTACGAAGCATGCATTCTTCGGCTTTAGTGGGAGGTAACTCTTAAAAAGATGATTCGGGTCAGTCCCAGAGCGGTTTAATCCTCTGCAACTATACTTTATACCTTTTTTGAGGCAGATGAAGCTGCGCTCAGGTTTTTTGCCAAATGACGGAGTCGTTGCATCGGACCCTCCATATGAATGGCATGACGGCTAATGCGGCAGTTTTCCTGAGGCGACTTCGCGTTTCCGCGGGCGACAGAGGATCTGGCCATACGGCGCCTTGGGCACACGCTGCAGTGGAAACCCAAATATGTGCCCCTCATCACATCGAGGTACAGCCTGGTGTACCAAGGAAGCCGGGGCAGGCAATAGAACTGCCACCAACACACCCTCAGGTGCTGAGACGGGGTTAGCGTCCCTTGGCCCTTTTCTGGTTGGACAACACGAGGGAAAGCTGGACCCTGCAGATCAGCTCACCTAATATCAACATGGCAATTGGACGCCACTGCGAACAATACTTGGGCGACGATGCAAAGAAGAGGCATTTTATGAGTTGGAAGTCTAGGCACTTGATGGGTGGTGTGCTCGTGGTTGGTGATGCCCGACCTGAAGGGGACTTGAAATTGCGACTCAACTACTACTACTTGTCGGGTTTGGCTCATCACCCCGATAGCTTTTCTCTTCCTTCTCTTTTCCCCCGTTGAGTGGGCTCTTTGTCTGCCTCGGCATCTCGAATCACTCCCGTTCATTATTTATATGGCTTTTCGACTCGCTACCTAGCTATGCGTCCCTGGAGTCCCTCAACTGTGGTTGCGTGCTGGATGTCGCTCGCTGCCGTTGGCGAGGTTGGTGGGCCGCAGCACAACCGAATCATCGCTTTGCAGCAGCCGGGACTGGCCCCTGAGCCAACCCCTGGGCCAAAACTCAGGGATATCGAGCTCAAGCTTCGCAACATCAAACGACAAGGCCTCTTCGGGGACGTTTGCGGATATGATGGAAACGGCCCGTTATTTTACCGTAAATACCGATGCCGCATCACGGAGCCGTTTGTCGAAATCATAGGCCCTCTTTATGCTTAGAAGGGCCATGCCGTATTTGGAGACATGATCCTCATACTGAAACCAACCCTCACGCGCCATGATATTGTGGCTAAAACTCCCAACAAATGCTACGACCCGTGGGGTTGAGTAGTAAGGTCCAGTTAGTTCCGGAACAGGTTGTCTGCGGCTCCATCCACAACAGGTCCTCTTCCCACATGGCCCCATCCCTCCAATCGAGCTCGAACTTGATACCTCGAGATTGCCGTGCACTCAGGCTCTGCGCCAAGATTTTTCCCTCGGTTGGTGAAGTTGAGATGTTTCGGGCTCTATGTTGTCGGTCCTGGTTATGCAAGAGCCGTGAAGTTTCGTGGTTAGGAAGGCGTGCGTGTTCTCGTGATAGTTGGGCAGGCTGAGCTGGCCGTCGTACCTGGCCGAACCAAATCTGCCTTCGTACCAGGCAGGTCGGGTTGGTGTGTAGAGACCGAGGCTCGGCTTCGGCTTGGGCCATGCAAGAGCTGAAGACTAAGTCGATGTCCCAGACAACAAATCGACAGTCTTCCGTGACCTTATGAAGCACTGTGAACTGGCGCGGGCGAACGGCGATTTGGGCCCGATCCCACAGGAAGAGAGAATTGAGGCTGGTAGGATACTGGTGACGGCGACAGCGGCTAAGCGATCATGCCGGGCCCTGTCTTGATAACTTGGGCCTGGGCTAACACCTCAGCTGACGGACCGTGGATTCCGGCGGGCAATGCAAAGGCTCCGAGAGCTGTACCCGTCCCTCCACTGCAAGACACCAGGTCGCTGTCAATCTTGCCGGCTGGAGCTCGGTTAGGGCCAATTGAACGACGTGCGAATTGTCACCGAAAAATACTGCTATTATTACAAATTTCCTCGGATAATTAGTGTACCACGCCCTCATGTGCGACGACATCAAGCCTGGCTCAATCCCCCCGCTACAATCGATCTACCACAAACACTCTTCGCGTCCACGGCACCGCCGGGAAGAGACGAAGAGGCTCTCTCTTGGCAAGATGCCAAACCCAACCTCCAACCCACACCATCAATTCAACAAGGCTGCTCACCACCTAGGAAGCGACGTCCACACCCACCCCCGGCTTGAATCTCGAGTACACATCGCATTTGTTTTCTGACTTCTCCCGCCGCGTGTTCACAGCCATCTGGTTGATGTCCTTGTATAACTGCAAGCCTTTGTCCCCTTGGTCGACCGTGACTTCGCCAAGTGCGTCAAAGTCCTTTGCGTTGTCTCTCCGCGCCATCGTAGCGTCGAACTTCCCAATGTGCAAATGAATAGGGTCGGATTTAGCGGCTTTGCGTGGCATATCTCTGCGGCGGGTGTGGTTAGTGTTTGTTTGGGGTGGGTGGGTGTCTGGGAGGCAGGGAGAAGGGAGAAGGGGAAGAGGAACGTACGGAAGAAACAGATGCGCCAGTATTTGAGCATCTCCATGTTGTTGCCACAGACGCAAGAGCGGCCAAGGCTAGAGCGAGGGCGAGGAGGGAGAAGAGCTTCATTTTTGCTGGGAGAGGCCTTGTCGCCTACCAAGACGGGAGGAGAAGGAGGGCTATTCCTAGGTTCTTATGCTAGGAGGACATCGCGGTCGCTTTGCTGCCCTCATAAACTCGGTCGCCACGCGGCGCCTTGGCATGTGTTTGCCGCGATACAGTCTTTCAACTATTCCCGAGCCCGTCGCACAACGTGCCTCTGTTGGCCGGAGAGGTTTGCGCTGAATTCCATCAATGCGAGATCAACAAAGAAAGTAGCATATGGAGTTTCCTGCCATCCAAAGAATGATCCCCAACACCCGCAAGAGCCAAGGCCCTCTTGCGGAGACCAATAAGCTCAGCTGACGCCGGTGGTTTCTGGAAAGAACGACCCCAGTCGCGAGTGCCAATAGACTGCCCCCAACAGAAACGCTGGTATTTGATAGGGAATTGCTCCAGCATCGTGATCGTGGCAAAGAGCTGGGCGATAGTCTCCCTGTTATTGTTCTGCTTATACTAGATTTGTTTTTGAGATGGTGTAGGCCGGTGTTTATACTGAAGTGGTTTTAATGTAGCTGCGAAGACCTGGCCCCAAACGATGATCACATCTGCTAGTGACATGGCCCCTGCGTCGTCCAGAATTACAGCCTTTGCAACACTTGGGTTGTAGGTTGCACAGACACCTTCGCATGACAGATGAGGTGTCGTGCAGATCGCGTCAGCCTGCAGGATCACCCTCTCTAGGAGCTCCTATACCTTTGTTTCTAGGGCCACGGTCGCGTTTTGGCTTATTACCGCTCCCTTGCCCTTAAGGATCAAGGCCTCTTGGGAGATGAATTAGGCCTCCCCAATTCTCTACAGGCCTTCTGAAATGTAGCTGAGGACTTTCAGAACGCGATCAAGGCCTCTGGTGAGATAAAGCAGGCCTTAATGGCGTCACGGCAGGCATTTTCTAAGCTAATTTAAGCCTTTGGGAAAATTGAAAAGGTCTCATATGTGATATCTTAGGCCTTGCTATTTTAATCTAACATGTTAAAGAGTTTTCCCAATGCATTCTCACATAATTACCCTGCGGAATTACAGTGGAAATAGACAGAGGCTGGAGTACCAACAGACATTCTCTACATCAACACCACAGATTTGACGCGGACAGACACTGTTTTAGCCATGATATCTGTCTCCCATAGGTTATTAGCAGGGTCAAGGACCCTGAGCCGCTAACCCTCCCCAATATAGCGCCCGGGCCGAAATAGACTTGCCCCTGTGGACGCAGAACGTTGGAGGATGTTGCATTACTGTTAGGTACCCTTGGTAGCAGTGAGGTAATAAAATTAAGTTTGTTACTGCCCTCCCCTGTTATGGCGGCCGGGACAGGAGGGGTGGGTGGTGGTGGTGTTAAGCTAGCAGTAGCGGCAGAGTTGACGGCGTCGGCGACTGCAGTATCAGCAGCACAGGCAGCGGTGTTGGTGTCGGCAGCAGCGGCGATATAGGAAGTTGCAGAGGACGGCGGAAATATCTTCCATGCAGTCTCGGCATCCAGCCCAGGAGTGTAGTTTACATAGTCCATTTGGACTGCTCTTCCCGTCTCGTCCAGTCTCTGAAAAACAACTGAACACTGGTCAAGTCTGATGTTGGGTCGCATGTAAACGGGCTTGCCTGCCCTTCAGGCAGCCAGGATCTGCGGGATTATCTGGTTTTGGGGCGTGCTCTTCTGCTGGGCGAGTCTGACAGAGTTGGCCCTCTTGCCAGAAAACCGATTTGGACGGCTTTCTTCTTTAAATCGCCGGTTCCAAATTTTCCGGAGTGCTGGAACTCGGTGTTGGTGTTCCAGGCTTGGAACACACACCTCCAGAGCTTCTACCTAGGCTCCTTCGGGCTTTCGTGTGTGGTAGTTGTTAGAATTTATCGGGGTCGGAAACTTGTATGGAAGAAGATTACAGATGGAAGAAGAGCGCAGGTAGGAGAATAGTGAAAGCAGCTAGAAATCAGCATACCCCGCCACATCACCACAGAGCGAGCATCCTTGGACAGTGGGCCTCATGTAAAACTCAGATTGACACTACTATGTACTATCTAGATACCTGTGTACCTATTCAGCTTGAATTTGTAATTGAAGATGTGATAACTGTGTAGTTCTCGGCCCTTTGCTCGTTTGGGGCATGATTATTAAAGTCCCGGTGCACAAATGTCTCCCTTCGGGATCCCGATGCATGAACAAAAATGCAAATCCTTCCGCCACAGCCTATCGAAGTTTTTTTCGTCGATGGTGGCACAGCTAGGAGCCCACCAATGCTGACTCTCTATCGAAAGAACTTCCACTGCTGCTATCGTCGTCGATGTCTGACTCCCCATCGTCTTGCTGACCGCTCCCCTTTGTCCGCTCACTACCCTCCCACTCAGTTTCGCCACTGTCGCTGTCTTCGTCGGTGGTGTCATCTTCAATCTGCGGGCGCCGGTTGAGAAGATTCTCCTCTATGAGCCGGTCAAAGTCGTCAGTGACTCTTGCGGTTCCGGGGTTGAGTGAGCCAAATAAGCTAGCAAGGTCGTTCAGGTCAAGGTGCTTGGTCTTTCTGTCGTTATCGCCCTCCATCAGGATGTCGCACTCTTGCTTCTTTGCTGTCTGGATGGCCATCATACGCTGGTCGATCGTGCCCGTGAGCATGACGCGAACGAAGTGCGTACGTTTCTCTTGCCCGATGCGAAGGACCCTGGCGAATGCTTGCTTCTCCATGGCCGTGTTCCACCACAAGTCGGCCAGAATGACCCGACTGGCAAAGGCCAGGTTCAGCGAGACACCACCACAGCGAAATCCCGAAATCTAGGGCACAGTTAGCTGGCCGTCCCAAATTTCAGATTGATAGCATTTGTACAAATACGCTGGCCTCCTTCTTGGCTTGAAAGTCAAGAACTGCTTTATCCCGTTCCTCCATTTTCATAGTGCCGAAATGGTAGAGAAACCCAATATCCTCGTCGAAGAGCTTGCGGCCAAGGATCTTGCCGAAGACTCGCCATTGAGTGAAAACTGCAAAGTGTTAGACACAGCACCGTACTATCCCCGGGGGAGACTCACCGATGATCTTCTCGTCGGGCGCCTCCTTCTGCCATTGTCTAATGTATTTCATGACAATATCAATCTTCGTGCTGCCGGTGACAGACAACTCTTGTTGTTTGTCGTTGAGCTCCAAGAACATGTTCTCGTACTCTGCCTCGGGCTGGATCAGGTTGATGTCGTCGCCATATTCTCGCGTATCCTTTTGCTGCCGCTTTCGCTTCCCGAAAGCATCACGGTGACCCGGAACTACAGGCACGTCGACCTGGGACGAGGCGTCATCGTCCACTCCATGAAGGTCGATAGGCGTCAGGTGCATGCGCCGAACTTTGGATCCGCAGGCAGGACAGTTGATATGGTCCTCGCCTGTTGAAATCATTGCTTCGTCCAGGTTCTGTTGGAAGCAACCTGCACAGAACACATGCCCACACTGTTGAGACACAACCTCATGTTAGCCTATCGGCCACGGCCTCTCGCCCTCTGAAACATACCCGGCTCAAGTGTGCATCCTCTGATAAGTCGTGACAGAACCGGCAGAGGAGCGCTCTCTCATCATCGGAGCTACGCTCAATGCTTTGGAGTACCGATGATATTTTGGGAACTCGGGCTACCCGATTCAATGCTTGGGGACGCATAGCTTCCACTCTGGTCCGTTGTCTGTAGTATATCTTCAGCTGCTTGAGTAGCACTGGGGATATCTCGTGAACACTCTCTTCCAAACCGTCGATGATCTTTTTGAACTCTTCGGTTCCCCAGTAGCGGCGATAGAGCCTGTCTCCAAGAAACAGGTGTGCTGTCATCTGCCTCAGAGCCATGATCAGAGTGAGCAGAGTGAAAAAACAGCCCTTCTCGTTTTTCTTCTCGAGAAGTTCGTTGACCGTTTCGCGAAACATTCGCTCTTGGTTCCTACACGATACTTAGTCAACATTCACACAGTTAGCAGAGCGCCGACAAACCGATAGATGATATCCTCTTCGGGTGACATCATCACCCATTCATCGATGGTAGGGTATGGCTTCGGGATTTTCAAGATAGGTTTGCCTAACAGCAGGTCCGATGATTTTCTGGCGCTTTGTGAGTAACTTGGATGCTTGTTACAGGTTGGCGACTTGATAATTACCTCTGGATCATTACGTGGGCCGCTATCTTCTGAAGTAGCTGCTGGTTTTTCTCTTTCTATAAAGATACGTTAATGTCAAAATGTGTGTCCAATGCCTGCTTGCTGTTTGTCACCTGAGAGACATCGCCTTACCTTCTTAGCCTTGGTGAAGATTTCGGAGTAGTTCTCAAACTCCTCTGTTCTTTCGAGCCCAATGAATCGAAGGTAGGAGTACATTTCTTCAAGAATCAGATTAGTGTCGCATCGCAGATTGCCAGATGCGGAGCGTTTTCTCACCGACGAGCCCGTTGTGGATGGGGGTTCCCGTTATAGCCCACCTGTACATTGAAGTGAGCCTCGCGCATGCTGTGGAGGCTGCCGAAGGTCAGTGTATGCGTCCACGTACACAGGAAACCAGAATGGGATTACTAACTTAGCCCCGACCGATTTTTGATGAGATGGGCCTCATCGAGAACGACGCGGTGAAACTGAATTCTGAACAGCTTCCCGATTTGCTCAGATACCGCCTCGGACCACACTTCATCCGTGAGCTCTTTCTCTTCGAGCTTCTTGAGAGTCTTGCGACCTGGGTAATCGGCACGGACTGCATGATACGTTGTCAGACTAAAGTCAGTAAATGTCAGCACTCTCCTCCCAACCGAACGCCATATCGGTAATCATAGGTAACAGCACCTACATGATTTTGAATGTCTTCCACTTGCTCTCCGGGATGTTAGAGTTGCCACCCTTGTATATGCAGGCTTCATCAAGTTCGGTCTTGTTCTCGATCTCGCGTGCCCAGTGCGCAATAGCTGCAGGCGGGACTACAATCAAAGTCGCTATCCTGCCAGCCGCGATATCTGCTTTGGTAGGAGGGTTGTTCGCCATGCACGTCAACACCATTAGTGTCTTGCCAAGCCCCATCTCGTCACTCAAGATCCCCCCGTGTGGACCGTAAGGGGATAGCTCTCTGCCAATCATCCAACTTGCCCCGAGAACTTGGTGGTTGAATAGCAGGGTGTCGATGTCGCGCACATTCCACTTCGCGTCTGCGACAATGGCTTTGCTCTCCTTGTTCTCAACCATGCATCCCGCCCACCCAAACGAAGACTTCGCCTGCTGCAATAGCTTCGCCTGTCCCCTGGTTTCGCTCGTCATTTTCATCCTGGCGAGGCCCCGCAAACCAGGTTCGTCCAAATCGGGGGCATCTTGTCCCGGGAACAACATGGGGAATGTTTGGAACTGTTTCTTGAGACGCGACCTGTCATTCAGCATCATAGCGCCCGGGGTAAGGGTGTCTCGCATGATTGCTAGGGCGCGGAGGGGATCGTTGACTCGCATTTTCTTCATCTTGTTTTCTTCTTCCCGTGCTGTGGCCCGTTCTGCAGCATTCTTCTTCCGTCTTTTCACGCTTGCCCGCGCCTCTGAACGTTCATCCATGCGCTTCCTCTTGGTGAAGTTAGTGATGACCTGTTGATGCTTCTCGTATTTTTTTTGCCACCATTCTCGGGCAGTCATGATAGGAAGCGACCGTTTCCTTGTTGTTTTGATCTTCTCTTCAAGCGCCGCGATCTTCTGGGTGATTTCTTGGAGCTCCACTGGCGGGTTCTCCTTGGTGCTGAAGTCCAACCCCTCGAACTTGAATTGTCTGAGCAGCCTTTTCCTTTGGATCTTGAGTATTTCCAGCTCATCATTCATATCCGCAATACGTTTCTGCACGGTTTCGACCATTGCGGTAGCTGAATCGACTCCTTTAGACGGACCTGCTCGTGGCTGCACTCGCGGCTGAGTCCGGGGCGCTTGGGCTCTGCGGCGGCGTCGGGGGCTCTCATCATTCTCGCCATCTGAAAGCTGGTCCAAGTCATCCGCCTCGAAGTCCCCGTCATTGCCCTCGTCTGCATGTTGGTCTCGGTACTTCTGGACCTGTCGCATACTGAAGATTTCCACCTCAGCCTCAGTCTTCACCCTGGATCCGGTGCAAACGAGAGGCATATCGTCCGGGAGATGCATTCCGAAGTTCTGTTTGCCGGACTTTTCCGTGAACTTTGCTTTCACATCCTCTGGAAGCTCCTTGGGATCAACCACAACAAGATCATCGTCGTCGTCGACTGCTTCCTCGAGTTTGATCGCAGGATCGACACCGGCCTGGCTGCGGGCTCCTGTTGGCCTATCGTGGTTTCGAATAGGGATGCCGTTGACTTGGTCATGGGTTGTCCTCCGATTATGATCACCGACGAAGAGACTGTCCTCATCGCTGTCACTGCTGTCCTCTTCATGGTTAGACACGATGGGTGATCTCTCGGGTAGGGTTACCGGGCGACGACGAGACGCATAGGTGAGCAAGCTTAGGCTGTCGCCATCATCGACGGGATTATGATCTCTGCCAGGGGTTGCTATGGGTGAGGCCTCGGTGGCCGTGCTTCCAAGGGCCGGGGTGTCGGTATCCCTTTCCCGACCGGTTGTGGAAGGACAGTCAGGAAAAGCGACTCGCTCACCCAGCCTGTTGCCGTGCTCTTCATCGCGGTGCTCTCCTCCTAGGGGCTTTGTGTTTTCCGCGCCGGTGATGGCATCGCTGGAGAGCAGTTTGTAGATGTCGATTTCTACTTGATTATCGCTACCGGCATCAAGAGTGATGGGAGTGCCCGTTTCAATCGGGTTGCCGGGCACAGGTCCCAGGGAGCTACCCTCGCCCAGATCGTCGAGTGGAAATTCCGTCGCTGGTGTAGAGTCAAATGTAGGGACTGCATTGCCAGATATCTGGCTATTGGTATTTGTGATGGCTTCACCACTACCGGCTGATGATTGGGTTTCTGGAGCAGCGGCGGCAGAGCTCACGGGAGCGACCATGTGTATCGGACCGCTAGGCACAGGCCCCGAGGAACTGCCTTCGCCCGGATCCCCGAGTGAAGGCTCCATAGTTGATTTTGCTGCTTGGGGAGTTACGAAAAAAATGAGAGATACATTGATTGCCTTGAAGTGTTGTCTTGAACTGCTTCAAAATATTGGAAACTTCTGCTATGCCGGTGGTCAGTTATCCGAAACTCAGAAGAATATGTGATTCAAAAAACATGGGTTCAAAAATCAAGCAATACGAGATCAAGAAAGACAAAAAACGATGAAGTGGATGTCTCAATGTGACCCACGAACGATGAGAGCGTGTAAACTCGCAGAAGGCTTACTGAACAGACACTAGATACCTTGGAAAGAATCAGGATGGATTCTCAGGAAGGAGAAGTTGGCGAGGAATGAGAGCACAACACGATAAATGTGCGGGAGTTTATCGGAAGATGCCGTTCATATAGCCCAAAGTCGGAAAGAGCTTGGTAGAATCGACTTTGGTTAGACCGGAGAAGGGCAGAAGCACATGATGCTTGAGATATTGAAGAGAAGGGCAGAAGCGGGCTGGCTGGTGCAACTAGTGACGACGGAAAAAGGTTGTCATGTGTTGGACTGGGAAGGAAGACTACAAGCAAGCCACGCCTCGATTTTTTTAGGTAGAGGTGCAGAGTAGCTGCAGTGGGACAGCCGAAGGGAAGAGCAACAGATAAGAATGGCAGGGTCCAGTGATAGAACCTTGAATGTGTGAAGCTCAAGACTTACCTCAAGAGATATGGGCTAAAACTTGGTGTCTGACGATGGAGAGCGGACAATAGTGGGACTTCTCCGGATTGAGAAGTACTGAAGTCTCACGGTGTCTAGTCGGCCGAGTTGGATGATGTGAGGCAAGCAGCAGATGCCCCAGCTTGAAGAAGAGAAGCGTGGTTGGTGATGAAAAGATGACGGAATAAGTTGTGAGATCCGGGACCAAGTCTTGCTGAAATAAAGACAGGCGCCGTGGCAACGGAGTGTATACCTCGTGGTGATGGCAACCGAGGTATTGTGGTGATGGAATGTGGGAGTTGCAGGTTGAGAGGAAGAGGGAAGGCCGAAGTAGATGCAGGCTTTTGAAAAGAACAAGTGGGCGTAGTGGAGATGGAAACTGAGATTTCTGAGTTGTTGGAGGGAGAGTTGAAAAGTGGAAGGTGTGCGTCAAGAGCTGGGAGATGAATTAGATATTCGGAAGTGAGAGTGATGAGTACTAAGAATGAAGCTGGGCAATTGCGCGGGCATGGGAGATTTGAAGACGAGATCGCTCCTGAGGTGGAGATATCTTACCTGAGCTCACGCCCGATGTTTATGCGGTGTCGGGGTTGGATCGCCACTGCCGTGTCTGCTTGCTTGTACGGGTACTTGGCATACGTGGAAGCCCGGTTTTTGGCTGATGAACTGTTGATCCGAGATGAATCAACTGGCTCGACCACAGCCAAATATCTTGAAGGCAGCGGCAGTGATTATATGAGCAGATAGTTGTATGGATCACAGCTGTGAGAGCACGAGAAGTTGCTGCCCTGGTGAGAGCACGCGATGGATGAAGAGAAACAGATTGGCTCGCTCCGTGGCCGGCGAATTCAAAGATGGCCATAATGTTATAATGGTAAGGCTCCAAGTTCGGATCTGCCAGACTACAGGTGCAACTCTGGTTTTATAGGTATTCAATCTTTCATCCAAGGCAGGTACCCAATTTCAGAGATTCGACGACCTGGACGTTTTGATCCCATGTTGAGGGCCCGCATTATTTCTTGACATGCAACCACACATGTGGCTACCCAATTAAAGCTTCTAATGTTGACCACCTGGCTGGTTTTGCTAGGGGCTGTGATGAAATGTGAACTGATGTTCAATCCGATTTACGTAGATTGGTGATTCTTGTCATGTCAACACTGCCTTGTGATTACTCGAGCCCGGAATACTGACAGAGTCAAGCCTTATTAGAATATCTTCCACCATGTTCGTTCTGGCCAAATGCCTCCCAGACTGGTGTGGGCTGCATCAGTATGCCTGGAGAGAAGAGGTTGTTGTCGTGGTTGTCAACCCTAACCCCCACCACGGCCGTCTTGGCATCTCCACAGTCCCACACCAGCTTTGGTGGGGCAAACGGCAGAATTCCTCTCCGCCAAATATTTTCCATTCTGCTCCGTTGCGACAGCGACAGACCGAGTTAAAGCCCGTCCTTGGTGCAATTCCTCGAACCACACGAAATCATGCCTGCAAACGGCGCCAAGAAGGGCGGCGCCGGCCGCGCCAAACCAACCCAGGCCAAGACCGAGGCGCGAACTCTGAAGAGGAAGCGAGTGAACGACGATCTCGAGAAGCTGAAGAAGGCAATCGACGAGCTTGTGAGTCCAGCCTCCAATGTTTCGCTGTCGCTTCATTCTCTAACCGCGACCGCAGGATCCCAAGTCCCCAGACCTCCTAAAATTCACCGATCTTCCCCTCTGCGAAGCGACCGCCTCCGGCCTGCGCTCCTCCCACTTCGAAGTCCTCACCGATGTTCAGCGAGCCGCCATCCCACTTGCCCTGAAGGGGAAAGACATTCTCGGCGCAGCGAAGACAGGCAGCGGCAAAACACTCACCTTCCTCATCCCCGTTCTCGAGGCGCTCAACCGCGCACAATGGACCGAGTACGACGGCCTCGGGGCCCTGATCATCAGCCCCACCCGTGAGCTTGCGGTGCAGATCTTCGAAGTCTTAAGGAAAATCGGCCGCAAGCACAGCTTCTCGGCTGGTCTTGTCATTGGAGGCAAGAATCTGAAGGAAGAGGCGGAGCGATTGGGGCGGATGAATATCCTCGTGTGCACACCCGGCCGCATGCTGCAGCACTTGGATCAGACGGCAGGCTTCGATGTCGACAACCTCCAGGTTCTGGTTCTGGACGAGGCGGATCGAATTATGGACATGGGTTTCCAGTCAGCAGTAGACGCGCTCGTGGAGCATCTCCCCAAAAGCCGACAGACACTTCTTTTCAGCGCAACGCAGAGTAAGAGGGTGTCTGACCTGGCTCGTCTAAGTCTGAAAGACCCCGAATACGTCTCGGTGCACGAAGAGGCTGACTCGGCGACCCCCTCCAACCTCCAACAACACTATATCGTTACGCCTCTCGTGGAGAAGCTTGATACCTTGTGGGGCTTTCTGCGCGCGAACCTCAAGAGCAAGATCATTGTCTTCTTGTCCTCAGGCAAGCAGGTTAGGTTCGCGTTCGAGAGCTTCAAGCGGATGCAGCCCGGTATTCCACTGCTGCACCTTCACGGGCGGCAAAAGCAAGTGGCGCGCATGGAGATCACATCCCGATTCACATCCGCAAAATACGCCTGCCTCTTTGCTACGGACGTTGTCGCAAGAGGTGTAGACTTCCCGGCCGTCGACTGGGTCATCCAGGCGGACTGCCCAGAGGACGCCGACACATACATTCATCGTGTTGGGCGGACAGCCCGGTACGAGAGCAAGGGCCGAGCAGTCCTATTTCTCGACCCCAACGAGGAGCCATTCCTGAAGCGACTTGAGCAGAAAAAGGTTCCGATACAAAAAGTCAACGTCAAGGAAACCAAGAAGAAGAGCATAGTAAATGAGCTGCAGAGCATGTGTTTCCAGTCACCAGATCTCAAGTACCTGGGGCAGAAAGCATTCATTTCCTACACACGATCAATCTTCTTGCAAAAGGACAAGGAGGTGTTCAAGTTTAAAAATCTAGATCTGGACGCATACGCGGCAAGCCTCGGCCTCCCGGGTACACCACAAGTCAAGTTCCAGAAGGGAGAAGACGTCAAGCGGCTCAAGAATGCCTCGCGCGCTGCCATGTCCAGCGGCTCCGAAAACGACTCGGACGGCGAGGGGAAGACGAAAAAGAAGCCCGAAGTCAGGACAAAATACGAGAAAATGGCCGAGCGTCAAAACCAGGACGTTCTCTCCAGCCATTACCGCAAGCTACTCGGCGACGAGGCAGAAGACAACGAGGACGACTTCCTCTCCGTCAAGCGCGTCCTCGACGACGACGAGCTCGACAACACTGCAGGTACCGGTGCCGCGGGCACCCACGTCATGCCCAAAATCATCACCCTCGGAAAGCAAGAGCTCATCATCGACTCCAACCGCCGTGAGAAGATGCTGCGCTCCAAGAAGAAGCTCTCCAAATTTATGGACCAAGGCCAACGCCTCGTCTTCGACGACGACGGCATCGCCCATCCCCTCTACGAGCTCCAGAACGAGGATGACTTCAAGCAGGAAGGCCCAGCCGACCAGCTCCGCCGCGAGTTCGTCGAGTCCGAGGCCACCAAGGTGCGCGAGGCCGATGTCGACGACAAAGAGCACGCGAAGCAGAGGAGGAAGGACAAGCGCGACAAGCAGAAGGCGCGCGAACGCGACGAGCTCGCCGGGGAAGTGGGCGCGGGCATGCCTCAGCTCGAGGCAGGCGACGGCGCCACGGCAGAAGATGCACTAGCGCTGCTACGCTCGCTGCCCATTGCCGGGCAAGACTCGATGAGTAGCTCAGAAGACGAGGAGCAGGAGGAGCCGCCTAAGAAGAAGAAGTGGTTCCAGGATGACTCAGAAGAGGAGGAGAGGAAAGCGAAGAAGCAGAAGAGGGGCGGGAAGGTTATTGAGATGGATCATGAACCTGATAACCTAGAGGATTATGAGGCGTTGGCGGCTGGGTTGTTGGAGGACTGAGCTTGGTTTGCTGTGAGCATCATTTTGTAGATAGATACCTCAATACCACCCTCTGTTGTGATGCTAACTGGCTATGTGGCTACATCATTTCCGTGAGACTGTTTGAGGCACAGTTTTCCGACATCCTTGGACAGAGTTTGTGACGAGAGGAGAGCAAACCCATCTCGCCACGCTTCCGGTCCACCCTACATAGTTTCATCCACTCTATCATATCGTGACACAACAAGCTGCACAACACTTCATGTAAACCACACATGATAAACTGTACCGCATTGCTTTCATCTGACAAAAGGCTTTTCAACATCAAAGCTCAATATGTATATCTACAGTCAACTGACTCGAGGAACGCTTCACGGGTATCGTAACGTTCTTCCCACACCCCATTTCTCTCCAAATCTCCTTAAACGCCGAAATCGCATGACAACTGTATAATGGTCTCCAAAATGGCAGACCGTAGAGAGAAAACCCCAACAACTCACTGCCACGGCCTCCACGAGGTACCCTTCTCCCTCTCTTCATGTTCGTCTGTCGCCGGCCTCCTGGTCACCGACTCGAAGATGTCGAATACCTGGCCATACATCCTGACCCGGTAAAAACACGTGTGGTCCGCCCCGTGGTTGCTCTTGGCGCGGATGAGCACGGTATCGGTGGCGGCCTTGAGTGTTTCGACTAGCTGCTCAGAGAGCCGATGAATGTGGGCACCACCGGTGGCGGATTCGTATTTGTACACGAACTCGCCGATCTTGATGAGATTGTTTGTCTGCGCCAGCTTATCGTGCTTATTCCCCTCGCTGTAGGTGCGTGGGAATGTTACTGCAGCCCAGTCCTTGACTCTGTCTCGTTGGGGTTCGATGACGTCCGCCCAGATCTCCACTTCCTTGGGCATCGCGTCCGGGTCGTTTGTAGCGGCGGGGTTGATGTGCTCGAGAACAATGTATTCTGGGATCACGAGGTTTGCGACCTGGATCCCGAGGTCCGCTGGGAAGGTATGGTTATTGGAGCCGCTGATAGCGGCGCACCAGCAATTGCCAGCTTCATCCCAGGGAGTCAGGGCAGCGTGGCCTTCCTTCATGAATTGCGGCTTTTTCGAGTTCTGGTTAAATCGCCAGGAGCCAACCCTGGGCTTCCCCATCTTAAGGGTCGGCGAAGTGAGGGACACATCGATGGTGGCGCCGTTTCCGAAAGCGAAATGATTGACCCTGCTCTGCAGCTCCATATCGAGAGCGCCAGCGATGCCATTCTTTGCTGCATGCTTGAGTTGAAGCTTGCTGATGGCTTTGTTCACCATTTTGTCCACGAGCTTTGTGACTTCGGCCTCACTCATGCCCTTGGGCGTTTTCGCCGATGCCTTCAGCTTAGTGACATCATCGACGACTGACTTCACCGTTGTTTTGATGTCACCCAAGGCCCCATCCATGGCCTTTTTCTGCTTTGCCAAACCCGCCTCGAGCTCACGAACGAATTCGTCGCTGGAAACTACGTCTGATGGGAGTTTATCCTTGATGATGTTGTCCAAGTTATCCCCCAAAAGATCGACGACCTTCTTCTCGTTCTTTTTCAGCCAGGCTTCCCAAGATTGAGCTGTTGGTTGTGCCGGCCCAACCGGGAATTGTTCTTTGAGGGATTTCAGCTGCCGCTCTGCTATCCTGGAACGATCATCGAGAGTGAAAATGGAGTCATCTTCTTGGATCCGATCCTTTATTGCGTGCCAGAACTCGCTATCGATCACTAGTTTCCCGGTTCGGTCTCTCTGCACGTGAATCATGCGAGGGAGAAGGGTTTTTAGGTTTTCTCGGGCACTTGGTGTGAGGTTAGAAGGGTCTCTTAGGAAGTCGTTGAGTCTGTCAAACTGCTCGTCTGACAAAACCGGGGGCGGAGGTAGAACATGACCGAACTCGGCCGATCGGAGGTAAGCGAGTATCGGAAGGACGAGCAAAGCAATCGCGATGATTTTCAGGATGTTCCAAGGCGTAGAAATACGCTTTATGCCGGGCCAGACGGAGTCCCCTCCATCCAGCTCCTCGGTTGCTTGCGAACTGATGGAATGGTCGTCGTTGAGCCGGACGTCATCGGGGTGAGGTTCGTTGCGATGTGTAGGGTCGTCGGCGCCATCATCTGGTTGGCGATTTCCCTTCTCTGGTCTCGCACGCCTCCCAGCCATATCATGTTGCCGACTGGGATTGCGGTCGCCATCTTGTCCCAAGTCGGCCTGGTTAATCCTCCCCGGCAGCCCCGGTCCGACGGGCCGCCTAGGAACCTCGGACACCGGTGGGGGGAGTGAGCGCGGTTGGGCAGTCGACTTGTTGGGTCGGAGCTGAGGGACGAAGGCAGCGGCTGGGTCGGCTGGCCCAGGACCCTGGGTCTGGCGCAACACTTCGGGTGGCTGTAAGGCCGGCGGAAGTGCGGGCGGGGGCGCTCCTCTGCCTCCTGACGCATACGGTTCTGGCCGCGGTCGTGGTGCAATGGGCGGTGGAGGGCCACCCTGCGTTGTATTTCCGCGTTGTTGCTGCTGGCGCGTGGCGTGGGTGACGCCTGTTAGGTTTGAGCCTGTTGGTTTTGAGCCGAGATTGGCTCTGCCGTAAAGATCATCTTCTTCTTGCCAGCTCCGGGCGGTACCAGGGACGGGTGGTTGAAGGTTTCCACCTGTGGTGCCGGCTGGGGTCATCGGTGCTCGACCGAGGCCGGCAGTCGCGGGAGCCGGAAGGTTTGACCGAGATTCGTCCACGGCCTGCTGGGTTCTCTTCCGCGCGGACTCCAGGTCTTTCGCACGTCGTTGCGCTGCCTGCCGCTGGGCCTCAGCGAGCCGCTCTCTTCTTTGTTGAGCTTCTCGCTCAATTCTTTCTAGGTCCTCTTCTGCCTCGTCCTCGTCGTTCCTCCTCCTCTTACGCGCAGCCTTTGCGGCCTCCATCTGTGCGGCTTCCATGTCAGCAGCTTCTTTGGCTCGCTTCGCAGCAGCTGCCAGGTCCTTGCGCCGCTGTGTTTGGGCTGTCTCTTTTCGGTTTTCCGCAACCGGGTTTTCGATGTGACCGCCAGGTCTGTTGTGTGGTTTTTCTCGGGTTCCAGCTTGCCTCTGCGGAGCTTCCTCAGCTTCAGCATCTTCACCGTCGGATTCCATCACTGCTTCCTCGGCTTCCTCCATGGATTCATCAGAAATTTCCTCCTCAACTTCCTCCTCGATAGTATCATCCCCGGCATTGTCATCGACATTGTCCTGAGCCAGTTCATCAACTTCATCGTCGGGATCTTGGACGACATCGACTTCATCCGCTGGTGCGCCGTGGTCAGACTCTATGGCCTTCCTGGCAGCCTCGCGGCGACGGGCCGCGGAGACTCGGTTGTCCTTCCTGACCTGCTGGAAGACCTGGGCTGCGGCTGACGAGATCTTGCCGTCGCCGCCGACCGAGGATCGATCAGGAAGCTGCGTCAGAGGCGACCCGTAGGAAATGCTGTACTTTGCCAGCAAGGGCGACCTGATAGTATCGAGCCGGCGCGGGTCTGAGCTTCGTACAGAGGATCCTGAGGGAGACCCTCCACGAATCGACCGGGTCGGCGTCCCAGCATTGGGGCGCGATGCGCGCGGAGGCATCACGGCAGTCAACTCGCGCTCTTGGTAAAAGTGCCTGGATTGTGGGATCGCAAGATCTAGCTGTTGCGATTTTGCGACCAAAATGAGTGGGCTAAGATGATCGTTAGCCATGATCCCCATTTCTCAGATAAAAGCAGCGGTGAGTCGAGTCAAGCATAAACATAAAGTGAGCTGAGAAAAAGTGCTGTGTCGGTCGAAATGACAAGCGATGATGCTGTTGCCGCGCAAAGTAAGGCAGAAGGGCAGGTTCAGTGAGCGCAATGGAAGTGGTTGTTTACCTTGAGCTGGAGGTTGAGCTCTGACCTTTTGATCCCAAGTTTGCGATTCTTGAGCTCGTCACAACACACACGCTGCGCAACAATAATAATGCGCGGACACAGTCGACGAATGAATAGCCACAATAGGATGCGAAGCAGCGATGCGCTATTCCATGGCGAAGATTTCGAGGTTCCTAAGTTCGGGCGGCGACTTGAGAGCGAGGTCGAACAACTAAAACCAGGTACGCTCAGAAAGCCGCGACGGCGGCCGTGTGCATCCCTCGCTGGAAGAAGGCTCTTGTTTGATGGCTGAAAACGGCCTGTTTTCTTTGAGGCCTAGGACAGACAGTTCTTTCATGACGGTGTTGAGGGATGCATTTCTTTATGCCCACGAGGACACCGGAATTCGGGTTCGACGCGTATTTTTCGGAGGCGCTTTGGAGGCTCTTCGCTTGCTGCCCAAGGTCTGTGCTGGCCATCCGCCTCGTCGACGATCCCTGCCACCTACCCCCCGGATTTGCGGTGGCTGGACGCGTTGAGTTGTCCAAGGTGTGCTGTCACTGGATGACTCAGCATTTCCGCCCAGGTTCCGCCCAGGATCCGCCCACCAGGCTTGAACCCCACGTGCCCACCACAGAGACGGCATTTTCGTTGTTTCGTTTCTCACGGATTTGGAGAAGATGCAAGGATGCGAGAAGCTTCTTGCAATTCAGTGGTTCCGCGAACGAACAATGAGGTTACCACTTCCATCCCGTCCGAACTGCATATAATTCGGTAATAGAATTCTTTGCAAAGTTCAGTTACGTTGATGGAGCTGAAGCTGGAGTTCGCAGGAGTTCGTTTGCTCCTCCAGCTATGTGATGCTTGCCACCTTGACAGAGCCGGGTCGAACGTGCTCACATTTTCCCGCCGCTTTCGTTGCTCTTTGCGTCTATACTTGCGAGCCATTCCAGCCTTTAGCACCTATTCTGCAATTCAAGCAATGTTGCAGCATTTGAATCGCCCGACCATGCTACCTTTGCCCTGGAACCTTGTCCTGGCGGTGGGCATCAATGGATGTGCAGTGCTCCAAGGCGGGGTCACTGTTTCCCCACGGCACCTCAGCTCACCGACTAGCGAAATTCGATATGCGACACAAGGGTAGGCGCAGATCTGGTAGAAACCATTTCGTCACGCTGTTCTCCTAACCGCCAGGGGACCGAGTCGACTCCAGACCTTTCAATCGTCTCTATTCTCGCCATACCGAAAATATCAACCTACCTGACATTGCGTTGTTATCTTCAGAAACCCCCAAATCACAAAAGATGGCCGTGGGAACCGTTCTGATCACCGGGTAAGCCATTTTACCAGGAGTCCCCTAAACAAATCGTCAGGCACATGCGCGCAAGCGACGAAACCCCCGCCAACATTGACCCCTCGATCCGCCACGGGCAAAAGCTCGCAACCTTGACTGACTGACGTATCCAGAGGCACCGGCTACATTGGGTCGTTTACCACGCTCGCGCTTCTTGAGAACGGCTACAATGTCGTGATTGTTGACAACCTCTACAACTCGTCCAAGGTCGCCGTCGACCGCATCGAGCTCATCTGCGGCAAGCGCCCTATTTTCCATGAGGCCGACATCACCGACGAGGCCGCACTCGATCGCGTCTTCGCTGCGCACCCTGAGATTGACAGCGTCATTCACTTCGCAGCGCTCAAGGTAAGCTCAATCCCGCCTGTGTGGTCCCGAGGCAAGATTGGTGCGTCTGCTGTACGACACTCTGCTAACCATCGGTCTCAATCGGCTACAGGCGGTCGGCGAGTCTGGCGAGATTCCGCTCGAGTACTACCGCGTCAATGTCGGCGGGAGCATCACGCTGATCCGCTGCATGGAAAAGCACAATGTGACCAACATTGTTTTCTCGTCGTCGGCCACTGTCTACGGAGATGCCACGCGCGTCCCCGGTATGATTCCGATCCCGGAACACTGCCCAATCGGCCCCACAAATACCTACGGCCGGACAAAGGTCATGATCGAGAATGTTATCACAGACCAGGTCGAGGCGCAGCGAAACAAATGCAAGAAGGCTGGAAAGGAGTTCAACGCATGGAACGGTGCCCTTCTCCGGTACTTCAACCCCTGTGGCGCTCACCCCAGCGGCATCATGGGTGAGGACCCGCAGGGCGTGCCGTTCAACCTGCTTCCCCTCCTTGGCAAGGTGGCAACGGGTGAGCGGGAGAAACTTTCGGTCTACGGCGATAGTAAGTTTATCTCGGTGGTGGGGTAAGCAATGCGGGAGCTAAAATGGCTACACAGACTACGCCTCGAAGGACGGTACTTGCATCCGCGACTACATCCACGTCCTCGACCTCGCCAGCGGGCACTTGGCCGCACTGAACTACCTTCGGGAATACAAGCCTGGTGTCAAGGCGTGGAACCTTGGATCAGGCCGTGGAAGCACAGTGCTTGAGATGATCAAGGCCTTCAGCAAGGTCGTGGGGCGTGATCTCCCTTACGAGATTGACGATCCTAGGCCCGGAGATGTCCTGGATCTTACGGCCGACCCTTCGCTCGCTAACAAGGAGTTGGGTTGGAGGACAAAGCTGACGCTGGAGAACGCGTGTGACGATCTGTGGCGCTGGGTGAATAACAACCCGAGAGGCTATCGACAAGACCCTCCGGCCTCCTTTCTCGAGGCTCTGAAAGCCAACAAGGCATGATGTGTCTACGGAGTGACTCGAGCATCATGCGTTTCGCATGTTTTAGCTGTATTCTAGAGGCTACTACTTCGTCTGATTGAGCTAGAGCCGCCTCTAACTAGATCTTGAGCAAGAGCTTGCCCGTGCTCCGTCTTCCCTCCAGGTCCGAGTGAGCTTGTCCAACGTCCTTCAGCGAATACGTCTTGTGGACACCGATATTCAGCTTTCCACTCTGAATCAGATCAAAGAGCTCCTTCGAGTATTGTTCTGACTCCTCCTTGGTGACAATATAGTTGAACATGACAGGCCGCAAGAGTTTGATATTCTTGGCGCCGAGCTTGAGAAGATCAACAGGGGGAACAGGACCCGACTACATCAGATTAGCAGGCAGCAGCTGCCATGATCACAGGGCCACTTACAGCGTTGCCGAAGACAATCAGCGAACCCTTCCGTGCAATCATCTCAAGATCGAGGTCGAAGGTCGCCTTGCCAACGCCATCAAATATGACATCAACGCCGTGGCCGGAAGTGATCTCCTTCACACGGGCCGCAACGTCGTCATTCCGAGTGTCGACAACCCAGCCTGCACCGTTCTTCCGAGCAATCTCACATTTCTCAGGGCTGCCCGCGGTCCCAATGACCTTGGCACCCATTACCGACAGGATTTGCACAAGTAAGGAGCCAGTCCCGCCTGCGGCCGCGTGGACGAGCGTCCATGGCCCCTCGCTTATTCCGAGTTCCTGCTTGATGCCTCCGGCTTCTCGGACGAAGGTCAGCGCCGTCAGGCCCTGCAGCAACGAGCTGGCCGCCTGTTCGGTGGTGATTCCATCAGGCAGGTGTATCGCTTTCGTCGCGGGGACAGCCGTCAGCTCGGCGTAGGAATGGTCAGCGACGTAACCGACGCGATCGCCTTCCTTGAAGTTGGGCGAGGACGAGGCGACGACGATGCCAGCGCCTTCCTTGCCAGTGACCAACGGAAGGGGGGCTTTGTAAAGACCAGTGCGAAAGTAGCTATGGATGTGATGAGCTCATGGCGTGGTGTTCTTCGAATCATTCATTGGGGTGGGGAATTGGGCTCAGGCGAAGCTTACGTGTCGATGTAGTTGACGCCAGCAAACTCGTTCCTGACTAGGATTTCACCATCTTTGAGCTGCGGCACAGGCAGATCCGTCTTCCATTTCAAGACTTCGACACCGCCGTTCTCCTCAATGAGGATCCCGGACATGGATTTGGGAATTGGCGCCATGGATGATGCTTGTCGGCGGGCTGTGGTGGAGAGTCGCGGGGCAGTGCCTGATTGCGGGGAAGCTGTTTGGACGACTGAGGGGTTGTGGGTGACGAATGCTCGGATGGAATACGACACTGAGACACGCAAGGACGATTGCTTCGACCGGGAAAGGCGTCCAAGGGTAATATAGTGGGTGTTATAATGGAAAGACGGCGCCCGGGGTAGACTTAATGATATCTTCCCAGCGGTCCGACCGAGAAGCATTGGTAATGCTGACTGCGAAGTCAGGGAAATTCCTAATTCTTAACCCCGACGGCGGCAACATCGAACTGGCGTTATCCCGCACGAATTGAGGTCTGACATGATGTCATATTCTGCCGCGGTTTACGCGTGATGCGTGGGCCGCACCTTCCGGACGAAAGAGTGGCCGACTCATTTTAGAATCTTTACTCAGGGTAGTTCCCATATCTCCGTCTCCTCGATCGTGTGACCATAGAGTTTGGCGAAGAGAAGATAACCGCCAGAACGATTCCACCGCCTGATGCCGTTTGCCTGCTGTGCTGCCCAACCGGTATCTCGCTGCCACGTCCCAAATTTGATCTCGGGTGTCTCCCGCCAACCTTGGCTGCATTCAGCTGCATCCACAACTGACAGCTTGGGACTGCAGGCGGGGACGCTACCGACAGTAGAACGAGGCTGTAAACCTATCCGCTCTTGGCGAGGTCCCAACCAGATGTTGAAAGGATTGCCGATCACTGATGGGCAGGGGCAGCGCTGGCGGGTGGAGGCTGTGCCTGAATGGAATCTGGAAGCTCTTTGAGTGTTGGGGGTTGTTTCAAAGCCTGCGCTGCCGCGTCGAGAGCTGTGGACTTTCATCAGCTGCAGTGTGGCCTGAGCCGCAGCGCTTGTCTCACCGTGCCAACTCAGGTGGCCAGCAGCCAAGGCAATCCATCAATCAAGCCTTGCGCGCGAAAGCTGCGGCTTTTCCAGCCCCATCCATCTTCCTACCTAGGTTCCTCGCGTCCCCAAATTTCTTTGAAGCTTTCTTCCCAGTTGCAATTAATGCAGCGTGGTTTTCTCGCCGAAACACGACTCGTCGTCTCTCCTTTGTTGCCTCATCTGGGCTGAAACGGCATTCCGGCACCCAAGCCTCCAGCCGCAAGCTTCCAAGGACGGATAGAGAGCCACGCGGCGGCCCACACTCGCTACGTAACAGCGAGGCTGCGCAAACCTTCGAGGCAGATCAGCGGCGGCATCCTGAAAAGACAGCCATCGGCTCGGTTCCTTTACTGCCGGGATTAGGCGGCTAGCCACAAGGAAGGAGGGCCTCGTTCCATAGCGTCTACCAAGCCATCGCCGCACACCCACTCCGCCCTCCGGTGGTGCCCAAGGCCTTGATCAGGAGATTGGACCGCCGGTTGTTTTGCCGTGGTGGAATGATATACGCCCGGCACGCACGCCGTTGTCTCCCGCAGACTTCGACACCGACTCACCACAAACTCCGCGATGGCGTCCGCTTTCGGCCCGGACCCTCGTCGGGCTCGGCTTGAGGAGCTTGCCGCCCTTTGGGGCATCCACAACCCCGCGCCTGTGAAAGTGTCCCTGCTCGCCCCGAGCCCCCGGACCCCCAACGACGACTTCAACGCCGAGGAGCTCCTGAAGAGGCGGCGAGCAGCCGAGAATCCAAACAGGAACTCCAAATGGGGATTCGGCTCGAGCAAGAAGACATGGGAGCCCAAGGAGATTTTCGACGCCCTGGACGCCCATGTGAGCGCCGCCGGCGCTCCGGGTGTCGCCGACGCCCTGATCGCCAAACTCGTCCTCGTTGGCGGCGACTTGAATGTAGCGAACATGAAGGCCAAAACGAACCCCCTCACCCGCAGGAAAAGCATGGAGTCGCTGGAAAGGAGCAGAGTGCTTCAGAAAGCGATCTTGAACCGGCAGACGGAAATGGTGGCCGTGCTGGTTCAGCATGCGGACCCGCTCACCATCGACACAGCGCTGCCAGATGCGATGCGATCCAGTGACCCGGCCATCCTGCAGATGCTGCTCCAGCGCGGAGCAAACACCCTGCAAACCCAGGATGGCAAGGATGCCTTCCGCCAGTTGTGTATCATGGGCGGCCATGCGGACCTGATCGGACTTGTCCTCCAATCTGGTGGGCGCCCGTCTTCGAGCTGGATGTCAATGGCGCTGGTTGATGCAACGCGGAAGGGCTGCTTCCAGACTGTCCTACGGCTCAGCCGTTCAACTGCCGACGGCGAGTACAACAACGCAGATGCCCTCAAAACTGCCATCTCCCTGGGTCGAGTTGATCTTGCGCTCGCTATTCTCACCGGCGCCAAACCGCCAACACCGGGCGGTCCAGGCCTCTCGGAGAGCTTCGATTTACTATTTGGACATGCGAATGTTGGGCCGAGCCAGAAGATGACTCTCTCAGAGGCACTCCTTTGTGCTGGTGCGACTGGCGACGCCGTTTCGCGTGCGCTGTCGTTGGCTTGCAGCACTGAGTTTTACGACATGGTCGAGCTCCTAGTCCGCTACGGAGCCTCACTGGACTTTGAGGACGCCAACATCGTCCGGCGTGTCATTGCAAAGGTTCAAACCGGGTTGGCCCGGTTGTTACTAAGTGAAAAGACGACTTTCAGCCCTATATATGCGTCCGAATGCGTTGGGATCCTTCCCAAGACAGTCACCCCGGAGGACCGCTATGCCATTTTAACCCTCCTCCTTCAAAAGGGCGCTGGGGGTACAACACTTCACGAAGCACTTATCGATGCTACCCAGGCATGCGATCTGAATTCTATTCAGCTTCTCGTCAACCCACGCTTTCCCGAAGCAATACCAGTCTCGGCCGGCCAACAAGGGGTGTCAGTTATATTCGACCGACATGAAGTGGCCTCTGTGGACTACAAGAATGGATTCGCACTGAACCTTGCAGTCCGGATGAACAACTTACAAATGTTTCGGCTGCTTCTTACGGGAACCCCATCTCCAGCAACTCTCGATCATGTGTTCCCCCTGACCAACAAGTTGCAACCCGCGGACCGCTATATGATGGCGGAGTGTTTCCTTGCCGCCGGTCTCACTGGATCTTGCATCTCAGCAACGTTACAAGTGGCCATTGAGGAGCAGCCTCCCCGTCGAGACGAACGATTCATAAGTCTCCTGATAAAGCACAGTTCCAATATGAACTTTGACGGAGGCGCTGGCGTTTTGTCGGCCATTGTTATCCGGGATGTCGGGCTGCTGGAAACATTGCTCCAAAAAACACAGACCCATCACACACTCTCAGCAGCGATGGCCAAGGCTATAGTAGTTGAAGACCGCAGAATCCGATATCATATTGTTAAACTGCTGATCAACGCCGGGGCTGGGAGAGAGGGCACAGAGGTATCGGCCGCCCTTGTGGAGCTTTTGCCTATCAAACCTGTCGATGTCCAACTTGCACTATTGCTTCTGGATCATGGACTGGCTGACGTCAATTTTGACGATGGGGCAGCAGTTGCCCTTGGTAAGTCTGCAGCTCCTGAACCTTGGTAAACATATACTAACGTGCAAATAGGCGTTAATGACCCTGACCCGGCAGTTTTCGATGTCATTCTTCACCGTGGGAAACCCAGCGCTTCGACCTTGGCCGCTGCCCTCCAGACGATTTGCACCATGCCAACCACACTCGCCAAGGTTGCAAAGGCTGATACGGTGCTCCGTCGGAGTCCACCGAAAGCAGCTCTCGACACTGCGTTGGTTGTCGAAGTGCAGACAGTGCTCAATGCACCGCTAGAAAGACGAAACCTGGCGGTTATCAAGTCTCTCCTTAACGCTGGAGCAAACCTCAACATTCACAAGTCTCCTGCTCTTTGCCTGGCCGTGAAGGGAGCAGATCCTCTGGTCCTAGACGTCTTATTCAGCGCAAACCCAACACCAGAATCGCTGGCTGCTGCGCTTCCTTTGTCTCTCAATATTGTCGACCCCATGGACCGACTAAGCTTCACCCAGAAACTCATCGACGCTGGTGCTCCCGACCAGGAGATAAACCGGGCTCTGGTTTATGCGATCACCGCTCATCCTCTTGATCACCCTTTAATTGGACTCCTGACATGCCACGCTGACTCAAAAGATGGAGAAGCTTTGAGACTCACTGTGTCGAAAGAATATGCTACCTTGGCCGGCTTGTTGCTGGAGAAGGCGACCATCAAGTACCCGGCTGCGGTTTTGAGGTCTGTGTTTCAGGACGCCACCAAAGTTCAGAACCAGGAGAAGCGCGTCGCTATCTGCAAGATGCTCTTGAAACAGGGTGTATCGGGACCTATTGTTTCCGAGGCCTTGCTAGCGGCTGCCTCCGAAGGAGATGTAGCTCTGGGTGCCGTCCTAATGGACTACGGCGCGAGCGTAGAGCACAACGACGGTCAGGCCATCATAGAGGCGTGTGGGGCTGGCGCACCAGAGGTTTTGAGGATGCTTCTCGCCACGAAAACCGATGTGACGACGCAGACGCTCGAAAAAGGATTTCAAGCAGCTACGCTGATTAGTGACTTGAAGAAAAGAGCTATCGTGTTTCGTCTGCTACTCGAAAAGGGGGTTAGTGGCGAAGTGGTGGACACGGAACTCATCTCTGCGGCAAAGTTCGGCGACGACGGAGAGGACCTGGTGCGGCTGCTTCTCGATTTTGGAGCCAATGTCGATTATAGCTCGGGCGAAGCTATCTGGAACACTACTCGCAGTGCCATGATGGGAAGTCTGAAGTTGATGCTTGGCATTGACAACGACCGTCAGCCGAAACCCTCGACTGCAACATTGCTAAGGGCCTTGAAAGCAAGCCGAAAGCTGGATCGGGACCCGCGATATCAGGTCATCAAATGGCTATTTAAGGCCGGCCTACCCCCCTCAGAAGAGATAGACATCGCACTCAACCGGGCCGTTAAGGACGATCCGGATTTGCGCCTTATCCGTCTTCTACTGAACCATGGCGCTTCTCCCCTCGCCAACGGGTGTCAGACTCTCATTGACGCCGCTCAACTGCTCTTGACAGATGTACTCGCGGCTCTCCTGGAGGCGGAGATCCCACCAAAGGATGTCTCGTGGACATTTCAACAGGCCTTTACGCCAGAAACAGCGAGTGCTTGGCTTTCAGAGAAAGGGTTGCAAGTCGCGAAGCTTCTTATGCAACGAGGTGCAGCAGGCGAGAGCTTATCCTTAGCTCTAGGTATCGCTATTGATGCTTTTGGCGCCGAAAACGACGCGATCGCAAGGCAGCTCGCGAACCTTCTTCTGCAGCATAAGGCTGACGTCAGTTACGAGAATGGCCTAGTGGTGCAGAAGGCTGCACAACGAGCAGACCCGGGACTCATAGAGCTTGTTCTGCAGCGGAAACCGGACTCCCGAGCGGTATCTATGGCCTTCCCATTTTTATTCGACTCGGATTTGCCAGAAGATAGCATCCTCCGACTGGTAGGGCTGTTTACCGACTACCACGATGGCGAGGAGCGACTCGACGTAATGTTTGCGCATCCTGAGTCAGAGCCAGTCGTATTCCGTGCCCTTTCCAAGTTTCCCCGATCTCTGAAGCTGCTAGAGGCTCTGCTTGACGCTGGATACTACTACGACCAGACAACCATCATAGAGATTATGGAAGAGATCGAAGAAGATGAACCAGCCAGCGTTCTGCTTTGGTCACTGCTCCAACCTCAAAAGAAGATCAGCAGCGCGATCATCAAGTTTCTTATTGATCGCGGGGCCAATGTCAACTATGAGACGCCGAGTTCCAATACCACACCTCTCATGCTGGCAATCAAGGAGAAGCGGACGGACTTAGTGGGGGCACTCATTCTTGCCGGAGCCGAAGTCAACGTTGTGGATGTTACTGGCAACACTCCGATGACTATGGCAACCAAGATTGGGGGTGATATTGGAACCTCGATAATGTCGATGATTCTAGCAGCAGACCCTTCTAAGGACGACGGTTCTCTACACAACGCTGCCAGGGGGCTGAATCTTGAAGCTCTACAAGTGCTTCTCCAGTATGGACACGATTTGGACTTTCCCAGCCCAATTCACGACGGTCGCAGTGTACTCGGGGAAGTGTGCTTGAACGCCGCACATGCGGGGCCGCTGACTGCTGCTCAGGAAAAGACACTGGAGAGGATCATGACGCTTCTCATCAAGGAAGAAACCGACCTCACCATCCAGGCACGCGGCAAGTCGGCGCTACTTCTTGCGCTTCATTCCAAGGATCCTATCCCCACTACACGTGCACTCCTCAAAGTCGGCATGTGGAAGCTTATCAATCGCCCGTTCAACCAATACAACGATGGCACCTACACGTATTCGCCATCGCAGTACGTCGCACGAGTGCTTCCTGAGTCGGACCACAAAGACCAACTCCTGGAATTGCTTAGGGCAAACCGTGCTCTTGATGTTTACTACGCCAACGACGGTCCCCAGCCGGAGGGCGCTGTGAATCTTCCCGAGGAGCTCCTCCGCGCCGAACGCGACCGTCGAGCCCGAGAAGAGCGCATCGCTCGAGACACCGAAGAGCACCACATCACGCTAGCCCGGACGCAGGAAATCGCACAGATTCACAACCAAATCTTCAAGACTAGGGCAGAGCTCGAGGACTCCAGAGCCCGCCGTAACCGAGAAGAAGACCTAAACGGCATTCGAGAGCGACAAGCCATTGAGGCGAACGGCTTCGCGGACGAGCTGAAGCGACGCCAGGCAGAGCGCGACGAGAGCATGCGGCACGAGCAGAAGCTCCTGGAAGCCGGGTTATCACGGAGCCGGCTCATTGCCGAAGCAGACATGGAGAGGGATGGTAAAAAGCAGCAGTTGGCGCTAGAATGGGAGAAACAGCGCACTGCTCTCGCAGTCGGAAATGCCCAACAGCTGAGCGCGATTCGCGTCAGAGAGAGGGAGACGATTGACCGGTTCGACGCCGCGGCCGATCAGAGGACAGTGCAGAGAATTGCCGAGCATAAGAGGTTGGTCGACAGCCAGAGCACGTTGGCGTCGCAACTGGCGACTGCAGGCACCAATCCGCGGAGGCAGATCGGGTATGTCGAGGAGATAAACCCTTGATGAAGCACTCACTAGGCATAATGACTTTTTGGGGGGGGCGGGCGCGAGACGGGGTCGGCGCGGGATCTAAAGAAAGACGGTGGTATCAAAAGGACCGGAGTTGGTGTCTTCTTTTCTTCGCATGACTGAATGACCACTCACACAGGTGGAGTTAAACGGCAGCATTTCCGATACCAAACGATCAAACTGTTTTGCTTCGTAGCTACAACGAGGAAAATAATGAGAAATTGCATCATCTTTTTTTCTCCTTACGGCTTAAAAGACGCTAGATTTATTTTCAGTACGAAGGCTCAGGCCAAAAGAAAGGTTCCCTTATCTCAGTGTGAAAATGTGTTCTTGGAATCCTCACACAGTCTTTCTCTGGAACTGTAGAGCCTAGCCTTATCACATCACCGGCCTTTTTAACATGCAGGAAGGCCTTTTCAGTATTTATCTAGGTGTTGTCAGAATGGGAGATGGGTGGTCTGTACAGTAGGGAGGCAAATTCCGCACTGGCTGAGGGGACTGTTTCTTTTGGCCGGAGCCTTCGTACAAAGTACCACGGGCAATGGTCGAGCCAGGGCGTTTCTTCTTCCAGTGCACATGCCAAATGTGCTTGCCAAATGAATGTGTGCGGTATCCCAACGTTCAAGGCTATCCAAAGCAGCATAATCTCCAATGCACCACCTACGCACATCACAGCAACAAGGCATCAGGTGGCATATGTGTGTAAGAATTCCAATGGTATCAAATGCTCCTATGTACGTATCCGCTAACGCAGGAGCTAAACCGCACTCCAACCACCTGTCCAGTGACAAGACATGGGGTATCCATCCGCTACGTTGCCCAACACCGTCGTCCAAATCCAAGAAAAAAAGTCGTCCGTCCCTGCTCCGCTTCAAGAACTCAAACCACTTTTTCATCAGTCTTAGCAGACTTGTACTGTTGCTGCTCATCAAACTCCTGGCTGCCACCGCTCTGGTTGTCATAGGCGACACGGATGTCATCCACCTCGTCGCCGACCTCCATCCACCGGTCGCTAGTCGCAGGGATAGGGAAGAACTTGCAGAGGCCCCAGTAGATACCAGACGAAACGATAAACCCAGCGAAGAAGTTGACGTTGAAGATATATGTCGCACCGATGGGTACATCAACTCCGATAGCGCCCACGAAACCCACCACATTGATGAGAATTCCAGCAATGTAGGCCACGTACGCTCGCCAATGAATGCCGTAGTTGAAGTAATATGGTCCGGACTTGCGTCCGTCATAGAGCTCTTTGATCTCAAGGTAGCCAAGACGGACAAAGTAGTAGTCAGAGATCATAACTCCTGCAATTGACGACAAGAAGACGCTGTATGCCGAGAGGTATGTGGTGAACTTGTTGGCAGAGGTGAGGAGTGTCCAAGGGCACATGGCCAGGCCTACAGCGGCACAAATATAACCGCCACGGCGAATGTTCAGGAATCGCGGCATCAGCGCAGTCATATCAGTGCCTGCAGACACCGAGTTTGCCGCAATGTTGGTACCGAGTTGGGCAAGAGCGAAGGCCGCTGAGATCACGAAAACACCGAACCGTTGGCCCGAGCCACCATCGTCGATGAACTTTTCCAACAGGTGGAGCGGGTCCCAGATTGGTTCCCCGCCATAAATGATTGTCGACGAGGACGAGACGATAATGCCGATGAAGGAGGTGACTGCGAAACCGATCGGGATGGTGAAAAGTTGGGACCACAAGGCATCGCGGGGCTTGCCGGCGAAACGCGCAAAATCGGGGTCGTTGACAATCAGGGTCGCGAAGTTGGCGATAGAGCTCATGACACCCTTGACAAACTCCCATGCAAGCTCGCTACCGCCGATCTTCGCTGGCTGCCTGACGATCGGGCCGACACCACCAGCGCGAACAACGGCCCAGATGAGGAAGGAAATGCCGGCGCAAGGGACAAAGTATGACTTGACGGTGAACAGATGACGAATCTGATGAACCGGGAACCAGATGGCCGGCAGCGAGCAGAGCCAAAAGATAAAGAACGACGTGAAGTCGGCAGTCGTCGTTCCAGAGTCCTTCGAGAAATCGCCGGGGCGTATCGTGTCGCGATCCTATCAGTGACGTATCAGCCAGTGTCCCGTCCCCGTCCTCACAAATGACTCCCAACATACCCAGCTCAGCCAAATAGATCGGATCATCAGGTACACACAGTGCCCTCCGATATAAGCCTGGACACCGTACCAAACACAAGCTAGCACTCGGTTAGCGAATCTACGCTCGGCCCTGAGGAAGCGGGTCGGAATACGTACCCATAGCCGCACGGTTGAGGACGGGCCACAAGCTTCCCCATATTCCAAAGGATGATCTAGCAACAACGGGGAATCCGATGTGGTAGGTGGCGCCGATGCGACCGGTCAGGCAGATGAAGCAAGCGGAAATGGAGTAGCCGAGCCAAACACACAGCCACGACTGCCACCAGGAGAGACCACCAACGATCATGGACGACGAGATCATCCAGGTGTTGATGTTGAACGAGTCGGCGACCCAGAAGGCGACGAAGTTCCACGGACCCCATTGCCGGCGCTCGGGCTCCACAGGCTTGAGATCATGGTTCGTCAACTGTGCGAGGTCATAGCCGTCAGCAAAAGCGGTCTCTCGGAGGCACCCGTCAGGGCGGGCGGGGCAGGCGAGCAGGCATGCGCACCATCAGCTGGGCCGTGGTAAGGCCCGGCTCGGCATCGACGGCCAGCTTCTCAGCTATACGGGTGATCCTCTTCTTGACGGCCATTGCGGTTGGTGGTGCTCGCTGTCTTGCTGTGCTGCGCGAGTTGCGGGGGAGCGGGGCGGCGACAACGACGACAACAACACAGCGTTGCGATCCGGGCTGAGGTCGGCCTTCGACGGGCTGCCAACGGTATTTCTAACTTTCTCACGAGCGACTGGCACGCAACATATGCGACAGGGTCCCGTGGGGGAAAAATTGTAGCTCGTCGGGTGGGGTACGTCACCGCATGCGAGAAAACTAAGACTTGAGGAATGGATCGACGGTGGAGAAGCTGCGAAGGACCGCCAAGTGGGAACCGATGCATTGAGAAGAAGGCACCGTTCCCGCCGCTTGATGGTTCGGCAGCGGTGATCTTATTACATTTCCTCTCATGCCATTCGTCTTATCAGGCAAGCTCGTTGCCTTGGTCCTGGAGTTCGGGTTTCCCTCTGTGTGCGATCAAGGCGCACGACGAGTGACAGGAAGGATTGCTCCCCCTCCTGCTCCCCCACGCAGAAGGATCCGGGATTTTTGGGACTTTGGTTGAGAAACCTGGACTTGGTTGCCTTCTCGAGTATCACCATGGTGAACAGCGGTGGCATCGCGCCGGAGTAGATCCGGAACGTACTGGACATGCATCGGCGATGCCGTAGAGCCGTGGTCTCGGGCACGACTGCCGCCTGCGATGGAGAGAGAGGTGCGAACAGAGCTGGGCCAGGATCATAATCCCGGTCGATAGCTGTGAGCTTGCCTCAACGTCTGGGCTGTCTGCGAGTGTTCTTCGGGAAAGGCGCCTCTTGGCTTCGACGCCAACCGGGCTGGTAATTGGCCAATGCATCTATCTCGCAGCTTATCTAGCACTACCGATGCGTAGCCTGTTAGCGTCCTAGGCGTTTCCCCGCGGGCGGCCCTATCTAGGCCTGGGCTCATGCATGATGCAGCGTCGCATGCCGGCCTCTTCAAAATTCGCCGCTAAGATACCACGATACACAGATAAGCTATCAACACCCAGCAGCGACCCCGCAGCCAAAAAGCCATTACTCGATGCCATCGAGTCAATCCCATTCTGCGCTCTGCTGGTCGAGTCCCATTGCAATCCACGATAACCGCTCGAGTGGGCAGCCCCAGACCGCTCAAGCCGTGCGCAAGCTCACCCCACGATGCAGATGCAGATGCGTCAATTACCCCGTTCCTACCGTTCCTTTGGCAGCTCCAGTCCCTTGCCTCATTAGAGCTTGTAGCATTGGAGCTCTCATCAAGCTCGGGGCACGCGACATCAGCCACCGACATCGTTGGCGGATGGCGGCTCAACGCCAAGATGCCGTGGCAACCCCACCCCCGATCGTTGATATCTCCAGCTGTCAGATAACGAAGATGCTGTGCGACGAAGTTTGTCGCCTCGGTCACCACTTTCAGCTGCGACATATTCTTGATTGGCTTCCGGGTTCCTTGCTGGTGTCGTATCTCCGGATACCGACCACCTGCCTGCGTTAGCCTCCAATGGCCAGGAAAGCATTGCACCACTTGCAGAGCTCCATAATCAAGTTGCGGTGCTTGCAGTAGCTGCCCGGCTTGCTGGCACTTCGGCGCACCCGACGGAGCGGCTCGCCCTGAGAACTTTGTTTGCTACGTTGCTGGCCTGGACCCTCAACTATCGATCCCAGGCCACTTCGTCCGGCCTCGGGGCCCCGCTGACTGGGCCCCCACTCGCATATTCAACCAAAGCAGATCAGTAGTATTCGTAGTTCTTCTTTCCTTGGCTTCACCGACCTTGATGGGTCTCCTCTGATCACCTCTCTGTGGCATGTGGCTGACCCTAAGCCAACGGACCAGTGCCGGAGGCTGCGAGGCATCGTATCACAACCTTCTCGTCTAAATTTTCAGAAAATGGAATTACTGATCCTCGAAATCGATGCTGTGATAGTGGCAATCCTACATGAAATCCCGCTTATTTGCCAGCACTCCCCATGACAAATCCAAGTCTACTGAGCGGCTACCCGCCTTTGTTGGCCATGGAATCAAGTGGCTGGTTGGGGTTGATCAGTTCCATTCTGGTCTGAGCCGTGTCGCCGCGGCTCAGACCACGGATAAACAATCTTCCTCTATTCAAGGAATATGTTGTTCAAGTCATAACGGCTTTCCAATCCAGAAGCCAAATGCTCCAGTATCATGACTTCTGAGCTCATAAAGATGACAAGCGAGCGAGCGATATTCGGGGTGTTCAAGGGACGACAGATTTGAGATCGGCTTTCACACTACAAAGGATTCTCAGATCGAGTACTATCTCCGAAAGATATAATACATTGTTATCCTTGTCGGCTCAGTGAGCTATCTTCCTAGTCTCCGTCTGTTCCTTGCACCGTACCCCCAACGTCGAAGACGCATCGCATCTGTAACGGCAGGGCTTGTTGCATTCGAAAGAGGCCGATTGCAATGCAATTAAGGCCTCTTACGGTGCGATGAGGCCTCTCACGTAATACATCTGGCCCTGCTGTTCCAGTAAAAGGGGTTTATGGAGTAGTACAGTACGTTTCACAAATACGATATCGAGTTACGGTGCAAATGGGCACAGGCTACGGCGCAATTAGACATTCCCTTTGAAAGTTAAGGATATCCGAGTCCTTGTTGAGTCCGATGGAGTTCACCTAAGGGTGACCTTCATCGGCGTGTATAATAAGGGGAACTGGGATGAAGAGGTCCATTGATAAACCCGCTTGTTGGAGCAGATTCTCGTCCAGCGTACCCTGTAGGCAACACGCAGGCGTCCCTGCCCGCTCAGTGCCCTACTTCCAAGGTATGGACGAGCGGAAGGTATTCAATCTTTCGCAGGTGTGTCTCGACTTTTCAACCAAGCCAACTGGTGGCTTCTACACGTAGCCCGCTATGAGCTGTGGATGTTTTTCAATAGCACCATGACGAAAACACAAATGAACACAGCAGCTGTGGTCTGGAGGATGCCCTCGCGCTATTGGAGTGCGGTGGTATCAAGAGAAACTCCCGTTCCCACAAGCCAATTGGGATTGTCTAGGAGGCAATCCTTACAGACCACATAGAGAAGGTGACGATTCGCATGCGATACATCGCTGAGAAAGCCGACGCATTGCCCTGCCGAGCGTGTGGAAGCTCGACGCGGCGGGCTGCCAGTGTGCTTTGGCAGCTGACGCGAAAATTCAGCCACAGGAAGAAGCCCGCGGTGAACATGATGCCCGTGTTTGCGGCAGGGGCTTTCAGGGACGCCAAATAAGCGGTCTACTAATTCAATCAATCGGGTGGAGAAGAGGAAGAGCGGTAAGCAGAGGTATTTCATCTTGTAAACTCGGGGTAAATATGGAGAAAGAAGGCCACGACGTTCAGCTTTGAGTTTTCCACGCCTGAAGCTCTCATTTAGGTACGTAGGAGTTGGTCTGAGAACATTACCTACCTATTTTATGACGATCTGCCACCCAAAGTTCTCTGCAATCGTACCTATCCAACCTTTCCGATATTCCGGAATACACCGAGCTGACTGTTATCAGACCATTCAGGCGGAACCCGGCTGATGTGAGAACCAGCTCCTACGGTCTCTGTTGTAGGTTGTTTTCAAAAGATCGAGAGCATCCGTGCTGGCAAAGTTGTCTGTTTAGTCATATCCGAAATTTGAGGCAGGAAGTTGCACGACTCAAGGCGTTCAAGTCACCCTTGCAACACAACGGGTAGAGCAACGTGCGATACCCTCGATAGTGTGGTCAGAGCTAGGGTTCTAGGTTGGTTGAAGGCTTGTAGGAGCTCGTTCTACAGCAAACACAGAGCAAGGAGGTAGCCCAATTCAGGCAGTGGTTACAGGATGTGTCCTTCAGCGCAATTAGGAAAGATCTCAGCCAGGCACCCTTCGCGGGAGATCATGAAGCTCACGATACTGGCATAGAAATCACGCGTCGGAGTGAGAATATCATAAAGCTGGCCAAGGCAAATAATACTACGAACAGTACCCTAGGACGACTGGCGCGCAAGATCGACACGGAAGCTGAATTCCTTGACCCGTCTATGAAGAAGCAGCGCGAACGGGATGGCAAGATCCATTCAACGGCGAGAGCAAGAGGCACAAGCTTGAACACCCCAGTACCTACCTACCTTACCTTATACGACATTGCCGATAGGTTTGTCCAGAGGCTAAGATCACTTGCCGTAAGGCTTAGTCCGCCGGCTGACGACCAGAAAGGGCCAGGGTCGACATATCGCGTCTCCTCCCTATAGTTATAAAGACTTTGAATCTTCTGGAACTCATAGACTTTGTTTAAACCATGATAGCAAGCCACTCGCATCTCTGAAGGTAGAGCGTGACATCAACGTCCCACATCCATTGCCAGCCTGAGGCCAGTTCAAAGTCAAGCCGTTTCAATGACATAAGGGGCACAGCCACTGACATCTTCAGTGCCAACGACTCGGACTCGAACCCGAGATAGAAAAGCCCGCCTGACCATATGAAGGAATGACAGAATACCAATTCACACCATCCCACGGCATATCTTAAAGTCCGAGTCCGAAGAAGACGGCGAACTTGAAGCCAACGACGCACCTGAAACGCTCCGACTAATAGGCAGCGCGGGATATTCAATTCAGCCCTCCCACCTCCAAAGGACGAATTGAAGCCCTCCTGTTCTCCAACATGCCCTCTTCCCAGTTGGGCTAGCTGTCTCAACAGCCATTCGTCCTCGGGGATTGCCGTCGCAGCTCCTCATTTCAGTTTTCAATCTCAGCTTTTCCCATGCGCTCTTTTCGGCACCTACCTACCTCTTTTCTGACCAGTAACAGGTGCTCTTCTGGGGGATTTTCCTGCAAAAGGGAGTATGGCATGCAATTCTTTCAACATCAGCAAATCACACGCCGAGTATCCTCTCATACTCCTGCATCAGGCCGAACGAACGACCTCTTACCTCGAAGGGTCTTTTACCCTTTCCCCACCCCCGTCTTCGCAAATGAGCGCCACATGCGACTGTCCGTTTTCGTCCTCGAGTTGTGTTCTAGGATGCTTCCAGAAGATTTGATGGTGTGGCAAGCTAGGCGCCACCCAAGCACCCCTTCCCCCGTCAAATGATTCCCGTCATTCGGAGCCGTCTTTGTTTTGTAGCGACTGGGCGTCCTCGTCAGTTGTCGTTCGAATCCGAAGTCCCAAAACAAAACATTCCAGCTTGAAAAAAAGGACGTCATTACTAATGCGTTCTTTGTTCCATCCCGAAAGAAAGTCATAGTGACGCATCCACCAAGTGTCCAGAGAACGGCGTCATGTACCTCGCATGTACCTGGTGCGACATTGGGATTTGTGACGAGGCCGCAGTGAGAGCCAGGGGGCAATTGTCTTCTGTGCTGTGAGCAGGAGGGTTTGCTGCATGGTATCTGCGCGCAATCCGACTGCGACTAACTGCGGCTTAGCTCCGCGGCGTGGGACGATGAGATGTAGATCCTTTAAATGCCAGGCTCTTTTCGTCACCTCAGTGGAGTGGAATGGTTCGATTGATGATGTTGGCCTGGACCGTCAGCTTGAGGGGATCCAAACACAGTGCGGATCATCTAATGGCCGCAACACGAGAAGACCCACGGCTGGAATTTTGGCAGAAGAGCGCACTCCAGGATCTGATGCCACCCTCCCGGCGGTGATAGATCATGTGGGATGGAAAGTCTCCTTATCTGACATGCTCTCCAAAACAGACAGCATCGCACGGGTGCAACATCCTACAGTGCGTTTCGAAAATATACCTACACATCCTGGCCAGGCGTGCCGGGCCAGCAGGCCAAAGCTTGGGGACCGAGGTGGCCCGTGGTGGCCCGTGGTGCATCGCAGGAGGGAAGGACCGCAGACCCCACTCTTGCCTGCCCTTGCCTTATCTTCCACCACCGAACCCATTTCCCAACCGATTTTACATCTCAAAGAAAGGGCCGGTGTGTACTGCTAAAAGCATGCTAGGCCGCTCGATTCGTCGGGAAGTTTCAGGGCCCTTTTCGGGGTCCCATCCTGGCAAGCTTGGAAGTTTTTGGCTTAGCACAGCGAAAGGACCTCGTGGTCAGGTTGCTTTTTGGCAGCTGCCCAACCCGGCTCCCGGGCCCTCGCGGCCGGCAAACGTTGGACGATGCGGGGAGAGCTGCCCACCGAGCTCGTGAGTCGCCAATCCGTTCGGCTCCGTCAACGGCAGGGGGTTACTTTGTGTTTTGGGATGTTTGCAGGAGATCAACGCAAGATTCTGACCGCATGAGCTTGCTCGCAGATATGACAGGTCAAGACTCAGGCGAAGATTGGTCCCGCCCTGGCATTCCCGCCCAGATGCGGCGTGATGATTCCCTGCTGCCACTTCTCCCTGGCTCGCCCCTCCTGAAAAGCCACGGTCTCGCACTCGGGGAAGCAAGTCGTGCAGAAAGAAAACTACCCGGCAGAAGTGCAGCTGCGGCGCGGCGGACACATGAAAACCACCACTGGGCCGGCGGGATGGAGGGGGGGTCGGGGTAGCGGCCGTGCTTTGTGTTTTGTGGATGGGATGGTGGGGGGAACCAGAGTGTGGGCGTGCACCTCCGTGACCTCCGGCCCTCCGCCCCTTTTTAATGGTGGGTGGTGTCGTCAAAAACGTGCTGAGGGGCCTCTGCGGGAATCGCGACGATCCTCGGAGCCAACGGGGGAGGCGAGGATGGCGGTTGGTACAAACGCCCTAATGTACCAGCCCGCTCGTGACTGTGTTCATGCTAGGCAGGTAGCATCGCCGCGAACCAGTCAGGCGGCTCATAACTAAGAGCGCGGTCTGGGGTTACGAACGCGAAGTACGTACTATATACGATCGAATCTGGCATTGCGACGAATCACCAAATGCCATCGCTGGTTGGACGGCTGGGAAAGGCTGGCCGCTGCTAGGCGCCGAGAATGTGCAATCCGAACCGAGAAGTGTGAAGAGTTTGTCCAGCAGAGTCGATAGACGCCCACACCGCATGATACCATGATACCGGCGCTACAGACCGGCTTCTGGTGGATGAGCTAGGCGGCTGGCATTCCTGGCGGCGAGTCCACCTCTCTTGCAAGTTGCCATGCATCGTTGATTTTGCCAAAAAAAAAAAAAAACCAGAGCTTCAACGGGCGCGAAGGCTTGTCCACCCCATTCCGCTTGCAGCGAAGTCCACCCAACCAAGGCAGGACCTGTGGATTCGCTTTCCGATGCACAGTTTTGTGCGGGAATGCAGGGCAGAAAACGTCCCACTCGCTGTCTCTGGTTGCTTACGGCCGTCCAGAACCTGGAACAAAGAGATTCAACAGAAGAGGCACAGGAAGACAGCAAGACGGCAAGGTGACTGATGACTTGTTGCGAGAGCCAAGCGGATGAGAATCACACAGTGCGGAGGGATTCCGGCGCGCGGCGAGACACATGGACGGCGGTGTGGCTTGTAAGGCCAATGTAGCTCACGTCGCTCGCCTCTGTTGAAGCACACCGCCAACGTTAGGTTCGGCTGTTGGAGAGATGCTGGCTAGCTCGGTGCCGCTGACGAGAAAGAAACCGTTGAGGACGAGTGAGACACCAGCACTGAGCCCGAGAGCGCGGCCCTGTGTCGCGTGTTCGGGGTGAGCCACCGAGTCTGTGGATGCCTGTTGGCCGATGAGGCTCGAAGCTGTCCCGTTTTAATCAGCCCTATCCCGCCCAAGGCCGACCTCAGCTGCTAAGATGCAGCCAAGGGGACAACAGATCGGGCTCGCAGGAAGCAAGCTATTCGCTCTGTGCCGTAGTAGCGACTCGTCAGTTGGGTCTATTGGTGAAAATAGCGCAGACACCCGCTTGCACACTCCGCCGCCGCATCCAGCGTCGAAGCTCGAGCTCGAACTGGACCGGCTGGCTTGCTGCACCGGGCCTGCTAACGACACCCACCCCGAGATGCTGCTCTGCGCAATCAGCGGTGCGCTGGAACATGACGCAGCCAGCCTCATCAGCACAGCGCTGCTGCTATCTTTCGCGCGTAGACACAATGTCCTGTCCTCAGCCTGCTGTTGATCGGCTCCTGCTGTGGTCGGCCACCGCAGACGGTGGAGCTCTTGGGGATGGTCACGGCGTCCCATCTGATGCTGCCGTGTGCTAATTAGATTTCGGGGGTCGGCAGGGTCCAAGACTGCCACAACCCACACTGCAGCTAGATGAGAGGTTGGGGGGTCAAGATGGCGTTTGGATTCCGACCGCCCGCAACGATATCTGTCACAAACCGATTGACCGCCCTCGCGACCGAGAAAGAAAACGGCGCCGTCACAAGAGAGGGCCCTCTTTGAAGGCCTGGGCAGGCTATTATACGCTGCTTTCGTCGTCACAGTGTGAGCTGCGCAGACATTGGATGTCGAAGTTGCCATGTACCAATCTGGCAGTGGGCCTTTTGCCCAGGACCCAAAAGGAGACGATGTACCTGAGGGGGGGCCAAGTACCTTCGTACCCCCATTCCATTTTCCAATCACAGAGCCCAAATGGCGGTGGGGCACCATGGTTGCCCCCAGGAAGGCACTCGGACCCCTTCGCTCGCCTCCTGCAAGCCCGCTGCTCGTCTCTGCACCTCTGCACCTCTAGATTCAGTCGTTGTCCCAGACCATTGCCTGCAGCTCTTTCACAGTCTAAAACCGCCCGTAGCAGCCCACACCTTTTTTTCAACCACTTTTTCCAGCCTACGAACTCTACCCTTTGTCCCGGCCGGTTGATTGTTGGACCCATCGCCAATCCAGTTCCCCCGCGAAAGTCGAGCCGCGAAACACAAGGTGGCTCCTGCACCAGAAATTCCCTTTGCCGATCGAATCCCCACCCAGGGAAACCGTCCCGTCTTCTCACCGCGGCGACTCCTCTTGTTGTTTTGAAACTCTCGACAAGCTCGATCATCCAGGATCCCCTCTCCACCAAGCTCTTGCGAACTTCGACCGACCACTCTGTTGCGTCGCCGAGCAACTTCGTCCTCGCGAACCCCATTCCGCGGTCGACGATACCCGTAGTCCGGAGCGTCTCTCCTAATTCCATCAGTCGAAGCGATGGCGTCCAAGGTCCGTACTGTCTATCCCGCCACAGCTGGAGACATCCAGTCGATTGCGATTGCCTCTCATCACATCGACATCGATCCCGCATCCCTAGCTAACCCCTATCCTTGCTACAGTTCACAAGAGAGTATAAGCTGGTGGTCGTTGGAGGTGGTGGCGTCGGTAAATCGTGCCTCACCATCCAGTTGATCCAGGCCCATTTCGTAGACGAATACGATCCGACAATTGAAGGTGCGCATCGCCCGTTTTCTCCTTTGGGGTTTCGCCGCATCCTTGGCTAACATTGCGTACCAGATTCTTACCGGAAGCAATGCGTTATCGACGATGAGGTAGCGCTGCTCGATGTTCTCGACACGGCTGGCCAAGAAGAGTACTCTGCGATGCGCGAGCAGTACATGCGCACCGGCGAGGGTTTCCTTCTCGTCTACTCCATCACATCGCGCGAGAGCTTTGAGGAAATCACAACCTTCCAACAGCAAATCTTGAGAGTAAAGGACAAAGACTACTTCCCTATGGTGGTTGTCGGAAACAAGTGCGATCTTGAACACGAGCGCAAGGTCACGTACAATGGTAAGCTCACCGCATAGCACATCGCACTGCTTTTTTTCTCTCTTGCTCACAATCTCCGCAGAGGGCAAGTCATTGGCGGAATCCTTCGGGTGCAAGTTCCTCGAGACATCGGCGAAGACGACGATGAACGTCGAGAAGGCATTCTACGATACGGTCCGCGAGATCAGGAAGTACAACCGGGAAATGAACACGTACTCGGGAAGCGCCCTTTCCAACGGCAACGGCCCTGTTGGCAAGATGGAGATGGGCGACGACGACGTGCAGGCGGGCTGCTGCTCCAGGTGTGTGCTGATGTGAGCGGCGAGAGTTAGTGGGCGGTGATATCCGGCCCCGGCCCCGGGGATGGGGGCCAATGGGAGGAAAGAGGGTGGTGTGAGCAAGGAGACGAACGACATACCCGAGGCTGTGATGTGGCTGAGGTATTCGTGCGTAATGAGACACGCAGGAGGAGACAAGAGGGGGGGCGAATATATCTCGAGGCGAGACACATCTATGCATCGGGTTGGGAGTTGAAGCCTTGTTTGGGCAGTTAGGGCGGACACGACGACGGTCGGCATCCTCGGAGCACACACCACGACGCGGCAGCCTCCTCCCGATTTTTCGAACCCACATTGCGGTCTTCTTTTTGGGAGTTATTTGAACTAAACATGGGTTCCTATATTGGTTGCTCTCAGACTTGTAATTCCCTTTTCTTTTGTTTTTGTTAGCTATCTCATGTCTCACGGCAGTCTATGGTTCTCTCAGTCGGCTGGAAGAAAAAAATGTCCATATTTTCTTGCCTTGGAGGGTGTTGTTGTGGCAAGGTTCTGCTTTGCTATCATGCTGGGTTGGTGGTCTTTTGCGTTGTTACCATTGCGATTTGTCCCTGCGAAGCTTGATACCTTGTTCCTCGAGCTCATCACATGTTACCAAAAGTGTTTATACCCAGCCGGCTGTTTCCTTTGCGGTCGGGTCTTGTTCAAGCACTCTTGTCTCTTGAGGTTTTTGAGCCGCGAACAGGGAATCTTGGGATACCAGCAGAGCATACCTTTTCATGTCTATAAATTGACCTTTTCACTCGACATCACCATGACGGACACCAACCACTGCGATTTTTGGTCCGACGGAATTAGCTGAGGCTGCTCCCCAATGCTGGTGCTACCGATATGCCGTTCCGTGTTCCCCATGTGTCTCCATCCCTTATGCTCACAGCATGCTTGACCGTTGCCACTGCCGTCAGAAAAGCTGTATCAATCCTTTGTGTGTCACGCTTGAACTACCTGGAAGCAAGATCCACAGCCTGAATGTTGCACGAGATGCCAGGCCAGCCAACGTCATGACCAGGAGGCAGCCCGGCCGTCGCCACCTCTGTGTGATGCTAGATTCCATGAATTGGACATGTCAGCGACCTATCACATGCGGTGTCTTTTTGCGATAGGGAATAGAAAAAAATGGGCAAGGAAGCCAGAAAGAAGCGCTACGCGGCGATCAACCATGCGGCGTTTGGAATAGAGTATAATTCTGCGCTTCCTTGCTGCTCCGGCTCGGCTCGCGCGGCCCCCAATCGGCGGTCATTCATGCACTGCCTGACGCCTGGATGAGCCGCATCTCGACGGTGAGACTTGGCGCGAGGCTGGCGATGGAAGGCAAGGTAGAATTGAAGCCTTGCTGCTACGGTGGGGTTGCCATGAGGCTAGTTCCGCATCGGTGGGTATTCAGATCATGTTGGACACCTACAGGTAGCCAAATTAGCGGTCGCGGATAAAAGAGACGAAAATATATATGGAGCATCTTTGGGAGCATTGGGGGTCGTCGTGAGCTGATTCCAAAGACTGAGCCGCGAGACCAAGGGAAGTAAACCATCCTCATGTTGGGGCCAGTCCAATGCTACATATCGCGAGGCTTTTGCGTCCCGGCCAATGGGGGCGGAACAGACTCACAGCCTGGTGTCTTTCCGTTCGCGTACCCAATAAAGCCGTCAGGTTGCAGCGGTTGCCTCCTCGTGCTACCTCACCTCTAAGAATACGACCTCTCGGCTGGGAACCAGATCCGTATCGAAAGCGTCAGTCTTTTTAACACATGGTACCCAATGCGACAAACCACTGAACGGCAGGAACGAGGGAGACTCCCGTCTGCTGAGCTCAACGAACAACCTACCTTGGCGACACACCAAACCCAAGGCGGGAACAAGGCGCATCGTTCCCCGGACCTCTCTCATTCCAGCAGCAGGCATCAAAGTCACACCAACAACTCTTCAATTCCCCATGCCGGTAGTGAGGTCACAGCTGGATATATCAGCCTCTTCTACTATACCTAGGCGATAGCGCTAAAACACAATCCCACACCCCGCATCTCCACTGCCCGGAGTGGTGCTGGTAGGTGCTCAACTCTTGTTTCGCGCACCGAACCGGCGCGACCCGACCCAGATCTTACTCATCTTTGGGATATAATACCGGCACCTACTAGTCGATCAACAACCTGGAAGCTGGAAGCGAGGCTGCTGCTGACTGCGCACTCAAAATTGACTTCCCCTCCCCTCCCCCTCCAAAAAAGAAATAAAGGAGATAGAAAACAGGCGCCATGTCCCAACCGGCCAGGAACCGAGACCGGTCCCAAATCCCAAACCCACTCCACACCTCCGGACTCCCCTGCCACCAAGCCTCAGACATCCTCCTAGACCCCCTCCGCGCCGCCCTCCCCCGCAGCCGCGCCTACATCCACGCGCGCAACCGGTTCTGGATGGTCTTCCCCTCCGGCCGGTACATCCGCCTGCCAACCACAGGGACAAATCTCGAGTGTGGATTCCACGCCTTGCGGCTCAGCATCGCAGAGCAGTCTCCGTCTCTGCGGGTTCCGACGCTAGAGGAGCTACGAGGGGTATTTGCATCGCAGGAGGCAGAGAATGCAGCTGCGGGGATGGTGAACACGGATAATTTCAGTGCGGATCAGTTAGGGGCGGTCTTTAGTTCGTGGGGAGAGGGGCAGGGGGTCAGGTGTCAGTTAGGGTATGTGGCTGATGATGGAGTGCCGGTGTTGATCAACACTGCGAGTGTGACCGCGGATGATGCCGATCCGGGGGTGGTGAGGGTGTGGGTGTACAATGATGGGGCGGCGCTGAGGGGATTGATGGGGCATTTTGAGGGGATTACGAAGCCGGGAGGGAAAGAAGAGGTTTAATGCAACGCTTGGCTGTTATTCGTGTGGTGGGTATGCTCTGCGATTTAGCTTCCCCGGCAAGTATTCTCCTTCCACTGCTTCATTACCTTATACAGAGGGTGGGGATGGTCGCAATATCCTTTGCCTATCTCCCGACCTTCTCGTCGTCGATTTCCCTCCTCAGCTGCTCTAGCACCTGCTGCCGCGAGCGCAGATGCGCCTCCAACCCGTCGACCTGTTCCCGTACTGTCTGCAGATCCTCCGATACGCTCTTGAGGCTCGCGCCGGCCCGGCTCTTACCGCCACCCTCTTCCAGGTCGCGTAACTCCTTGCGCTTGTGGTCAAGGAGCTGCTCCAGCTCACGCTTGACCAGCGCGGGTTTGGAGTCGCGCTTCCCGCCGGATTTCCGGTTTGCTACCTCCTCGACCTTGGCCATCTTCTCATCCAGATCCGCCAGCTGCTTCTTGAGCCGTACCTCTTCCCATTCGGCATCCTTCTGCTGCGAGCTGAAGTCGGTGCCCTGTGTCTTGAACCCGCCGCGGCCCAGCCGTGTCAGGTACTGGTCGCCAAACTTGGCTTTGCGACCGGTACTTGTGTCATCATCGGCCTTAGTTGCCCATCGTGAGGCCGCCGGACCGCTTCTATAGCTGTCAACCTGATAGTCGATCTGGTTGCGCTCAAAACTTGTGCGCAATGATGCTGGGACTGTGCGTGGAATTCGGAACCCCTCGTGCCGATTGTTGAGGATGTGTAGGAAGGCGAGACAGGCGTCCTTGTTGATTGACTGTCCTGCTGAGGGGTTGATAAGGTTCCAGGCCGAGCGGATATCAGTGTCTGGAACGTCGAGGGACTCGTAGAGATCTTCGAGGGAGTTGACTGTATTCCCCTGCATTAGCAAAATCCCCTCTCGCACATAAAACGGGAACCGTACAGTTTATCTCGCCCCGCATGTCCCTGTTCTCCTGGTAGATCTGCTCGTATTTCGCCTTGTCGGCGGGGCTCATGTACCACTCAAACCCATCCTTGAGGCCAGGCGAGTCCGGCTCGTCCTCGACTTGCTCAAACTGCACCGCCTTGCCTGTGAGAGCCCGGCTCGCCTGCACAAGATGGGCCTTCGATTCCGGCACCAGCCAATCCGGCAGCGTCGTCGGGACATCAGCCCATTCCTACAACTCGGCGTCAACACCCCAAAAACCCCAAGCCTCAAAATCAGAGTGCAACATACCCCATTCAGCAAGTCAAAGATAACGCGCATAGCGACACAAAACTCTTCAAAGTCGAGGTTGCCATCGCCATCGACGTCCGCCAGGTCCCACACGCGCGCTAGCTGGTCATCCCGCAGACCACTATTCTTGAGCACGGGCGCTGCTTGCTCGCCCGTAAGGAACTTGCCGCCATTTGTGCGCGTCGAGAAGATGTTCCAGTAGGTCTCGATCTCCTGCGCCTCGATTCGCGGTGGCATGGTGGGCGGCGCTTCGAGAGGGGTTGTTGTCGCGGGTGCGAAAGTTTGGGTGGTTGGTTGGTTGGATGCGTGAGCTCGAGCTTTCGGGGTTGAGGGCGGAGCTTGTCGCTGGTCGGCTGGGAGGGTCAATCGAGGGGTGGGATCGGTGGGTTTGGCGAGGGGGGGTTCGCCTTCGGGCGCGTTCGGCGGTGATAGCGTTGGGTGATGGTGGGAGTGAAGCTGCTTGTGTTCGTGGTGATGTGTCGGCTGAGTAGGAGCTCGAGTTGTTACCGACTGCACAGCAGTGTGGAGGCTGACGTTACCGGTTTGCGCAAGGGTTGGCAACGCTCCGCCGTAATTTAACCCTGTTCAACGAAAGCCCCGCTGCCCCCTTTTGCTTGGCACTTTCTGATCAACAACGTTCCCCGGTCAAGGTTGTTGTAACATCACAACGTCAAAACATCAGCGAGTACTGTGTTTTCATGCAGTTCACAAGTCACACCCATTCTATTGTGCGGTTTTTCTTCATCAAACATTATTCCAACACGGCCTCCCCCGAGTCCTAGGAGGTACCGAGTACAAGTATTTATAAACAACAGCGCCAAACTCCTCGTCTCCGCGCGCCCAGAAGGAGCAGCGACGGAGGGGGTATCGATCGCGAAATGTCCCATCCACCCATCCCATAAAAGAGCCTCAAACGCCTATTAGGCCCCCATTAAGTCCCCGTCTCAGTGAGACTCCCTTGTACCCTTGAAATCGAGCCCATGCTCCCCTCTCCTCCCATGACCCCCAGATTTATCATCTGGGATTCGTAATTAAAAAGAAAGAAACCGCAGCCAGTCCTTCACTCTCATATTCCAACATTCTAAACAAAAAAACGT
>Ga0247780_1000208_pt1 | contig 59795 bp, 52 predicted proteins | sample UWRJL079202R5_FD_179927 | JGI IMG/M metagenome (GOLD analysis project Ga0247780, IMG submission 179927) | Plant litter microbial communities from Arlington Agricultural Research Station in Wisconsin, United States - UWRJ-L079-202R-5 | ecosystem: Environmental > Terrestrial > Plant litter >...
GGGGAGGAGGATCGCGTCTGCGCCCATTCTTTATTCTGTTTTTATTTTTGTTTTTCTTCGGTGGGTGTATGGACCGGGTGGGTTGAATGGGACCAAAAGGTTTGCTTTTCTGTGCCCGCCCTGGACGGAACCAAAAAAAAAAAAAGGCTCCACTGCCTTAAAATGTTGGGAATTTAGAACAAGGTTACGTCACCGATGCCTCAGACCACCATCGTCAGGCCATCAGCGCCACACGGCCACGCAGCGTCAGTCAGCCCACATCCGGGCTTGGCGTCAAGCAACGCGTGCCTCGACGAAGGCGGATGGGTTGCGGGGACTTGCAGTGACTGTTTTGAAGACCAGGGAGGGAGAGGGCACCAGTGGCTGAGAAGAGTTAAAGAGAAGTTGGATCCTGAGGGGTTTGTTTCCTTTACAGCGAGGTGGGCAGTGAGAAATAGGACGAGGGTGAACTTTGCAGAGTATGAATTAGGGACTTGGTATCTCGACTTTTGGGCTAAAAACTCGAGGATTCATGCTGGCTCACGATAGCGAGACCGTGAGTTGCTTGTTGTGGTTACCTGCGCGGAATAAACGTTTGGCTACTAGCACGAGCGCTCTGGAATGGTGTAGGTGTGGTACAAATATACGACAGACTGTCAGGTCGTGTTGAGACGCATCGGCCGACAGGAGGATCACGCCACTCGTCTAGACAGGTTAGGTATTGTGACTGTGTTACCTAGGTATAGGATTTACAATCCTTAAAACTCCCCAAAGGCCAAGACCGCGCCATCATAGGTAGGAAGTGGCAATCCCGGTGCAACCAAGGTACCCGCCCCATTAATCCAAACCTAATCACGTCCCAACTCCAAAAAAAACCCCCACAAAAATGGACATCACCACAGCCACAGACAGCTCGGAATCCTTATCCCCGGAAGGCATCCAACTCCTCTCCTGGCTCACCTCCCTCTCCCAACTCACCGGCAACTCCCTTCTCGACGCCTCCGTCAACCTCGACATCGGCTCCGCCATCCGACTTCACCTGCCCTGGTTCGACGATCCGGACCTCAGCCGCGCACGACTGCGCTTCCTGGAACTCCTCGCGCGGCTCGCCCTGCAGCTCTTCCAGGACACGTCCGAGCAGGCGTTCCTGACGTGCTGCCGCGAGTCGCTGGACAAATGCATACGCAGACAGGCGACAGAGGGCGGATCTGTAGGGGAGAAGGAGGAAGATCACAGGATTGCGGCAGTCAAACAGCTCTATGGACAGGCGCTGTATCAGAGCTTCCTCCGCGGAACGGAGCCCGACGACGATGTCTTGGATGAGGCCGTGCGGATGGCGGAGGAATCGGTGCTGCTGAGCCGCGAGCTGGAGGAAGATCTGGTGGTGAAGAGGAAGCTCGATCTCTGGACGTGCCTGTGCCAGAAGGCAAGGGCACCGAGGGATGCGGATGAGGAGAGGGAGTTCTTGCGGCGGTCGGTGGAGCTGGCGGAGGAGGTCTACGAGTGGGTCCGAAATGGGGAAGAGGGGGAGAGGAAGGGCGCGCTGTGGGCCGGGGCGCTAAATAACTTGGCCATATCGTATCGGGTTAGATGGGCGTCGGAAACGGGCGGTCAATACGGTGATCTGGTGCGGGCCATCGAGCTCGGGGCGGAGCTCTGCCGCGGGCTGGCGGCCCCCGAGTGGGAGGATCAGGCCGATGCGAGGGTGCAGGCGCTGGCAAACCAGTCCTTTCAACTTCTCCGTGCCTACAGGCAGTGGGTCGAGACCGGCGAGCTCTCGAAGCGTCTCCCGTACCAGGACGGAGAAGGGCTGCTGGCGCGAGCGGTGTCGCATCTGCAGGAGTCGATCGCCATCCCCTGCGAACGAACGCGGTCGCATCTGGAGAATGGTCTCACGTTCATCATCGAGATTGGGAGGATTCCAAAGGCAGTGCAAGCGGATGTGCTGGGTCGGGTTCCCGGAATCCTCACCACGGCTCTCGAGAGGATGCGAGAGGTGGTCCTGTACGAAAATCGGGAAGACCTTCTGGAGTGCGTTGGAACTTTCTTTGGACTTTCTCGGTACGCCGCAGCCGCCTCGCTCCAGGCAGGTGCCGAGCCCTATGAAGCTCTCAAGATTCTGGAGGAGGGGCGTGGAGTCGCAATTTCCATCCAGCTAGACAGCCGCGCCGGGGGTCAAGGCTCACCTTCGACAGACGAACCTGTGCCGGATCAGGACGTTCCGACTTCGCTGAGAGCCAAGTATTTCGAGGCGCGAAAACGTCTCTTAGGGTGTGTCGAGGAAGAGGCCCCGTTTCATGAGCGACACCGGCTCGTGAAACAAGTCCTCGACTTGCAACGACAGATCAACGCACAGGAGCCGGGGTGTTTAGAAACGATCCCTCCGGTGGACACCTTGGCAGAGATGGCAAAGGATACCACCATCGTTGTCATCAACATTACACCCATCAGGAGCGACGCGTTTATCATATCGAGGCTTGGAATCAGCGTCCAGCCCCTCCCTGGGCTCGACGAGGGCGACCTCTCAGACAGGGCCATACACATTCAGAAAGGCCTCAACCACCTCGCCGATCCCAACACCTCCAGCGACACCTTCGCGAAGATGATCAGCGCCCTCAAGGTCTTGTGGGCGAAACTCGTCCTTCCCGTCTTGAAAGCGATTGGAAAGAGCCGCCCCCACAGAGCCAGTGATTCTGAAGCGTGGCCGCGTGTCTGCTGGGTCCCGACCGGCGTGCTCGGCATGTACCCAATCCACGCCGCGGGTCCATACAGACGCGTGGGGCCTCAGGACGCAGGGGCGATAAGCCGCGTTGTCTCGTCGTACGCCCCGTCGTTGAGGATCCTCTCTCTCCACATGACCAGCACCGAAATCTCAGCTCTGTCTCGCCCAGTGGCCGCTGCCGTGATTGCAGAATCGCAGCCTCCAAAGGGAGAGGATATAGACTTTCACCCACTCCAGCACGCCGAGCGCGGCATCGAAATCGTCCGACGGACCTTTCCCCCCCACGGGGGGCCGAGCGGTTGGGGGAATGATCTGATGCCGAGAAATCCCGACAAGGCGACGGCGTTGCGTCTCCTCGGTAGCGGGATCGGCCTGGTGCAGTTCTTTTGCCACGGGCTCGTCGATTACAAGGAGCCCCTCAACAGCAAGCTGTTCCTCCACGACTGGCAGACGGATCCCCTGACCGCCGGCTCCATCATGAACCTGGACATTCGGAATCCCAAACCCGAGTTGGCATTCCTCTCTGCGTGCTGGGGCGCCCACGGCGGCGTGGAAAACTTGCAGGACGAGATCAGCCATGTTGCGTGCGCTCTTCAGGTGGCTGGGTTCCCCTGTGTTGTAGGGTCGCTGTGGGAGGCGGTGGAAACAGACATGATTGTCTTGTTGGATGTGTTTTACGGCACCTTGAGCAGGGTCTCGGGCAGCGATCGGATCTCGCTCTCACCCAGCGCGATTGCGGAGGCGCTTCACGTTGCGGTCATGAGGGTGAGGAAGTGCAGCTTGGAAGAGAACCCCCTGAGTAACCCTCTGCGCTGGGCGCCGTTTATTTGCTATGGAAACTGATGTCAATTGTCTGGTAACTTCGCGGCAATTCCCTGCTGCTGCTGCAACCACAGCCTCTGGGATCTGGAGCTCACCTCCTCGTTGGTCAAGCAGAAACTTCATGATTTCTTTATCGAATGATGTTGCGATCTTGACCACCTCATTTTCCGTCATCCGTATGTTATCCTCTCTTCGTTCGAGTATAGTTGCTATCAAATTCAATTTCTCTCCGCTTACATCGCCTTGATCTCTGTAGGTCGATGCCAGGGTGGCCCTACCGCTTGTCGTATCTGGATGATGAGGGCCTTGCAACCGTATTCTCGACTGTATAACCTGTTCAAGCAACTGCTTTGCTCTCTCCCACTGCTTCGATTTCCTGTATATCAGTGCAAGCCTTTCCTTGGCTGTTAGTGTGCACAGTTCGTCTTGCCCAAACTGACTCTCATAGCCTTTTATCAATTCTCGAAGCTCCTCCATTGCTTCTTTGTAGCGTCCCCCATCTTCTAATATCAGCGCCACGTTCAATCCGACCGTTCCGTTTGAATGGCCTTCTGCATCTCTGTCTCAATGATGCTCAAGCATACGGCTCTCCATCAACGCTTTGTATCTTTTTCGATCCTTCACAGAAAGTCATGCGGGACGTTTGTTGGTTGTTCTGGCTGTAGCGGAGGGGCTGTAATGATAATCACGGAAAAGTGATCTTTCTGTGGCCTGATGATTGTGATATTTTCAGCTCCAATGAGCAAGCAGACGAAGTCACCGTCCTGGACGGATTCCGCCGATGGTGGCAGAGCCCATCCCTTCTTGGGCCCCCAGTTTCCACATGTGTCTTTCAGAGTGACCACCACTTGCTGTAGGCCGCTCCGGTCCGCATACCTTGCCGATGATACCTTGCCGAGAATAAAACCCTTGCTCTGGAGGACAGCCAACTCCATGTTAGGCCAACACCTTACCGCTACCTAACAAGGCGCTCCAAGAGTGTCTCCCATGGAATTCCGTAGTTGGGAGATAGACCAGCTGCGATGGGGTCATCCGAGCTCATGCCGAGCAAGGCAAATACCTTGTCGTGGCGCTCGGTTGCCTCGCGAGTACAGTATATCTCAATCAGCTCGCCGAGGGCACGAATGCGGAGGGAGAATAGTCCGGACGGCTTCGGGACTTTCTTTTGGCCGGAAAGCTGCTCCTCTAGCCAGGTAGGTGACTGAATGGATGAGGATCTGCAGGCCGGGAGAAGCTTTGTAGAGCAGGTCAAACAATCTCGAGTTCAGAGCGGCAGAGAATGCGTATCCATCCATCTCGGCAGATGCACACTTTGACGAGGACATTCCTCCCGGCAGCAACCTCCTGGAGCAACTGAATGCACCTCGTTAGTACTATGCAAGGATGCTGCTGGGTGTCTGTCGTACCCAGATGCGCTCAAACCACGACCGTTGACGCAGTGTCGTCTGCAGCGCGGCATATGGCTTCCAGCGCGCGCTCGCCATCCTCCTCCGCTCCACCGAGCCAGACGATCACACGGCTTGCCTTGCTGTAGATCTCGGCCATGTACCTGAGCTGCAGTGAGCCGTGACAGTCTCTTCTAATTAGCGGGGTCGTTGAACAAACAGGTGAATGCGGAGGTGAATTCTAGAGGTCAACGCAAGAAACAACAATGGCTGCCAGTCACTCTTTGGCTCAAATGGCCAAATATATCATCCCAAAGATGGGCTAAAGTGACGGACGAAGCGAGGTGGCCAATGCACTGCAGATCAAAGGCGACGCGCACATTTTCCATTCTTAAAAATCAAACGTCTTTGATTTTTACATTGTGCCTCTCTCTCTCTCTCTTCCTGCTTTTTCCAACGAACCTTGCAAACCCAACAACGCGCTCTTTGAACGAAGCATCATGATGGTGAGGCCTTTTTCCATCACGGCAAAACCTAATCCGACAATCCAACTAATACATATATATTTAACACTAGGTGGCCCCGATGCCTTCTGCTCGCCCATTCTGGGCAGGTCTTGACCCTGACAAGCCAGAGCCTCTGGAAAAGGTCCTTGCTGCCCTACACTGCTTTCACGTCGCGCCACCATCCGTGCCGGACGCATTCTACTTCAAGTTCACCGTCAACCGTGAGGACCACCATCGGATCGGGAACGGCTTCCCTGAACTGCAAGAGCTTATTGCAGTAATCAGCCAAGGTCACCCCGACCGCATAAAGTGGCCGATACCTTTTGTAAGTAAACTAGCCAAATCACCCACACTTTGGGCTTTGTCTGACAAAACGCCCGCTTGCAGGAATTTGACCCGTCGACCGGAAACCTTGCAATCATGGCTGCTGCTGTTTATGCCAATGCTATGTATTACATTAGTCACGACTGCTACTACGCCGTAGCCAGTAGCCTGAAGTCCCTCGGTCAACATAACAACAAGCTGATCGGTCAGCTGGCCCTTGCGGTTGAGTTGAGCCTCGGCCTTCCTAACCAAGCGCTCCCAACCTTCAATTCTACCATCCAACTCGGAAGCACTGCTGAGAACAAGGCGCCCGCTTGTCTGGTCGTCTTATTCAACGGCGATTGGGAAGGCGCGAGCAAATACGCCCAGTTCATCACCAAGCACCCAGAAGATACCCATACGGTGGTCGCCATACAGCTTGGTCTGCCGGGTCAGTTGGGCAGCGAGAGAAAGCGGCAGCGCCTGGCTCAAAAATCCTTTGTCTCGGTTTTTACCATGGTTGATGGGGCTGTCAAGACGGCTGTGCAACATGAGCCGCTCTCTGCACCGGGAGGGGGAGTTGAGCTGTGGCTGTCAGACTTGGTCGATTCACGTGAGAGTCTTCCGGACGAGTTTGTTCGACCCCTTCTTGATGTCAACCGCCGCCGCCACCAGCCCAACATCACCATTCCATATGCCACCATTCTCGACTCTGCTCTCAAGAGCTACCGCCACTGGCAAGACAACAACACGAGTGCCAACACCGCCAAGTCTTGCACCACCACCACCACCACTACGCCCCGCAGCTCCATTGCGTTGGGCAGTGCGTCGGGTAGTGGCAAGCGACCCTCATCCACGCTTCCAAGAAGTGGCCCCATGTCTCCTAGAGGAGGCAAGAAGCAGTCCTTGTCGACTCTTGTAGGCAGACTGGTAGCGAATGGATTGTTTCATGGCCACGCCGGCAACAAGCAACAACAACCCCTGCCGACTTTTACACAGCAGCCCGCTTCGGCTCGTGCAGGCGAAGACGTGTTCAAGGACAGCAAGCGCCGCGTCACGCCTGATGGCCACCAGCGCACCCAGGGTACTACTGCTCTTCCTGGTCGTCGCAGAAGCCCTCTCGTGACGAGCCCGGCCAAGGTCGTGATGGCTCCCTCCTACAGGCGGCTCTTGGCGCGGTTTCTCCGCAAGTGGTAAAGGCGGTGTCAAGGGGGTTTTTCTTTTGAGGAGAAGGCTGGCTTGGGGGGGTGGGGGGAGGAATCGTCCGGGTGATGGACAAATTGGCACCACAAGCGCGGTGGGGCCAGCCCACTCACTGCAGGCATCTATTTCCAAAGGGGACTGCTAGAGGCTGGCAGGGGTGCCTTGTGTAAAGCACTCAACCTTATCCCTTGTACATTAGAATCAAACTCTACTCCGATGACCAGATATAAAACTATGTCCCGTTCCTTTGTGGACATGCTGCCCGCCGCCTGTGCAAATGTTGATCATCAAAATGACAAATCTAAGAAGAAAAGCGCTGGAGATGGGGGCTATCTCGTTACATGGGGCCTGGAGAATTTTTTTGGGTGATTGAGCGCCTCGGTCCAACTCTGGGTGCCCCATACATAATTATCATCTCCTACTCCGCACCTACGACTGGTAGGGAGAGCACCGACGAACGGTGCATTGGCGGCGGATCACGTCGTTGAAAGCGTGAGAAACGGGACCGGGTTGGTCTTGGTGTGGGCTCGCTCAGACATTGAAAAAGGGGGCCCATCGCCTAAGATGTAGTCAAAGGGAAAGAGAGAAAAAAGACGTCATTTTGCGCTCTCAATGACATTATGCTGGATGGCGGCGCCGAAAAGATGGATTGCAAAGCTTACGCTCGAAGGCGGCCGCGGGACGCCATGTCTGCTATTTATGACTGTTGCGAAATGCTAGACCCTTGTCTTATTCACAACTAACATGGAGGACGTACCGGCGGCATTACTGGGTACGTACCGTGCCACATCCCCGCACCCTGCACTCGGTACGTCCCGCAACCTGCCACCGAGTCTGACTCCCAACGGGACTTTGTTTGATCAGCCCAGTGTGTCCAGGAGATTCCAGCTCACCGGACTCTGGCTTACTGAGAGTTGGGCAGTTCCCCACCTAAAAGAGGGGTCGAGTTTCCACATCATTCCACGGCTGAGCCACCCCATAAGCCCCCCGTGGCTTGCAACAGGTGGTCGTCGATTTTAGGGTGGTGAAACAGCAGCTCCTTCCTGGTCGGGTACCACGTCCCGTAAGTACATAATGAACACATCCGCAGCTTTGCTTGCGCCTCCCAGTCCCTGAGGCATCTAACTTTTTGAGCTCTTGGCGCTGACCGAATGACCCCCAAGATGGACATCACCACTTACCCCGGCAACATCATCAACGGCGAGTTCGTGCCGACGCCAACAACCCGCCACTCAATCGACCCGGCGACGGGCGAGCCCCTCTACGAGGTCCCCGTGGCCCGCAAGGAGGACCTCGGCGCCGCCGTTGAACACGCACGCAGGGCTTTCAAGTCATGGTCTAAGACCACCCATGAGGAGCGGTCAACCCTCCTCAAGGCCTACGCTGACGTCATCGAAGCAAATCGCGATGAACTCGAGAAGCTCCAGACCATGGAACAGGGGAAACCCATCAGCCTCGCCAACATGGAGGTGGGCATGACGCTGACCTGGCTGCGCACCTTCGCTACGATGCAGATCCCCGAGGAGGTGCTCGACGACAACGACGAGCGCACTATCTACTCGACTCGCACCCCTCTTGGCGTGTGCGGCGCGATCGTCCCCTGGAACTGGCCGATTCTACTCGGCTTGGGGAAGATCGGGCCAGCGCTCATGACGGGAAATACTGTCATCATGAAGCCCTCGCCGTACACGCCATACTGCGACCTCAAGCTGGGCGAGCTGGCGATGTCTGTCTTCCCCCCTGGTGTGTTCCAGGTGTTGAGCGGCGACGATAGTCTCGGCCCATGGATGACAGAGCATCCCGGCATCAACATGATCAGCTTCACAGGCTCAATCGCCACCGGTAAGAAAGTCGCCGCGAGCTGCGCCAAGACGCTGAAGCGTTATGTGCTTGAGCTGGGGGGCAATGACGCCGCGATTGTGTGCGAGGATGTCGAGATTGAGAAGTGCATGCCGAAGATTGCGACGCTGGCGTTCCTGAACTCGGGGCAGATATGCATGCTGGCGAAGCGAATCTATGTGCATGAGAAGATATATGACCAGTTCCGAGATGCGATGGTTGAGTTTACGAAGAACAATGTCAAGACGGGTGGTGGGTTTGAGCCCGATGTGATGGTTGGCCCGGTGCAAAACAGCATGCAGTAAGCCTTACCCGTTCTGTAATTATGTACCGTTCTGACACGCTGCAGGTTCGAACTCGTCAAGGATATGTACGCTCAGATCGAAAAGAGTGGCTGGAAGGTTGCGCTGGAGGGCAAGGTCCGCGAGACCTCCAAGGGCTACTTCATCGAGCCGGCCATCATCGACAACCCGCCTGAGGATTCCCGCATCGTTGTCGAAGAGCCCTTTGGCCCTATCGTTCCCCTCCTCAAGTGGTCATCCGAAGAGGACGTCATCGATCGAGCCAACGCCCTTGAGACAGGTCTTGGTACGTCAGTCTGGAGCAAGGACGTGGCCCGCGCGGAGAAAATGGCGCGCCAGATCAACGCTGGCAGCGTCTGGGTCAACTCGCATTTTGATGTTGCCCCTAATGTTCCGTTTGGCGGACACAAAGAGAGTGGGGTTGGTATGGAATGGGGGATCGAGGGGTTCAAACACTACACAAACTCGAGGAGCATTTGGGTTTGGAAAAATGTGTTTGACTAGGGTTGTAGTATGTTTTCCATGCTTTTGGGTTCCCCCCTATCAATTAGTCTAGGAGTATGTAATCCAGGGACAGGAGTTTCTCGTGCAGGAAAATCACCCTCGCCCCAATCCTCACGCAGGCCCGCTATGTCGTTCAAACAGCGGCGCTCCCTTCGTTTTCCCCGTAATCTCCTCCAGACAAACCGCCATTCTTCACGGGGCATTTTTCTTCAATTCGCTTGATCAACAGCCCCGGGAACTGGGATCTTCCAAGCCCCTCAGAAGTCTTCTCGCCGAGTAAAATTGCCTCACTCGTTCTGAGGAACCTCCTCTTAAAGATTTTCCAAAGCAACATATCCCTCTCGTTCTTGCTCAGCCTCGGATAGTAGGAGTCATTCTTGACGAACTTCTCCGCCGCATGCTCCACGCCCTCCATGTCCATGAGAAGCCGCTGGCAACAGTCGAAGTCGAGAACCCACAAGGTGTGGAGACCGAGGACGCCATCGTTAAATTTTCGATTGCCGAGGTGCGGCTGGGATGCTGGAGTACGAGTGCTCGAGTGTCCGCTAGAGGACGGGCGAGGACGGGCGAGGACAAATTCGACGTCACAGGCGTCGACCTCGGCTATCCAGAACATGAATGCGAGGGCGTCTGCCATAGCCATTGCGTATTCCCCCACGGCAAGACCGAGCTCTTCCATCTGGTCGATGTGGAGAGGGAAGTTGCGGAGGGTTTTCCTCATCGTCTTGGGCAGTCTGCTGTTCAATGGCTTTGTTTCCGTTCGGCGGCGGCCGAGATAGGGGCGGATGAGGCAGTGGTCGTTTGTCCTGTCGTCCAGGATCGAGACGATTTGGTCTTCTGGCACGTTCCAGAACTTTTGGACCAGCAGTCGCCGGACGGCTCGGGGCGCGGGCATGATTCGCTCGTTGACCAGAGCCTGGCATGGTGAATAACCCGATGGCAGTCCTGGGAGGTACACTGACCATGCCGGAGAGTCAGGCTGGATGAGTGCCTTATGCTCTGGGAAGTCGACCCGATAGCTGTGGTCGAATAAGCCAGATATCCGGCGCAGCTTCGAGAGTAAGTGTGTCTGGATTAGCTGCTCGTTTGATACCGATCGGTACTTCGAGCCGTCTCCTCGTTTTATGACGTGCGACGAAGGGAGGAAATCGATATCATCGTAGGAGGAGATGGCCCATACACTTCCGCATGCGCCCTTTCCGATACACTCTAGTGTCGGCTTGATGATGGGCTTGGAAGCTTGGGGGTGGTTCTGCGATTGTGACATGGTTACGAGTAATACTGGGAACGATCCTTCAACTTTCATAGGCTTTTGCAGAATTGTCTGCGTGGCAAAACCTGTTGAGTAGATTTGAAGTATCCAATCTACGAGGAAACGCTTAGAGTTCCGGATGGCTGAAAACTTTTTAGTGTGAAACTCTGCCCCTGAATCCTCCACATCTCCACGCCAGCCAACACGAATAAAACACCCCAATCGGCAGTATCGCCAAGATCGTGATACGCCACCACAGTTGAAGATTGCGCAGCCGTGAGGAAAGAGGTGAAGTGCAGCTTTTGCTGAAGGAAATGGGGGTGGAACTGGACATACAAATTCACAGCAAATGGACAAGGACGCAAAAGTCAAGTCGTACTCGCCGTGTTACTTATACTGGAATCACAGATAATATACCTAGGTACCGTAAAAATAACAGTACGGCGTTAGCTCGACCACCTTCCTTCTCCCAATCACTCACCGCACCCTTTATTCGGCGCCAACTTCCGCGGTCGTGCCCGTAGACTCCGCGTCATTCTTGGAGATCACAGCAAACCTAGTCTCAATGCTCTGGCGCGGCCGCGCATGATCTGGCGCGCTCGAGTTATAGAACGACGAGTGAGGGCAGCCTAAACACCAAAAGAAGATCGAACTGTTAGACCTGCGGCGAGTTTGGTAAAATGGGCAGAGTAGGGTAAGCATGTCCTCACATCTTCGACCATCCCCCGGATTGGAATCAAAGTTGACAAAGAACATGACTTCGTCGTTTGTTTGGGCGCTAAGCCAGTACCAGACTTGACCCTCGTCGTGGCGCAAATGGTACAGCTCGCCCTCGCCATCCTCCGCTGAGGAAACGTGCATATGTATCTTTACGTAGTCGCTCTGACGCGTCGTGAAGTAGTCGCAAAAAGCCAGCGGCTGGTCCTCGACGCCGTACCCGACAGGCTGCCAGCCGTTGACGATGCGCAGCCGCCAGGACCCGTCGAGGTACTTTGCCGCCTCAGCCTCGGTGAGGGCCCGCCGGATGCGGTGCGGCGCGCCTTCGAGCGTGGCGTCGACGTGGGCTTCTCGAGCGGGGGGATCGAAGTACGACCGGTCATTCCAGTGGTCTCGGCGGCTGCGAGCCTCGTCGTCGTTGCGCCGGAACTTGTAATCGTAGCAGAAGACGAGCTCTGCTTGCTGCTGTTCCTTGAGGATTGCTGCGAGGCCCGAGATGTATTGCTCGATGCTGGCCTTGTCGGATGTGGGCTTGATGTTGGCGGTCGCCGCGTGTTTCTGGAAGCAGAACCCGTGCGTCTGCAGGTCAAACTTGTGTTCATGGCCTCGGACGTCGTAGATGGGAATGTCTGTCACGATTTTGTACTGGGGCTTCTCGTAGGATCCCTCGTCGGCAGGACGGAGTCGGCCATTGTAGAATGGCTTTTTGAGCTCAGGGGCGGGGGGGCAGTCGATGAATTGGAAAGCCGCATACGTGTATGGAAGGCCATTGTAAAAGGGGAGGGCTGTCATTTTCTGCTGACACTAGGTGGCTTCTGAGATTCGGACGCTGGCACTGAATAGGGGGATTGAAGTTGCGACAAGTCTTAACTTACACCTAAATTGTAAAATACCAAGGATACTCAGGCTAATATCGCTCCGGTACATGGACCTCTCGGCTTGCGGGGTAAATCACAAGCCGTCCTGATTATTTTCGTCCACTCTCAGCTGTCAGAGAAAAGAAGGCGGCAGAAGTACCAGCACCCAAGTCTATACGTGGGCTTTGTGCAGCTCCGAGTACACGGGAACACTCCCCTCCCCCCATCCTAAGAATGCAGCGAATGATCTACGTGTATGTATCTGGGCGTTTCCAATCCTAGGAAAGGCGTGATACAACCAACAGAATGCAAAGAAACGTTACATGCAGCATTCGAACCTACCAGAGGGCTGCTTATCTCACCTTCCTCTTCTTACAACCTCGCATACCTCGGCAGCTGAAGGTGGAGGATGCCCTTCCCGCTGGACACGCAAGTATATCTAGCGGGCTCAAACCCCGTCTGCTTTCACGAGGCAGTCTCTCCATGTTCTACTTTCAAAACCAACCTTTGCCTCCAACATAGTCCTAGCAGCGATATCTCACTCGAATACACCTCAACATGCCCCAAATCAACGCCACAGCCACGTTACCCAGCCCCCAGCAGCCATCCGGTTATTACCCCTTCCTTTTCTCACTTACTCCACATCGGTACGATGAATTCACGGACTCGAAGACGTACTAACCCTATTCTCTCCTAATTAGCGGAGCTGCTCCCTAAAGATGCTGCTGCGGAGCACCAGCCCTCTGACGTGATCCCCATGGGGGCCCGCTTGGACGGTAAACCATACGGCGTGCTTCGACTCAGGGCTGAGGACTTCACCCATGGCGGTTAAGATGGCTTGATAGATGCGGACATGACATGGGCAGTTAGAAGGATGCTGAATGGGGGTGGAGGATTGACGGGAGGACGGCACCTGCCGACATGTGTATCCAACTACCACCTACGTACTTAGTTAGGTGTTAAAATGAACTCAGCTGGTGCATTGAGGATGACTCGACTAGAAGAGGGGTTGAGTGCTTCTGTCTTTCAAAATGCCACAGGCCGAGCGCGCAAAGCGCCCACGATATCAAGGCGAGTCTGGCCGGCGGGGACGGGAGACATGGTGAAGCAGAGCGACGGCAGTTTTACCTGAAAATGTTCCAGCCAATTACTACACGTGTATTAGCTAGCTCTCAATCGTGTATTCGCCGGACGGATCATAGCAGTCATAGTGAGGCCCTCCCAGACTTCCTGCATCTCTCGAACTGTCCAGCCAAACTTCTCGTAGAGCCGCTGCGCTGCCTCATCCGTGCCCCCCGTAAGCAAGATCAGAATCTCGGCGTTATCCCGCTCTGCTTGCTCGATGCCCCATCTCAGAATCGTAGACGCCGCGCCGTGGCCTCTGTGCGCAGGGTGTGTTGCAATCACGTTGAGCCCTGTCCTCTAAAGTCAGTACGATAGACCGAGATACGTAAAATGGGCATAAAGAAGCAAAGGAGCGTTCCCTCACAGTGGTAGGTTCCAGAAGTGCCCATTAAGCTGTCCCTGAGCCTCCGCCGTGCCTGTGCGAGTGCCACGATAGCTCCCCAATCCATCTCACTCGTCGGCTCCGCCGCCTCGACCATAACCCGACTCCCAATCGCACTCTCACTCGCATTCGCACTCTCACTCGCATTCGCACTCTCACTCGCACTTTTGCTCGCACTCTTACTCGCATTCTCACTTGCACTCTTGCTCGCACTCTCGCTCGCATTCCCATCCCTGGCGTTGTCTCGTTCCACAACTGTCCACCCTCCAAACGCAACCACAACTTCCTCCTTCTCCATACCTTCCCCATCTCCACCCTCGCCCTCTGTCCCACCACCAACACCAACACCATGGCTCCCCGGCTTCACAACAGCCACCCAGCGCCCTCTGGGCAACAGGCCCTCATACTGCGTATCCCACCAGGTGCGATTTCGTGGGGTATCCGGGTACGCAACTTTCAAGACCTGGTCGTCTGCAAACGCGGCGTATAGAATCTCCACCAGGCGCGGGATGTCATCGGCCGTGACAGGGCGCAGGGTGTGAGAGCGCTCCATCGTGTATCCTTGTATCTAGTTAGACTGAGGTTGCCGAGGTTGATCCCGTGGAGTAATGAAAAGTGGGAGCGGGAGTGAAATGGGGCTTGAATAGTGTTTAGGAATGATTATCTGGGGATATAGTATATGTAATAAGCAGCAGGAAGCTGGATCGGCTGTTGTGTAGTTTGTACCAGTCCTTTCCTGATGCCAAACATTTTTCCCGGACTATGTTGGTAAAATAAGGGGCTCTGTACACTATTGGACAGTGGGAGAAGTAGGGGAATCCATAACTATTTATTCCGAGGAGGCCAGGACCCAAAAAAAGAAAAGGAGTAGACAGTAATCGGGCCGCGTCCCTGGGAGCAACACTTGTCACTCCACGCCGGAATCACCCAATTATCTACTTTGAGGGGCCCTGCCGAAATGCAAATAAATCATTTGTTTCCGCCTAGTCTATTGTAGGTGTCGCCGCCCGATTCGTGACAGGCCACACTGCAGCCACTGTGGAGCTCGGTACACAAGGAACACGAACTAATCAGGAGGAGGACCAAGGAATGGAAGACCGAGGTTCGGTCCCTCCATTATTGGGCCTGGGACTGATAGGCCAATCAGTTAGTATTGGGCTTCTAGTCCCCATTGAGTTGGGCGTTGGGAAGTGGTGGATCGGCTTGGCAAGGGTGGTGTGGGTGACTGGGAGTTGATGAGGGCAACTTTTATGGTAAAACAACAGGGGGCGTCAGCCGATGAAGCAAGAGACCAGTGCACGATCGTGAGATTTGGCATTTCCAAGCCAATTCAGGCGGGCTTGCATAACCAGTGTCCGTCTATTGGCACAGCAGGGGACAACCGCGGCCTGCCTAAAAAATTAGGTAATAAAACTGACCAAAAAAGGGTTGGTTGTCTGTGACCTAGTGGGTTAGAGCCGATTGCTCCTGCCGGCCGAGCAACTTGCCTGCCTGCTTGTGGCCAGATCTGACTTGCAGAGTGATAAGAAATTACGCCTTGGTCTTCTTCAAACTTCGAACGCTGTAGAAGGTAGGTAGATGTTCACACTGATCAGACTGAGCATCTTACTCAAACACCTCTGGAAGCTGTATCGACCTATTACTTTCCCGACTACGGGGATTTAAGCTCGATCTAGGAGAGGCCGAGGCAAAGCAGCTGATCACAGGCGGGATCAAACGTGGCTTCCTCCAGAGATAAAAGCCCACATATCTCACTTCCTATCCTTGTCATCACACTTGAACGAGCTGATCTTGTTCTTCCATTCGTCTGGAAAGCGCTTCACATCTCCATCGACGTGAAGGAACGCACCCTGACAACCCTTCTCGCTATTTTTGTCGCATAGTCAGTCCATCCATCCCTTAGACGGAACATCAAGCACTAAGGTAGTACTCACTCATAGACCTGGCACGAGACACCCCCGCTCTTTTTCATGCTCTCGGCGTTATTGTCAACGCCGCCCCTCGGGTCGCTTGTGCTTTGGAAACGGGCGAGTGACAACATACAGCATTTCCCGATATCGAGCTCGAGGGAGGTGGCGGCGCAGCTCTTGAATTTCTCCTTGGCGCATCAGCATATGTCATAGTGTGTGAGCTTTCGTGTCGCCAGGTCACTGGATAAGGTCGACAGACAGTTTTTGTTAGAGATGAGGTGGGGCTGGAGGAGAAGGAAGAGTGGACCAATGGTAGATACAAACCTGGTAGCTTGGTGAATAACTGGTGTCGAGTGGACTCCCACGGCCAGAACAAGACCAGCGAGGATATGGCCAGTCTTCATGGTATTTTACTGTTTACCGAGTTTTAGCGGGGCTTTCTTTTTTTGGGGGGTTGGGGGGTTGAGGGATTGCTGACCGACGTGAAGCCCAAGGTGAAGGTTGGTGGTGTAGATAGTGTATACCTACCTACCTATTTATGCTTCACGCAATATGACGAATTCTCTCGCAATTCATGCGCTCATTCAACTTTAGTTGACTTCGGTCAACTTTTTGGATTGTGACACCAGCTAAGCAGCCTGAGCACAATCACCAACTTGTGCTCAGCGGCTTTATAAGTCTCAGTAGGTCGCAATGGGGGTCTGCAGCGTCTAGCTGTCAGCGGCTCAACTCAATTCGTGTTGTTGCACCCAGATCGACAGCTTATCCCAACGGCACGCGATCTCTGTGGCGCCCCTCGACAGCCGCTTAGAATGCCGCGTGGCCCTCGTGTAAAAAACACATCGGTTGCGCAGCGTGTTGTTTTACCCTAAAGTTGCCCTCACCAACCTCCAATCACTCGCACCACCCCTAGCTACCTTACTCAGACGCTACTCAGGCGCCTTTCTGGAAATAAAAAGAGAAATTACCAAACATGGTTCACATAGTAGGCAGTACTCTGTGCTTTAAGTGGCAACTTTTCGCGAGGTTCCAGTTTTGGAGATATAGGTGGCCCAAAACCGGGGCAACCTCCCACACCCTTTTGCTCCTCTTTCCTTTTCTCCGAAGTCACATAAAACTCAGTTTACATCCCTGATCAGGTCTTTATTCCCGTCTTTTTCATTTACAAAAGTGGGCAAATCTCACCATCTTCAACACTCAAGCTGGGCCTGCAGGATGATGATCCTTCACAGAGTCTTCTGATCCTGAGGATGGTGTAAAGAGTTTGAGTTTTGTATGTATTACAGAATCGGAAACATCGGTTTGCAATTTACACAACGCAACGCAACTCAACACAACCCCGACCGGAAATTTCGCAACTAACTCAACCCCAACCCCCCAAGTCGGGTGAGTTGGGCTGTCGAGAGCGCTGGTCCCAGCTCTGGCACGCCGGCGCTCCAAGCCAGTAGATAGGTACCTTCACCACGTTCCCCAAACTCACCAACCTCCCCAACGTCTACCATCGTACATATACCATTCGTCTGGCTGATGCTCATGGTTCGGCTTCTCGGCCACCTTGAAGATGGAGATCGACTGAGGTTCGTCCTTGCCCCAAAAGCGTGGCCAGACAAACTGGCCTTTGGCAGCCAGGCGCGTCTCATCAAAGTCCAGGTGGCCAAGATTCTCATTGTTATCGTCAACGTCGGGATAGCCGTCGACTTGGTTGGCTACAAATTGAAAGTAGATGCGATTTGGGACGGATTCTTCCTTGGGTTTCTCGTGTTGCTCGGGTTTCGCCAACATGCTTGTGCTTCCCATCAGTTGTCGCTTGAGTCTGGCAGCTTTGACGCCCCAGGGGTCAGATATGTCTCCGATCGTCCGTTTCTGGCCGGTTACTGGCTCCTTCTTGACGTTGACTCTATCAGCAAGTGTAGTCGCGGATTTGCTCTCCATCTTTTTGTCCCCAAAAATTGCTTTCCTTGAACCGTAGAATGTCCCAAACCCTGTCTTGATAAGCCTTGGCTTGTCATGCTCGTCATCGGTTCCGTTATCTTCGGAATCCTCATCGGACGTGTCCGATTTTGAGTCCTCCCCGTCGCTAAGCAATCCTTTGGGCTGTGTCTTTCTGAGCAGCTCAAGCTTTCGCCTCGACTTGGCAAGTAACATGATGCCCTCGAACATTCCGAACCAGAACGAGGCTTTCACTCCGTATGAACTCTCGCATGGGAAGACGTTGATTCTCATCACATCAGCGTCCATATACGGGTCGTTAAGGTCTCCATAATGCTTGGGTTCCTCTCCGTGCCAACGCACAATGTACGACCCGACGAGGTTTTGGACCTCCCATGGATTGGGCGGCTGTTGCTGCCGAGCAACAAGATCGTGGTAGGGTTTGCATCGGCGGTCCCATCTCGCCTTCTTTTCAGCTTCCTCCCTAGCCCTTGTTTGTTCATTTTCGAGTTTCTCTTGTTCGGCCATGTCTTTGCTGGCCTTCTTCAATCGTTCGACCTCAGCCTTGAGGTTATCGGCGTCCCATCCAATAACCGTGATGGACTCATACTTTTCTACAAGGAGACCCGGCGCCTTGGAAGTGATTTCGTCTGGGAGATTTTTGTCGTGGAGATCACATTTGTCCAAAAGAACAGGAGCTGACGGTCTCTTTCCCTCAGTAAGCGTCTTGCCGTTTTTGTCAATGCAGAGGGTCTTTCTCAAGAATAGGTCTAGGTCGAGATTTGCCTGTTCGCTCTGATAGCGTGCCTGTGGGCTCAGGGTCCAGAGAGTCTTCTGGGCTTTGTGATGATCCTCAAGTCTTGAGAACTCATTCTCAATACCGCGCTGAATAGTGCCCTCCCAGCCGACGATGGCTTTGTATGGCGTCAGATGGATGACCAGGCCCGGGACCACCTCAACAGCCTCCTTGAGACATTTGTGGTGGTCCCCCCACGATGAACACGAGGTAAAACAGAGCGCGTCTTGGGTCTTGCTTCTATCCGGGCGTCCCTGAGCATCTTGAAAGTACTTGGCTACAAAGCGGCGTTCATCACAGGAAGCCTCCCTGGAAGGATTGTCGCCGATGTCTTTGAAGAGCTGATCTTCAAGGCGTTCAAATGCTTCATTGTACTCGTTCTGCAGACGGTCCCGCACAACAGCGATGGATGGCACGAGGTCAATGCACTAATGTCCATGTTAGATAACTTCGCAAAAGCTGCACTCGCCATGTCTTACCTTTCCGTCCTTCCAAGCCTTCACCAAAACTGCCTTGAGATCGCCGATTCGGTCAGACTTTTTGTGCGGAATGCCATATAGATGTAGCTGTGTGAGCAGCCACTTTTTGGCCGGCGGCTTCTGGTTCGGCGCAAGTTCACCCGATTTGATGCAGTCGGCGAGCCATTCAGGTGTTGCCCAGGCGATGTCATCCAGTCTGAACTCGTCCTGGCCACGACGTTCCCAGTCCTTTCTAGGGCCGTAACTGTAGGGTGAAGAGTGGATTGCGTCAGGCGTAATAGGGTCCTCGTTCACTTCCCATCGCAATTGCCGTGTGGGGAGTGACATTTTCGCGAATGAACTTTGAGAAATTCCGGGAAGGAGCTTGCTGTCTTCCCGGGCCTTTTAAAATGATGGGTGCTTTCTTTTTTAAACACAGGTCAGAGAATGGCTCTAGCGGCATTTGAACTGGGTGGGGTTGACATGGCGTGGTATGGCACGTGGACTAAGTCCTAGCCAACGCTCCGCACCAGTCAAATCAGCCCCGCGCAACCGATTCAAAGCGAACTTCGCTTTGAATGAGCGGTCACCAACTGCATTTCTTCCGTTGCATCGATTGGCTAGAGAGCGCTCAGGGCTACCCCTGTGTTTTCCACTTTTTGGCCCACTTTTACCCACTTCGTCTTGATTGGGGCTCTTCCTCCACTTTTTGGTCCCAAAGAGGACTCGAGGATTTTGCGATTTTCGACAATGATTTTTTCCATGTTTTTTTTTTCACGCCGTCGGTCAGAGAATTGCGCAAGGCCCATCGTAAAGCGAGACAAACCATTTGCATCCTGGTGTGCCGTGCGCGAAAAAGCAACCCAGGCGGTGGTACCCCGAATTTGCGTGTCACAAGTGACACTTGACCGACCAACCAGCATTGCCCTCCACACCCGCCAATGGAAGAGCCTGCATTCAGAGGCCGCGCACAATACCTAAATTTACCCGACTGGACCGGGCTGCACCAGGCATTGGCGCTCTTTCCAACCTGCACAAATTCCGAGCAGGTACCCAGCCAGCGTAATTTCCTCTGGGATGGGATGGAAGGTTCCCAGCGCTGAAGACATATACCCATCCGGATCACCACCGGTCCAGCGCCAACCATGAAGAAATTATTCGGAAAGATCGCTAAGCACCCACGCGTAGCAAAATCGGTAGCCGAGACGGATTTTCTGGGAGCGGAATTCCCCACCACGCCCACTGCTCCTCCCAGCAAACGGATCGAGCTTGAGGTCGGTCTCCACGAACTAACCGCCGAAGCGCCTACCAACCCCGCGCCAACAACAAACGCGGGCAGCCAGGCGCAGTACTACTCCATCGACATCATCGCCATCCACGGCCTGAACGGACACCCCTTCCACACCTGGACGCACAAGAATGGGACGCTATGGCTGAAAGACCTGTTGCCAGTGCACCTTCCAGGTTGCCGAGTGTACACATATGGATATCCGTCCCAGGTGTTTAGCACGTCCTTCATGGAAGTGAAAGAGTACGCGCGGGCACTTTTGGAATGGATACGATCTGAGGTGCTCTGTGGCAGGCACGGTTCTCTTGGCGGGATTGTTTGCAAACAGGTTCGTGAGATTTACCTGCCTTACTTAGGTAATTGTTCAATTGATTTTTGTTCGGGAAACCGTCGATTGGCCGTGGATTGCATTAGTTTGCGCTGTTTTACCTGTTCTTTCAATAAGGGGGTGTATGGGTCATAGTGCAAATAGACGGATTCATGTTGCAAATATTAATAAAATCCGAATTTAGCTACTCCCACGTCTATATAAAATGCCATGTTTCATTTCTTTTGACCCACCACAGCATCAAAGTCCTGTTTGCTGCCCATCTACATTGCGTTGTCTTTGCCGTCAAGTTCAGTTTTGCTGAAGTTGTTATCCCCCTTGCTACTAAAACTGCAGGCTATTGCAGAGCGGATGTGCCCGTCAGATGGATATCGGGCGGTTAAACTCGCATTTTCTGCAGCCTATAATGCTACCGTGTAGAGCAATATTCAGTCTGTGTGCTAATCCCGGGGTATCTACTGGTATATTCTGAGATATCCTATTATGTACTAGTATATTGTTATGTACTAGTATATTGTTATGTACTAGTATACTGTGGGATATCCTATAGGTGCTGGTATATTAAGTAATATTGTCATAACCCAGATCACGACATTAGGCCGTAGCGGCCTGAGGCAGCCACGGTAAGCCAATCAGTAAGAAGAAGCCCTACGGAAGGAATTTAACCAATCAGGGTTATCCTAAAGGACTCTGGTCCCGGACCGGGATAGGATAAGTTCGGGACAGTCCCGAGACTTCCTCCTAAAGCCTCAGGACACAGCTTCTATAATATAGATAGTTTACTATATAGTTAGAGATAGACGACCTTGCTATAAGGAACTATTCTTATTCCTTACATAAGTAATATTATATTTACGTCTATAATCTTATAAGGACCTTTTTGAAGCTCTTTATAGAATACACTGTTTAAGATAGTAAACGCCCTATCTGGACGCCTACGTCAACCTTTATTCCCTCACTGTCATCACCACTACGCGGCGTACTGCCTTACAGTCTGACCCTTCGGGTGCAGGTTGTAACAAACATCCCAAATTTGGAGCTGGGATATCATATACTATCGCAAATTCTGGCCTGGGATATTATGTACTACCCTAAATATTGAGCTGGGATATTTTGTACCATCCTATGGCATGTACTAGTATATTCTGAAGCTAAAATTTGGGACTGTGCGGTCCAGGATTTGGGCCCATTATGTTACGCTTTATAGCGCGTTCGTTTGCTTGGATAAGCGCCTTGGATGGCCAGGCTTGCATTTTGAAGGCTGTGTTTGTTTTGTTGGGATGGGGGGTCCTATTCTGGGACCTCCTATCTTCGGAGGTAAGGCCCAAAATCGGTCCCATGTCGCGTAAACTTGCCAATTCTCATGGCAGGGTGAGCAATGGTGAGCCGAAGCTGAGCCGGGGGTGAAGCGAGCCTGATTTTGGGCTAACCATTTTTAGGCGGGGCCCATTTATTTTTCGTAGCAGACTACCTAGGTACCTATCAGATTAGAGAGTGCATCTACCTTAGGCTTGGTTGTACATAAATTTCATGACAACAAGGGTTCAATAACGCACTGCAGGAGGCTAATCCCCGTGTTAGCCGTTCCATTCATACCCACAAATGCTTTTCGCCGATTTCCTAGTTGATGGTATCAGATTGAAAGCGTTGAAGCCCTTCTGCTACTTTGTCTACGTTCTTTGGTTGGTTCCATCGCCGAGAAGGTTGTCCGCTCCTTCAAGTTTGAGTGCACACAGCAACAGTCAGCCAAGCGAGTTTCCCGCCTTGACACAAGGCCTATTTCCAGGGAAATGCGATCCTTGTAACGCCTGAAGGGTTCTTTGTTGTTCCACCACAAAGGCTCTGTTGTTGGAGCCTCTCCAGTGTAGTCTCCATTGTTGTGAATTGCCTCAGCTGCCCTCTCCTGGCCACGCTGAGGGCTTGGCAACACCATTGTCAAGGGTTCCAGGCCGGAACCTCCCCGGTTCCAGACCCTAACCCTGGAGCCTCCTGCTTTGTCACAAAATGACATCTGGAGAGTACGTAATGTTAACCGTACTGCCAGCCTCCAGAACCCGACGACGGTAAAGGAGAGTGTCGTCTCCTGCCTCAGCCAGAGTGTTCAGGTTTCTTCGCCCCTCTTTTTGGTGGCTTGGATGTGTCATTCTCCTAATTGGTTGACGAATCAGTTCAATCGAAGAGAGCGACGACATCACCCATTGGACGGACGTGTGCTGGTCTCAGAGATTTGGCATCCGGTACAGTGCGTGATCGGATCAAGAGGCATTGTTGCGCAAGGTCGGATCAGGTGCTTTTGGCACTTGGGCAGACATGCCAAGCTTGACTTTGCTCCAGGGGTCTATGTTCTCGAGGTGCTACCGTGGTGACCCGTCTAGTTGAGCGACAAAGATCTCAGGTATTCGTGAATTTGGCTGGAGAGCGGCGTCCTGCCTCTCGAAAGTGCTGAAACCACCAAGTGTTGTGGGCGATAACCCTAACCCAGGGTGGCACGGAAAGAAGGCCGTCAAATCTTCCGCAAATCTAGGCCATCGCTAATAAAACCCGCGGAACCCCGTCTGGCCCAAGACGGTAGCGATCTGTCCTGGCGCACCCTACTCGGTCACTGCCACCGTCGCACCTTGAGGGCTCGCGTTGTACAAATGGCCGTTATTGAGCTTGGATGCAGCGTGTCTGAGGTGATACAGCCCCTGGTTTTCCTCCGTCCGTACCGTGCGGGTCCGTGTCCAATGTGGGGCACCGCGGGTCCGGAGCAAAAGACCCGAATGGTGGGAATCGTCGATGCTGTGGGTGATCGGGATCTAGGGTCGTGTAGGAGTTCGGCGATCGACACGCCACTGCGCATCTCCCAGCCAGCCCCCGTCGCACATGACACATCAGACAACGCTGCCTCTCGATCCCGCACGCTTTACACATTCGCAGGCACTGGCTTCGGGTTAGAACCGACAACGGAAGCTAGAAATCTCAGCTCAGCATAGCTCCCGTCATGGAACATGTGCCAATTTGCTGCCCGTGTCTGTTGCTTTGCTTGACGGGAGACGCCCCTAACATCCCCGACATTTAAGGACGCAGCGACGATAAGGTATGTGACCGAGTTGGGTTCGGTGGGTGGCGTTTTCGAACGGCTGAAAACTGCATTTTTCAGTTACTTCTCTCCATGTCTCAGATGGGAATGTCTAGAGTAGCACCAACCTCTCGCCTAGCCATTGGTCCACAGAATTCGTAAAGCAGGGCAGCTTCCGCCCCGAAAAGCCCTGTGCAAAGGCCATTCCAAATTTGTTCTAGAATATTTATGGCTGTTTGTGAGGTTGACTGTACGGGATCACGAACCCCTCAGTCTGAAAATTTCGCCATCTGTGGCCGAGGTCTAAAGGATGTCAGGCATGCAATTCTGACACACGGTCCGAAGCACCAGTATATGGCGGTATTTCACGCCTCCCTAGCAGAGTCATCGCACCGAGAATCTCTTCACCGGTCTAGAAACCCTTCCAGCTCTCGCGTCAGTCAGCCCCTGGGCCGGCGGCTCAAATCATGTCGCACAACCCGAGCCACCCTCAATGGGCGCCAAGGGTTCGCTCATACTGTGTAGAACTCCCAGTCCCCCCGTCCTCAGACAGAGGTTGGATGGTCCTGCAAATCAAGCTGCGGTTTCAAAGCCAATCTGCAAGCCCTCACAAACCGCCAGTTCGAGGCACAGCCTCCGGAGACAACTACCTGCCCGGGAATGTGATTCGAAGATGCGTCTAGGCCAGTGCTATTTCTCATGCGCTACATTGTGAGAAAAAAGCAACGAAGACTCTTTTGTCATCCGAACAGCAGAGCCAGTCCAAACGGGGGAGTGCAATGTTTCAGGCAGTGGGACGGACGCCTGGTCAATATCCTACAAGAGTGCCCCTGGTTTACCCTAGCTCAACGCTTGAGGTTTCGGGGCTATTTCACTGTTCCTGGTCATACTAGGCACTAGTTGCTATTCGGCTTGTTCGACTCGGTGCCGATGTCTTACCAGTTGTCACAGCGCCCGTCCTCAGGGCCTAGCCCCCCAGGGCCACCGCCAGAGGGAGCTATCATTACTCCGCCCACGAACAACGCGGTTCCGATTCTACAGTCCGGCGACATCGCCTTCCAACATGGGACATCTTTTCGGCAAGTGATACAGGAATTTGCGGATGCACTCCAAGCTGCGGCGTTCTCTCTCGGGCAAGGATTTGGAGAGTCCTCCGAGCCCACTGTCGACGGTCTTTTATCCGCCGGGGAGAAGGTGATCAACCAGGCCGCCCATTTCATGAAATCACAAGACATCGAAAAACTCGCAACAGCCCGGCAACTGGCGACAGCGAAGAACGCTTGCCTGCGCAAGGACAGCCAGTTGGGCAGACTGCTTTCCACCTTGACCACGCGTCAGAAAGCAAAGTCACTCGGCTGTCGTACATGCAGGATCGAGTTTAGATCGGTGAGCGATCCCTATCATGACAACTTTGATTTCCTGCAGAGCGAGTAAGCCAACTGACAGCCGTTCTAATTTACAGCCCGACGAGTTGGACAGCCACGACGAACTGGTTCACGGAGATGGGAGCTCATACGCTCAACCCATTGACATCACGACTCTACCAGTACAACACGAGCAGCAAACAAATGATGCATCCGCCAGAGACCCGCGAACGCAAGCCCTTTCCGCTGACTATTTCGCACAACCCGGGAGGGATGCCTCGGTTCCGCGCCCTCCTCCACGCCCCCCAGCGCCGTGGTCCCCACCCCAGGGGCTGCTCCACCGGCATGCCCAGTTTGTGGGCGATGGCAACCGCCGGCCTAGCGATCCTCATCCCTTTGGGGTGCGACAACAAGCATTCCAGGAGCAGCTCCCTCCGCCCAAGCGACGACGCTCCGAGCAGCATCCTCCGCCCAAGCGACGACGCTCCAAGCAGCAGCCTCCGCCTAAGCGACGGCGCTCCGAGCAGCACATCCCAGAGCCCAGGCCGCGCCAGATTCCTCCGGCCAATGCCGAAATGTCTCTGCAGCCGGCAGCGGTGTCGGTCTCATCCAGTCCGATCCATATGGCTCAACCGCCACCGCCTCTCTCCACACAAGCCCAGGAGTCCGCACAACATCCCACACCGGTTGAAGCTTTTTTCCCATCTGTCCATCCGGCCATCATGCCGGGACAGTCCACATTGAATCCCGTCAGTGCCCAACCTGCCGTCCTGGTTGACAGTTTGGGGTCACCACCCATGCTGCCTGGCTACGTCCCTGAAATTGCCCCTATGCACGACACAATCCCGTCAGAACATACGGCTTTCGCTACACCACCACGCATGCACACCCACGAAGCCACCGCCGGCCCGAGCGGCGATCCGTGGCAGTATGCGAAACCTGAGGGGCAATCTTTCATGGAGACCATGCCCGTTCATCCTCCGCCGGCTTTTCATGTCCGCGATACGTCCTACGTCAACGAAGAGATTCACTGGCAGGATGCAGCACCGCCCACCCAGCATCAAGGAATGCCCGCGTTCTACTATGTCAACTGGTCGGGCGCAGTACCCGGTAGGGTGCCAACTATGCAACCCTGCGATGACGTATATTCATCACACCACGTTCCATGGCACGGTTCAATACCTACAGCGTCGACCGAGATCGCATCCGCAGCACAGCCATCTGCGTCACACAACACAGCCGGCGTCACACAGGCACATCCTTGGCAAGACAGAGCATCAGGTATCGAGGGTCCACCAATGGGGGACGTCGGCCTTTGTCCAGCACCACCCGGCCCGGCTATCCACGACCCACACGACATACGGTTGCAAGGCGAGCTGCAAGCCGTACATGCGATCTCCCCGACGGCCATGAGAGCCCAAAGTCAGCCACTCCAAGACCGCATCCCCGGCCCGGAGCAGGAGGAACCCCAGCCCGTGTTCAGCTTCCACAGAGTGAATCCGGACACAGGATTGCCCATGAGGATTGCCGCTCCGCACAAAAAAAAGGTGTACACTTTTCAGCCGCTGATGGCCGGTCCCGGTCAATACATTTTGGAAGACACAAGTGTGTCCGGAAATCGAAGGGCCTCGCTGGATGAACGGGCTGTTTCTGGCCCCGCAGTTCGGAGAAAGCGGTCTCATCATGTATGATACGTTTGGGCCACTTGTGGTCTTTTCTTTTTTTCTGTATGTTGTCTGATAACATGGCCATGTGTTTCTTGTTCTCGAAGAAAGCTCTCCCAACGTCGGGTGTGAGGTTGAAAAACAAAGTTTTTCTTTTCTTGACCGAACTGTTACATGTATGATACGTTTGGGCCGCTTGTGGTCTTTCTTTTTTCTGTATGTTGTCTGATAACATGGCCATGTGTTTCTTATGGGTAATTTACGGGTAGTTGCAATTGAAGTTCCGAATTTGGCACATAAAATAATTGAAGTCATGAAATTTAGAACTAAAAAGAAAAGATAAAAAGTCCAGAACGAAAAAAAGAGAGTAGAGGCAGCCCCAGAATCGAACTGGCGGTTCGAGGAGTGCACTGGAATGTAGCATCTAAGCGTTTAGCCTGGTTGGAGTCAGGGCAATACACGCCTCTCAAGACCGCCAGGCCAGCTGCCCTTATTTGGGCACAGTATTTTGGCAGCTTATATAGCCCATGCGCCGGAGAGCAGCACGTCGAACAGGGCAGGAGCCGGACCGTTTGGTACCGACATCGGATTATTTCATGTTGGAGCATACTAGAGGTGCTCAGGACTCGAAGTCGAGAATAGTCCCGCTCGACTAGGAGGATTTCTCCTGTCACTGGCGCTCCTGGGGTAGCTTGCGACACAGAGGAGAGCTTGGGAGAGCTGAAGCTGGAACTAGAAACATTAGATCTCTAGATGTCCTTCTTCTGGGGGAGACTAATAGGAATGTGACGATTTAGCTATCTTTGATTGGGGTAACTGTTTGAGAGTTTCAGCTTCGGCGAAGGACAACTGGAGGACCCTGGCACCTTCAGCATCGGCAAGTGCAGACACGAAAAGGCGAGAAACTCTGCGGAAATTCCCAGCAAGCCGATGCTCCGTAACTGTTTATCCAGGTTCGCTGCCCAGTTGAGTCGAGGCGCTTCTTCAAATCAACAGGTTGTGAACGACATCAACTTGGACGAACTGGCCGGCTTCTACTAACAGTGCCAGGCAGAAAGCTAGACGAGAGATTGTCCAATGTCTCAACCAGCAGAACCAGAATCAATACTCTCCATGAAGGCACCCCGCTTACGGGCATCACTACGCGTATCGCAACTCCCGAAGAAGACACCCCGCCTACCAACACGACCACACAGATCATGACTCCCCAAGAAGATGCCCTGTCCACGAGCATCACTACGCGGCCTACGACGCTCCATCAGTTCCCGCGTTTCCCCAGAGAGCTACGGGACATGATATGGAAGTTTGCAATTCGACACCAAGGAGAGAGAGGAGTACACGTCTTCACCTTCTTCAACGGCAAAACTGAAAAAGAGAAAATCGAGTGGAGCAAGCACTGCGTGGTTGTGAATCGTCAAGGCACGGAAGTCGCTCTCGCAGCACCAACCCTTCCCGACGGATGGGAGTTCCCCTCGTCGTACCGGCGAGTGTTGCAGCCTTCCTGGTACAGGTCCAATCCGTCGACATACCTCATTGACGGCGGCTTGTGGACCGCTTGCAAGGAGTCCAGAGAGATCATGGAGAAGCATTTCAGCATCATTCCACGCTTCCAGATTGAGCGTCCGCGATTATCAGCTGAGTTGGTGGAATCTTATCTTGACATGGACCTCTATTTGGGGGTAGATCTGGGAACAGTCGTGGAAACGATAGACAGCCAGCCAGCAACTGCATTTTTCACGCATAACGGCACAACACAAAGCTTTACTGTCTACCCAATGACGGATTTGTTCATAATCCAGGACTACAAACTAGCCAATATGGATCTTAGCGACATGTTCAACCATGTGCCGCTCTTTGAGCAAAACATGGGAAACTTTGCCAGCCATATCGCCTTCGAGCTCGGCCCGTGGTACAAAGGCCGGTCTGAGGAGTATTTTGCCCTGCATCGGGTAAGACAGATCATGCACCACGTCAAGAAGTCGCGGCAAGCTTTGGTCAAGTACTCACGGTTCAGGAATTGCCGAACTGAGTCGCCGGAAAATGGGACTTCAATAAAAGACTACATGGATACTACACGCCTGTGGTTCATTGATCGCAGCCCGGCCGCGCTGTCCGAGGGAGCCTCTTCTGATAGACAAGGGCAGTTTGTCTTTTTCGCAAGCGATTGTAAATACGTTGAGGTTGGTGAGTGTGCCGACCATAATCGAAGTATTATTCCCAGCCACCCTCTGCTGTCGAAGCTGAAACCGTCGACCTTCAATGGCCCTTGGGACTACTGGGTCAGGTATGCTGGGAATTCCCCTCGTTGGGATGCCGAACGCTTCGGCGTTCTGCGGCCTGTACATTTGGACGGCTGGGGTATTGAGGGAGCAGACTTGGGCTGCTGACTACTCTGGGGGGACATCAAGGATGGATCGTGGCGTGGTTGGAGGGTTTAGAACCAATGAATGTAGACTTCGTTGGCCGACATAGCATCGGAAGCAGATAGGCATCGCAAGAGTTTTGCTCCCACCAGGTCAATTTGATCGATTTCGCGCCCTTCCCCGGACCCCGCTCCGGTCCGGCTGCAGCTACCGGTTAACGGCGGATGCTAACCCCCGCGTCGACTTCTATTGCAATCATGCCGGAGGCGGGGTATTTAGGAGCGCGCTTACTTTAGTTGAGCGAGCACCTTTGTGCCTCATTTGCAGTTTGTTTTAGATAGTCGCAGAAGCCCCTTATCATTGTTTTGTTGGCAACCGCTCATTTACTCCTGACCATGGATTCCCATCGCCACCCGTTTGACCCGCTGGCAGCCGAGGAAATCCAACTTGTATGCGCTCCCGGGAGAAAGTATGCACATACTGACAGGTTTGAAGGCAGTTGAAATCATTCGCCGTGCGTTTGCCGACATTAGCTGCATCTTTCGGGCTGTCACTCTCCTCGAGCCCCCTAAGAAGGACATGATTGCCTTTCTTGACCTTGAGCATGGAAGTTCGGGGGCTGCAAATCCGGCACCCCCGCGAATTGCCATAGTGCATGCTCACATCGAGAATGTGTTTCGGGAGCTGCATGTCAACCTCGATCAGCGGGCTGTGGTCTCAGACACTGCACTCCCCGGGCGTCACTCCCACATCGACTCGGAGTTTATGCACAGAGTTGAGCTCGCATGCCTGGCCCATCCAGAGGTTCAAAGACAAGTCAAGGCGCTGAATCTCCCCGGTGAAGCCACCGTCGTGGTCGAGCCCTGGACGTATGGGCCTGATGGTATGAACGACATGTCCAAGCGTTTGACAATGGTACCTACCCCGGCTCCTCAAGTGCGATTCACTGCTCTGTATCTTGTTTCTAACTGCTCTCAAGTGCTGGTTCTACATGCGTATGTCGTCTGACCCGGACGCAAACTACTACGCCTACCCTCTTGATCTCTGTGCTGAGATGTCCTCTGAACTCGAGTTGATGAAGATCTACCGACTTCCTTCGGGCGAGGATGATCGAGCTGAAATCAGCGAAGATCCCAAGGAATACGAACATCGAAAGGTTCACGAAGGCAGCGAATACCACCCAAACCTCACAGCTGCTCCCCGGACGAGCACAAAGCCTTATCACGTTTCCCAGCCCGAGGGGCCTTCATTCAGCATCGAGGGGAGCCTGATTACCTGGGAAAATTGGACGATGAGAGTCGGGTTCAACTACCGCGAAGGCATGACCCTACACGACATCCGCTACGATGGCCGCAGTCTGTTCTACCGACTCTCTCTTTCCGAGATGTTCGTCCCCTACGGCGACCCCCGGGCTCCGTACCCAAGAAAAGCCGCCTTCGACCTCGGCAATGACGGCGCCGGCGTGTGCGCTAACAACCTCAAGCTCGGATGCGATTGTCTGGGACACATCAAGTACTTTGACGGCTTGCTCGTCACACAATCAGGCCTCCCACTGAAGATGCCAAACGTCATCTGCTGCCACGAAATCGACGACGGCATCCTCTGGAAACACACCAATACCCGCACTGGCAACGCCGTTGTAACACGCTCTCGCGTGCTGGTCCTCCAAACCATCATCACAGCCAGCAACTACGAGTACATCTTCCTCTTCTACTTCGGCCAGGACGCCTCCATCCACTACGAAGTCCGCGCAACAGGAATCCTCTCCACGGCGCCCATCTCCATCGGGGATACCGTCCCCTACGGAACCGTCGTCGCTCCAGGCGTCCTAGCCCCCTACCACCAGCACCTCTTCTGCCTGCGCATCGACCCCGCCATCGACGGCCACACCAACACCCTCGTCGTCGAGGAAACCCACCCCCTCCCCATCGACTCCCCCTCCGTCCACAACCCCTTTGGCATAGGCTACACCACCACCTCCGTCCCGGTCGAGCACGAAACCGGCCTCGACCTCGACCACACCACTAACCGCACCTTCAAAATCCTCAACGAATCCCGCCTCAACCCCACAACCCGCACCCCCGTCGGCTTCAAACTCCTCCCCTGCTACAGCCAGCTCCTCCTCGCCCACCCCTCAAGCTACCACGCGCGCCGCTCCGAGTTCGCCTGCCACGCCGTATGGGTGACGCGCCACCACGACAACGAGCTCTACCCCTCAGGGAAGTTCACCATGCAGTCTGCCGGCGGGGAAGGCATCGCCTCGTGGATTGAGAATCGGCCGGAGGAGGAGAAGGGCGTGAGGGGGGAGGATATCGTGGTGTGGCATACCTTTGGGAGCACGCATAATCCGCGCGCGGAGGACTGGCCGGTTATGCCATGTGAGAAGATGGTCGTGGGGCTGAAGCCGGTGAATTTCTTTGAGAGGAACCCGGGGTTAGACGTGCAGGTTGCGACGGGGGAGGGAGGGAGGAGTGTTTTGGTGGTGTAGGAACTCCACCACAGAACGGGTGAGGATCCGCATCACATCCACAGACACAGGAGGAAATTGCAGCGTGGAGTTTTATTGAGAAATCAAGCTTGATTAGCTCAGCTGGTTAGAGCGTCGTACTAATACAGATCTCATCTCCTGTGTCCTGCAATGCGAAGGCCAACAGTTCAATCCTGTTGTCGAGCAAGCTTATCTTTTTGCCGTCGGTACGTGGCTTTTGTTCTTTTTTGTGTCCTCGGTCTGGGTGTGCCCTTCATTCCAGATCCAATGTAAAAGAAACCCAGAGGTGTCCTTCCTCCGTGGTTTGGGGCAATGCTCTCCCACGCCTTTCCGCGATCGCGATGATGGCAACTCGACGTGTTCGAGGGATGTAAAACAGATGCGGGGATGCCTTAGCGCTCAGGGGTTCTCGGAGAAGCTGCCTTCCAATGATTGGCACTCCAATCGGACTTCCAATCACACTTGCAGGCTGGGACTGCGCCGCATCGCACTTTCCCCTGAGAAATCCAGGTTTCCGTCATCACCCGACACCTGAGCCCGACGACATCGACGAAGCAGAACCACATTGTGTGCTACTGAGCGCCCGTGCCTTGTGTTGAAATGGCCGAGGTTGCAGCGAGTATCGTTGCATTCATACAGTTAACCGACAGTGTCATCCGCATCTGCAATCATTTCATAGGCGTCGTGAAGGATGCGCCCCGAGACCTCAATTTCAGGCGAGGTCTCATCACTGAGGGCCATCCTGTCCTGCTTCAGCGAAGATTATCTCCACCCCAACACAGCGGAGGCGTTTCCTGCCCTGTGTTCACCACATGGCCCCATCCAATCTTGCTCCAAGGCGATCGCAGCTCTTGAGCGTCTTCTTCCCAAGGTCCCGGACGATACGAGCAAGAAAATGGGCTTTAGGTTGTCTGATTTGACTTGGGTACTGAAAGAGCCGCAGTTGAGGAAGCTGCTCGCTGAGATCAGTCTGCACAAGTCCACCCTTCTCCTCGCCTTGACGGGGGATATGATGTAGGTGCTGCGATTGCAACACCACAGCAGTATTTTCAATGCCACTAATCACAATCACTCAGGCGGGATATCAAGGAAATCAGGGCGGGTGTCAACAGGGTCGAGGAGTCGATGACAGCGTCGGAGAGAAGAGAGGTTCTGCAATGGCTCCAATCCAAATCTCACAACCCATCGACACTCCACAACGACGCCCTGGAAAAGCACGACAGGCAGACAGGCCAATGGCTACACAAGTGGACAGAGTGGAACTCTTGGTTGTAAGCGGACAACTCGCCAGTATACCGGTTTCTCTGGATTCACGGTATACCAGGGGCAGGCAAGTCGGTCATGGCCTCCTTCATCATCGAGCTCATCAAATCACACTGCAATGGGAACCGCAACCAATCGCTTGGGCACGCATACTACTACTGTCAGTACTCGCACAAGAAAGACGAAGGGCCTGCGTTCTTGCGTTGGATCATCGGCCAGCTTAGCCCCCAAGCGAAATAGGCACCACGACAACTGTTACAGCTCCGCGAGTCTGGCCTTGATCCCACCATCCCAGATCTACTCGGTACTCTATCAACTATCTTGGAAAGATTCGACCACGTGCACTTAGCAGTTGATGGCGTTGACGAAAGCGAACCAAGAGCCCAGATGCTCTCGGTCTTGACAACGCTCGCCACCGACGAGCGATTTCACAAAGTACGTCTCCTTATCACAAGCCGCTTGTATCACGACATTGAACGGGCGTTCTCTGGTATATCAGCCAATATCTCTATGTCGAACTATTTGGTCGCCCAGGATATATCGACGGTTGTTCACGAGTGGATCACAACCAGTGCTCCCATGAAGATGTGGAGCCATCTTTCCCCGTTGATCGAAGAGCAGCTGTGCTGGAAGGCTGGGGGAATGTAAGCGGAAATTAATTATAGATACGGGAAAAAACGACCAGCTAACAACTTGCCGAAGGTTTCGCTGGGCTTCGTGCCAGATGCAGATTCTCGAGCACATCCGCGATGAATCGCAACTCATCGATTCGTTGAACTCACTGCCTAGTGATCTTGACGAGATCTATCTCCGACTCCTGAGCGCCATCCCCGAACCCGACCGCCTGTTTGTCCGCCGTGTTCTCCTTTGGATTGCAGGACATTCATTTGCCGGCCGACTGCGAGACAAAGGCATTCACCTTGATGTCCTCGTTTCTGCGGTGTGTGACGACCTTCAGAATTTGACGGGAAGGACTTATTGATATACCGCCGACGACGTGAGGGAGCTATGCGGTTGTCTCATTACCGTCACGGAGCGGCCGCTGCCGTTCACGGATTTCCTCCGACCTCTCCATATGCTTCCGCCACTTGGAGGCGAGTGCAAATTCTACATCAAAGCGGGCAACGACGAAGATGCGCCCATGGGAAGCTTTGTTTCGATCGCCCACTACACAGTATTGGAGTTTCTGTCATCGGAACGAATCGCATCTAGCTCAGCACAGTACTTTTCTATGACCCAACGCGACGTCAAGAACTCGTTCTTCAACAGCGTTCTGAGACAGTCCCTCGCCGCAGATCCATCCGGAATCTTAGCAGACTGGGTCCGGGACCGCGAAGCGTACTGCCTCACGCTTGTACCGCTAATTATGTTGACTGAGCCGGACAGCATCGACCCCGACACGCTGGAACTGTGCGTACAGTACTTCCTTCCTACCAGCTCTCACTTTCCCAGACTTCGCACCATCTAGTACTATCTTGTAGCCGGGTGCTCATCTGCCCAGGCGTTTTAAATAGCGAGACTTCCGGTTTATAATCCGGCGGTAGCGCCATCCCAGTACGAGGGAAATGACCCCAACGTGTGGGCGTTGCTGGCCATGTTGATAACAAATAGCCGGGCAGTCGCACATGCATTCAGACGGAAGCTAGGGTGGGACGAAAATGAAGCTGGGGATAAGGAAATAGAGGCAGCGTTTTTTATCAGGGGGAAAGGGACTGCAATGGTGGCAGCGCAGTTCCTGAACTTAGTGTTTTCGACACGAATCTCGTCAAACCCGGAGGATCAGAGCTGCGGCCAAGAGATGCTACTTCCTCCCATAATCTGAAGCTGATGCTTCCCTCGAATCGACACCACCTGCGCCAGGGACCTGTGATGTGACTTTGCTTGCACCCTTACTCTCCCTGTAGACTTTACTCACGTCATGCCACATAACCACGGTTGGTAGGCATGGGTTTACAGGGAAATGTAGTTCAATCGTATGTGAATTGGAGGCCGGAAGGTGCAGCCTGGGCCCGTGGCCGCATGTCGCTCTTGTGAAAACATCTTGAACTTGATACAGAAGCCCCAGTATTGGCTCAAAAGAGCCAAAAGAATGGCGAGGAGAGAGGATGAGTTGGCGGTGCAGGAGCAAATGAAGGAGCTGCTGATGAATGAATGAAGACAGAGGGCTATTCTAGGGGTTAGGGTTAACTAACGCCAACACGTCCCTCGCAATTGGCCGAGCCAATTCGCGGCAACTTCGGGCTCGCCACAGCATCGAAGAACCCTCTCCAAGAAATGGCAAACTCGAAATCTTGACCCCGACGCCGCACGTCATGGCTACCGAGAAACGAAGCCGATCCGAGCTGCTCGGTATCGTCAGCGACGACGAAGACGACTTCGTTTCGCCAATACCGCCGCCCAAGCGACGCCGAGTCCTCCCCGCTCTCACGAACCGCGACCTGCTCTCCCCGCTCTCCGACGAGCTGCTCGTTCGCATCCTCTCCTTCCTGCCGCTGCAGCACCTCCTCGCTGTGTCCCCCGTGTCGCGCCGCTTCTACCACCTTGCCGGCGACTCGCAGCTGTGGAAGACGCTCTACTATGCGCGATTCGTGCTCCCGCGCGCAATGCGCATCCCGGGCTTCCGCGACGGCCCCGTGACGGGCGGCACCAGACACAAGCTTCACTATTCTGGGCGGAGGACGCTCTGGGCTGATGGCCGTCGTGGCGGGCTTGTTCGCGATGAGGATTTGGCGAGAGGGAAGGGGCTGGATGAGGACGACGACACAATACTGCCGACGCTAAGGAAAGAGGAGGTCCTACAGAAGACGGAGACCGTGAACTGGAAGCGCCAGTACAAGCTCCGGTATAACTGGTCGCGGGGGAAGTGTGCTGTTGAGGAGTTGAGAATAGGGGTAGGAGAAGCCGGCGATCACAACGAACAACAGGAGCGAAACATCCTTGCGAAGGTTATCGAGGGCGTTGCCGTCACAGTGGACAGGACCTCAGGTCTACGCGCCTGGAATTTGAGGAATCGGCAGTTGCTGGCACAGATGCAGCTTGGGGAGGACCCCGAAAGCGAAGCAGTGCCAAGCTGTATCGCCATTGACGATGGGAAGATGGGGGAGGGGGTACTCGACGTGGCTGTTGGGTTTGCGGATGGCGGCTTTGGCGTGTGGAGGTTGTATATTGGCGAAACACGGCTCGCACAGAAGTACCGACACAAGAAGTCGAGTAACGGAGAGCTCATTGCGATGGCTTTCTCGTACCCGTACTTGCTCACAGCCACAGCGTCGGTGCTAATATCGCTGTACACTTTCGAGGTTCCCAGCGTCGTCGAAACCGACGGGGAAGTTGGCGTGGAAGCCGAAAAGAGGGTTGGTGAGGCCTCAAGTGGCTTCAGGAGCCACACGGAAACCAGCCGTGGCTCAGAGAAGGCGAACGAAGTCCATCCAGGAAGTACTGTTGGGGCCGACACACTGGCTCCTCCATACCTTCTAACGTCTCTAAACTCACATACTTCTCGGCCGCCGCTGGCTCTGTCAATCCGGAAGACGTCCGCGACAACCGTGGCGTCGATCGCCTACACATTTTCCACACGTCAAGGTTGGTCCATTGGCATCCAGGACCTTCACGTACGATCATCGAGCGCAAGGACAAAGGCAGCCCCGGAGATCGCAACCACTCGGATAGCATACACGAGTCCAGTGGATGCTGGTGGCTCGATGCGCACTCCCGCAACCTCTCCGAGTACACCTAGGCGCCACAATGCTCACCCGTCACCCGAGTCTGGGTCCCCTTCGGATTATGCCACGCCAGAAAGTGCCACAGAGCCAGGGCCGACCACGTTGTGCTATACGCACCCCTACTTGCTGGCGACCCTCCCTGACAACACACTGGTGTTGCACATGTGCACCTCAAACGCCTCGTCCCTCTCCATTTCACGAGGGATCAGACTGTGGGGGCATACGTCAGGCATCAGCGACGCTGAGATCACTGCCCGCGGGAAGGCGGTCAGCGTCAGCTCCAGGGGCGAGGAAATGCGTGTTTGGGAGCTTGAAGGTCGGTCGAACGGTGTGGGGAGTCGAAGCGTGGAGATCAGGCCCGGCCAATCGCCGATAAAGGGCGTGGCGGACGACTCCATTGCCACATATGATTGGGATGAGCGACGCAATTGGGTCGGGTTTGACGACGAAATGGTCACTGTGCTCAAGGAGAAGACGGGTGGGGGGAGCGAGAGCCTCATGGTCTACGACTTTACCTGAGCAACGATGTCGGCCATGATCAATTGCAAGTTGAGGATGTTGCTCGGAGAGCCGCAATTCTCGTTACGATGGATCAGTTACCACGTGAAGTGGAACTCCGTCGCAGGGAGACTGGGAACGCCTCACCGGTGGCTAGACAAGTCACCTCACGGGCGGCTCTGCGATCTCGCGATCTCAGCCTCCACGGTTCCACATGGGCCAGGCGATGAAAAAGAGCCCTAGACATGCTCCATGCAAAGCTTCACAGTGGTTCCAACTCTCACTAGTCTGCTGAGCCCCAGAGCCACAATGCTGCCTTCCGCCTTCAGCCCTCGACATTGGCCCTACGCGTCTCCGATCACTAACGTTACAGATGAACTATTGGGCTCATTGACCATACAGTTCCCAAACAGGCGGTACCGTCGTGAACCACCAGCCTGTTCGTCCGCAGAGCGAAACGCCTCGCCCGTCCCTACCTCGGCCTGAGACCTCATGGCAGGGCGTACGACGCAGCAGCTACCCGCTTCTCGGTGCGCCTCCGCACAACGCAGCTTCTCGCTCTCCCAAGACAGCACAACCTATCGAATCCCGCCTCACCGAGACGACTGGCCGACCTGAAACCCGGCTTCGGCCATTATCGCCCGGCCTGGGCCTGGGCGGGGAACTGGCTGCGACGCGGCATCACGTCGCTGGGATACACAGACAAGACGTAAAGCACTTTGTGCACGAACAATAAACAGTGACGCTGGTATCAATGCTGTCCCTCGGAACAAAGCGGGCTACCACGTCCTGTCAAAACGCCTCGAAATAGAACCGAGCAGTCTTGACGTGCTTGCAATTGCGATATGTAGAAATGAGAAATATATTGTACTGCAACAGGTCACAGCTTTGGCAACAATTCTCATCTCCCCCTTTTTTGCTGCTCGCGTTCTGCAAACCGCATTCTGCGTAGGACTGCCGCGCAATATGGCGCGCAGCGGCAAGCCACAGCTATGACGCACCAGGCAGACAGCTCAGATTTGCCGGCGATGAATCACCTCTCGCCTCTCACCTATAGCATCTCGCATTTCCCAATCGATGAACGCGACCGAACGCAGGCAGACGGCCCAATTCTTTGACGGGGACGCTCAACTCACTAGTGAATGGCCCAATTCTCCTGATCGGTCCGTCGTGGCTCTGCTTCAAGCTTTGGCAAAAGTCAATCCGCACTCAGGTGCAGCAGGCGACTGGGGAGGGGGTGGCTCTCAGCCTTACCCAACCACAATCACGCTTCCATGCAACGGCAGCCCCACGCTCGCCGAAACAAGCCTATCCACACCTTGAGCTTGCCAACCTTGTGTGAACGTCCTGCAACCGCACTGCAATGGAGGGAGGCCGCCCACCTGACACCCGTGAGATCGGGGCCTCGTGGGCCTCACGACGGATCGCTCGGGACCGGGGGATTTGGAATCAAGATGGCTGTCACATCGCGATTAGTTAAGTATGATAAGGATTATGTTATCTGTCGTATTCCTCAATCGCATCTGCCGCTTTGCGCACAGGATGGCAATGTGCTGCGCGAGCGCTGGCCATCTCCCGTCACTAACACGCGAACGGATGGGTGCAACTGAGACAATGACGACAAGCAAGCGAACCCCATGACAACCTGCCCAGTCACCTGACGGTGAGATGGTGTCGAGCTGTCTGAGAGCAGGGACTGCAATCGGCACCTGTGTGTGTGGGAAGGGGGAGAACGGATCAGGGACCGGTGCAAGGGGGCGGGCAGGCATTGGAAGCGGGCGGGCAACCAGTGCACAAATCTTGATAGAGCCACCCCACCCCATCTTCGTGCAATCTCACAAGCAGAAGCAGGGAACTGTCTGTCGCCGTCGGGGGTGCAAGGGCATTTGGTTCTTGGTCAGGCTACTACAAGGGAGAAGCTGTTGATATATCACGCTCAGTTAATAGGCGTCACGCGGCGCGCACCAAGCGTGTTGTGCGGAACGCGTAGAAGTGAGGCCAGAGGATTGCCAGAGTGTAGCTTCGGCGCCGCCTTCTGTTTCGCTGCAGCAAGGTCGTTCCGCGCTGTTTTGCAGATCCAACAGATTGCTGGCAAGTTCCCATTTGCTGCTCATTCCAGACTGGTCAAAACATGCCGCTGCTTTCTTCCTGTCAGGTACCCGGAGTGGTTGTCGATCACGAGGCCGACACTGGTCCGCGAAACAGTGGACTGCCCTTTTGAGCCGACCTGCAGCACGTCGACACCACCAGCTTTCTCTGGACGGGCAGCTACCCTGCCACGCTTCTGCTTTGGCATTGGCACCCCAAGCTGTATTCCTGAGCTGGCGCTGCTGTTGTTGGAGGCGTTGGTATTGCAGGACCTTGTTGTGCTGCGACAACTGGTGCCATGGCTCCGGGCGCTCTACGCTCCAGAGAGCATGAATGTGTCGGAAATTGAGAGGTTGAGGAGGGTCCAAGACGTCAGCGTGTCAATGCACTTTGTCGACTGGTTCTCCCGGGAAACAAGCCCATTCGGCGGGGAGGGGGAGCCGGGCTGGAGCGGAGGGCGGGTGTTGGCAGTGTGGGGTTTGTTTGGCCAGACTGTTCCAGTCCCAGCAAACACCGGCGGTGGTGCCCGGCCGGGTGCCTTGCGGGCTGCGTCTGCGGTTTGCCTCGCCTGAGCGACGGTCCTCTTGCGATTCGATACCGCAGCCAACCGAAAGATGGAAAACAGCACTTTGCGTCCTGAGACCTGCGCAGCCGACGGGCAACTGATGCAGGTGTGTGAGAGCTGCGGTGATGGCAATGGTGTTCCGTAGGCGACCTTGATGCGGGGAACGCTGTGATTTGACGCCTCCACGTCTCCACGCCTCCGAACCCGCAACTGCGGGCGTCTCGCCCTGTCTTGCTCAACCCCTCTCCGGCAGCTCGAGACAAGGCGAGAAGGGGCCTCTTGTCGGCTCGGTATCGTGTCTGTTGGTTGTGGCACGGCCGGCGAGGCCCTGGCGGGATTGAGCAATGAATGATGAACAGGTGTTGCTGCCCCGTCTTTCAGACCTTGCTGGACTGAACCGAATCAATTGGCCAATCGCGCAGGTCAATCCCTGCAGCACGGGGCTGTTTTGTCTTCTCCTTTGTCCATCTTCTGCGAGCGACCACGGCATCCCCCGGCGTCTGTTAGTAAATTGCCCCTCAAATGAATACGGTCGATAGGACGCAATGTAGACTTCCGCCACTCTCTCCGAATCACCAGCGTGTCTCAATGCGGAAGGCAGCCACTGATTGACGAGCGATGATGAGGGGTTGCAAGCGCAGTCGAGCTGCCCCTCCCTCGCGGAGGAGGGGTGATAAGATAGCGTGGAGCAACCGCCCACGGCAGAGCACGTCGTGCATTTCTCGACTGACGACAGATCTTGCTGTGGAACCCCCCAAACCCCCCTCTGGACATACACCCTCACACAGATCTCTTGTCTGCCGGTGGCTCGAGAGCTGCGACATCGGTCAGAGGGCAGTGGTCTGTCCAAGTGACACTTACATGTGAATACCGAGTTGGAGGCCAAATGATGGTCACGAACCCCTCGTCTTTGGAGAAGCAGCGGCCGTCTGGGAAAGCGAGGAACTGAGACCACAGATGGGTTCCGTATACCCCACCACGAGAGTAGGCCCTTTTCGTAAGGCATCATGTGAACCGCTGTGGATGAACACAGAGTGGTAGCCAGATTGCCGTGTGTGCCATCCCGTCTTTCGGTAGCTCGAATACCATGTACATATCCTGGCCTTCAGATCAATGATCTGCCCTCACTAGCCGAAGATAGAGGAATCGATACCCTCCGTTGGATTTTGACCAGCCAGCCGCCAACGCTGGTGTGCTTGGCCACCAATACTCCAACATCAAGAAGGTTGGTAACTGAACCAGCCAGAATTATCCTTAAATCCTAGGCTAGCTTACCTCATCGTAAAGCTCTAAGAGCTACCATAAACAAACTCGAGCAAGTAAGGTAATTGTCATACACAGCCTGAGTTTGGGAATGCTTGGGCTGACCTAGGTATGCTGGTGCAAAGCTAGGCAGCATGGCTGCGGCGCCAATGGAGCGATATGATTCATCAATCCATGGCTCGCCTCCATTGAGTCAATCGCCAATTGCGCGGCCTGGTCATCATCGCCGAGAAGGCAGCAGCCTGCCACGAATGGATCCCCAATGGCAACGCATCCACGCAACTACCAAATTCTGGCCGGTGCCAATTGAGTTTGCCTGAAATCCTATTTGTCTACCAGACGAGGCCCGCGAGTGGCAGAAGCGTCGTGAAAAGCAAATGGAGAAGAAGAGTTGGGGCACGCCTGATTGCGCATACTTCAGGGCTCCAAACCGTGGAGCAATATCCCGTGGGGGCCTCAGTGTCTGCTGCGGCGTCAGAGGCGAAGTCGTCTCATCATGTCCAAATCCTCCCGGATCATTCGGGTGGTGTCTGTGAAGCCGGATTGAAGTTGCGGTTGGCGTGTGAGCTGACATTCGGGGAGATACACAGTAAAATCCGACACTCAAAGTCCGACGCGGAGTCGGGTCAACAGAGTCGAGATAGAAGTCGGCTGCGTCGGCTGACGGTGGTGCGTGTAAAGTCCGCAGCGCGGAGTTACCAGCGAGCTCGGAAGACGTCAATGGAAAGACGGAGGCAACAATTCCAATTTGCATTCTTCGGCGGTCAACAGCTCGGTCGGTGTCCATCATGATCGGTTGGTGACTGCTCCGTCAGGGCAGGACCACACGTCGGATTCCATCAGGCTGGGTTGTGAGCGAACCCAGCCTGCTGCATCCACACCCCTCCCTTTGACGCCTGGCACAAGCGGGGTACATTGTGACTGCCAAGAGTACCTCGCAACTTCCCATCGCGTTATCGATAAAGCAACCGAGCTAGGCCAAAACAGGACGTTGGGGTTTCGACTTCATGCCTCCCGCAGCCAACGATCGCTGGCCGAAGCCAGGACTGCACACACTGGCAGCCAAAACTCCCGCCCACGACCGATGAGTCACAGGCACCCTTCCACAGACGCGGACGACAGACCCCTTCTCTGCCTCTAATTGACCTGCATTGACAAGGTGCACGAAGCGGACCACTTCCTTTGTCCGCGGTCGGCCTGATTGGCCAATTCGCCTCCCTGACGTCCTTGCGGTGCTTTTTCGACCGCTTCGCACCATCCCATGTGGCAACATCCTGTGGGCGATGGTGGCTTCCCACCGTTCAGACGACAAACGACGGCCAAGCTGCCCCACGCGATGAGCTGTCCTTTGCAGCTTCCAGTCAGTTCAATCAGCTAGCTCGTCTGCCGCGAGCTTTCGATGCCCAACCAGTGCCAATTAGCTGCCCAATTGGGGATCAATTGAGTCGGTGAAGTGGCGATGAGCTCAAGGCCGCCAGGAGCCGCTCAGCTGCCGCCAAGTGTCAGCTTTCTGTTCTCCTCACATCCCCCTCCTGTTCTCTCCACCACGATGAAAGCACCGCTGACAACCGTTTCTATAGTGCAGGGAGCGACCTCGCAACCGTTCCATGTTTGTGGGGCAAACACGACTTTTGCGAACCTTCTGCTGCCGCCGCGTTCGGGGCGCCGGCGGTGTCGAGCATACTTTGAAGTCTCCCAATGCGATATCCCAGTGGGCCGTTGGATGAAACCATCAAGGCAAGTGCCTTCAAGCACACGCACAAATACATACACCTCACGCGTGGAAATCAGCATATTTCTCATAGTACAACGTAATTCTCCGCGTTGCACCCGCCAACCTTGAGAGGAGGTGGATAGAGTTTGCCTCAGAGCAAGTTATGGGCGTAACTAGCTCCGCCGTTTCTATTTGTTTCGCGATCTGCCATGTCCCCGTCATGCACGCCCAACCACAAGGTGGCTCACGGTTGTCTGACGACGTTGGGGGGCTTGCTTTCTGCAGAGCAGTGTATTTCCTTGGAATCCCAATGCTTCGTACCAAAACCTACTGCTCTCGCTGGACTCGATTGTTGAGAGACATCTAGGTTTCACACCCAATTGGGTCTCTCTCTCGGCAGAAACACGCTTCGGTTGAGAGCCGTCGTCGCGAATGCGAATACAAATACAAAGAAACCCTTCGCTCTACAATCCAGGTTCGAGCATTTTACAAACTTCGCATCCAGGATAAGCTTTGCTAGCGGCCCAAGGCCAAGCGACCAGACGCGTGCTCATTTTCCTATCCGCCGCCAGAGGCGATCCGAAATCCAACTGCCGTGAGGCTCTCGCTGGATCGTCCAATGGTTTACCCTCCCGCCATCAGGCACCGCAGGAAACAATAGGCTTTCAAGGTTGGAAACAGCGGTCCATGGTCACCATGTGCAAGTGGGAGTACTGCATCTTAAAGGTACTTGACGCAGAGGCCCGGACAAAGAGCAAAGAGAGGCTCGACTGGATGCCAGCAGCAGAAGCAACCGCTTGCGGAACCAATCCAAAGGGGACTTGATCTGGACGCGACCGCCAAAAGGGAGTGGGTTCGGGTCGAAACCTGCCGCTTCAAGAGATACCCCCAAGTACCGCAGGTTGGGCACAAGTACCTGACGTACTTTATGCGAGCCCGACTTATTTTTGCCTGACCGACCGGGGTCAAGAGGACGGCGCGGGTGACTGGATTGGCTGACTGGACCGCAGTGGCTGAGGGGGTGTGACTCGGAGCGGCGGGCGACGAATGACTCCTCGAGTGGCAGGGGGTGCTGGACGAGACACGGAAGGCAAACCAGACCCACTTGGCATTCTCACCCCCCCTCACCCCTCCCTGAGCGCCATCGACCCCAGATTCGTGCCTCCCCAGGGTCGGGGGCCCGCTGGCTGTGGATGCCCGTGTCAGGCAGAGCCATACATTCACGGCCCGTGGGAGTGCAAGCAGCAACAGCAACACCCAACAGCTGGCGACCAGGACACTCGCATTTGAGACGACGCGCGCGCTGTGCGCCGTTCGACAGTTCGCCCGCTGTGTGACTGCTGTCGCAATCGCCCGCCAGGTCCTGCGCTGGAGCCTTGGGCCGCCTGCCAGCTCATGAGCAACTTGGTCCAAGTTGGTCTGCCCACCTACACACCCCCTCTGGCTGTCGTTTGCCCATCTGCCCGTCTGCTCATTTACACTCGCTCACCCTCCTGATCATTTCTCCCTCCTCTTTCTCTCTTCTCTCGCCCTTTGCCTCGCTCAATTGGTATTGCGCATCTCTGCTCGCACATCATCGCACTGCCGTTATCAAGCAACAATTAAGTTACGGGGAGTACCTTCCTGCTTCGCCACACTTAAACCTTCCAGTGGTTTCCACGCCTACCTACCGGCCGAGACGCCACCCGCTACCCCCATTGACGCATTCTCATAACTATTGTTGTCCACCCCCAATGGGTTGAGTCGCAAGGACACATTGGGCGCAGATAATCGAACGCTTCCGTATTGTTTCGATATCCGTCGAATTGAATAGACAATCCTCACGACCCATTCACGCTTCCGACAATTGCTTAGCAATCAGACAAAGGGATAGCTTGGGACCCCGACACACACCAACGTATATACTTCCACCACGCCTCCGATCTCACCACTACAATTCCTCTCCGCATCCACCAGAGACCGACCAAGGGGCCTACTACGACAAATTGACCGCCTCCCGTCGACCAACAACCTTTGCGCTCACTCAATCCGCTAACCCACCGCCTGGCGCATCATCATCGGCCCATTGATGTCGCTGCCCTCACTTCGCCACCCAGCGCCGCACCAGACATTCATTCGCGAGATGTCTGATAGACCGACGGCTTCGACTTCCCCCCTCCAACAGACCTCGCTTGAAAGGGATCGTGCGTCCCCGACAATCCATTGCTCGCTGCCTTTCTCGTCCGCCTCCTTTCTGCCCCCGACCCCGACAAAGGACACTCAAGACATGCGCGCAGAGTCCAGCACGCCGTCGTTGGCGGTGGATTCCAAGAAGCCCTGCGACATCAGCAACCTCATGTCACCCCCGGAGCCTGCTCCCTATGATAGCTTTATGCAGGCGGACATGTCGATGAAGTCGTCACAGCGCCCAAACCTTCCACTCGATGTGCGGCCGGGTCTGCGGCAAGCCCCGCTCTCGCCTCCCTTCTCGCCACCAAGCTCGAGCTGGGCTGTTGCGACCGGTTCGGTACCTCCAGTCAGCCTTGGCGGTCAAGATCCAATTATCTTCCCGCCAGTCGAAAACGCGGCAAGTCCACCGTCAGGACCTCTGTTCGTCCCGACCGAAGATACGATCAAGGCGGCAACGAAGCAATTGGTTGACGAGCATATCGCATTCCGATCTACTAGCCTGTTCCGTGAGGCGACGCCCCCGAGGCGGGAGGACTACGAGCTGGCGCTATACTTCAAATCTAATTGTCTGAAGATGTTTGCGGAGAACCCGAAGGCATACTTGCGTAAAGAGCGCGAGCTGCTTCGGGCTGACCGCAAGAACACTGCCATGGCACGGCCTTTGGTGAAGTTGCCTCCCATCCTCCCAGCCTCGAGGCCCACGTTACCGAAGCCTCAAGTCCCTCGATCGACTGCTGGGCGTATCCAAAAGCCCAAATCCCCAACTAAGATCAAGGCTCCAGGGCCGAGGCCTATCCGAGCGACGCCTACGACAGTACGTCAAACTATCCGTGTCAGCGCTACCCCTGAGCCACGAGTGAGGACGGTTGCGCCAAACCGGGAAGACAAGGACTTCCACGCCCTTGAGGACTATTGCCCACCACTCAACTCGCTACCCAACAAGGCAAACAGCCTAAAGGTTGATTGGAAAGGCAATGCTCTCGACCTGAGCAAGGACCCCCACGCGTATCTCCTACATCCTGATGAGCTGGCCCTTGCTGCTGGCCTCCGCTTGGATTGCGCCACTTACCTCACGAGCAAGCGTCGCATCTTCATCCGCCGCCTCGAGTGCGCGAAGCAGTTCCCGCCCAAGGAGTTCCGGAAAACCGATGCGCAGCAGGCTTGCAAGATCGACGTCAACAAGGCCTCTAAGCTTTGGACAGCGTACGATAAGGTGGGCTGGCTCGACTCGAAGTGGATACAGAAGTACCTCAACAACTGAGCCATCCACGCAATGGATAACGTTCAGCACGCATCCTTTTGTTCTCTCCTCTGGACTGGATAACTTGACACATCTCAACACTTTCGGCTTTCCATTTGTCTGCGGCCAGCGGTTTTATTACGGGCCAGCTCAACGGCCCCCTCAGCGTCATCAGTCACATCACGGCACTTCCGTTCTACGATACAGCATCTAGGGATTTTTATTCAGATACCCGGAGTGCGGCATATTCGCCTCTCGAAGACTTCATATCGAGAGTCGTCCCAGTTCGCAGCCCCCCTGTTGTCACTCCACACAGCACTTGTCATTTTTCTCATTCGGTACGGGTACTCAGGTCGCATACGCACATTCGGTTGGTTTTGGGTGGTTGAAGCGTCGTCATTTATCTCACTTGGTTTTATCTCTCCACTCTACAGCAGGGTACGAGTCGGAGGCGGGTTGGGCGGAGGGAATTTGATTTGGATGACTGCCATGAGAACTTGGCTGTTCATTTTGCATGCACCGGCGGCGTTGTTATTGTTGGCTTCCCAGATGTCATCACATTGGAATGGACGGAGAGATTGGAATCATAATGCCTATACCCCAGTTTTGTTCCTGCTATCCACGATTTTCGGGATGGATGCTCGTCATATGACGGCCACAGCGGCGCCATTTCATTTGTTGTATTGGGGATGGGCGGTCCTGTAACAGACACGGACTCCGTGGGGGGTCTTGATGTGTTTGGGTGGTAGTTTGCTTTCATCTGGATGGCGATGTTGTCTGATCAACACGCCATCCCGTCTCTTCGTCATTAGCTTCTCTCTGAGGTTTGCGCTGTTCTCAACATCGCCAGGCTACGGGCAGTCGACCGCAGGCTTCTAGTTTAGGCTAGATATCTAATCAACGAATTGACTTTACTACACGTTTACTACAACCCAATGTTTTTTTTATCCATTGATCGCGAACTGAACAATCAGAAGAGATCCTAACCAGAATGATCGTCGATCGCGGCTGCATCGTATCCTAGACTCCAGTGCTTCAGATCTCATGCGGATGCAGAATGTGCTGTGTGATCAAGCATTCCCGGCGGACAGGTCGCCGGGCGATCCCTCAGATCCAAACCGCCACTGAGATCTGGCCCGCAGCGGCTTGCAAGGGGCCCCCGGGAGCCCTAGCGGGCCGCCGAGCGCTGCCGCCCTCCATGATGTCATTTTTGCAGGGAAGGTTATCTTTATCAGTGGGGAACATCAATTCTTTATCGCGGACTTCGAGTGTCGTCCAACATTGCAACGGACCCGGAGACACGATATCGTCGTACCATTTTCCTTGTTATCTATTGCGGGGCTCAGCTTTCTCCTTAATTCCTTGAAACGGGGAAATCAGCACTCGTGACGAGCTGACATCGTTGCAGGATGTTGGCTCGTCATCCGCGATCTGCGAGGGGGTGTGCACATCAAAAACACCCCCGCCGACGTCAATTGACCTCGTTTACCCTTCCTTGTCCGGGGCGGATTCTTCAGGACGGCAGCTGCACTGCATCCTGGCCTGCATTTGCGTCAATTGCGCGGTTCCGAGGACTTAACCGGGTAAGCCTGCTCGCCTCGCGTTTTTGCCTCGATTATTTTCTTGGTACACTAGGTTCAAAACAAAGGCTCGCCGAGGAAGCTTTCCTGGAGGGTGCACCATACTTTTACGTCTCCTTGTCGTCAAAGCCCACCGCCTACATTGAGCCTACTGTTGCCGTACTCACACGAAAACCTTCTAGAAGGGCGCCCGTATCGCTGGCCCTCGCGAGGATTTCATCAAGTTTCGAGGTTCCAACTCCGGCTTCGCGCCCGTTGAGATTGAGTTGTGAGGGGCGGGCGGGGCAAGTTCCATTCCGACGGCATGGCACGCACGTCACGAAATGGAGGGTGAAAATTCTGGTCAGAGAAAAGTCAATCTCTTCCCCGTATTACCGTCAATTGAAGAGGAATTGAACTTCACAGCGCCACAATGTGGATGAAACCTAATTGGAATCGTTTTGTGGCTTACTTGTGATCAAAGGCGTGACCACTCTCGGCCTTCGGGACAGATCTGGCGTAATCCGGTGAGACCTTGAAGGTGTCGCCGCAGTCGGTTGCGGAAACCAACGACTCCCCATCCGAGATCTTGTGAGAAAACGAAGAAGGTTGCTGAACATAAGATCGTGCATGGCGTCAACCAAGCGGAGAATTTTGGGAGAATCACATCGAATTTTGGGTGGGAGAGCAGATAGTATAAGAAAAAGCGACCCGCGCCCTTCTCGGATGAGACACCGCAGCCTCATCATTCTTCGCACTTCTTCGTCCTTCGTTTGAATCGATCTTGGTGCGTGTCGTTGTACCACAGATCAGTCACCGTCCATTCTACGGATCGACAGACACTGCCAACCTGCCCATCACCAGCTGGGACTCTCCTCATCATGTCTGCTGTATATACAAAGGCGACTTCATCCTGGCTACTGTCGCCAAGATGAAGGACGGGAGACGGCATCCTGGTCCAATCATCAGCCAGATCGAGCCTCGCGTTCCCTCGCAAAAGCTGCACCTGCAGCGGTTCATCTCCTTATGATGACTTTTGGACTGACAAACTGAGCTTTTAGGTGCCTTCTGTTTTCTGAGAGTATCCCGGACAGAATAATGGCCGGGTTTGGATCGCGGCCGGCGTCCCGGAGAGCGGAAGTACCATGGAGCCTACGTACCCTGGAGCCGGGAGTCACGGAAACGGCACCAAGCCGAGCTGGCATGTTCTGGACACAATCGCCGGGACAGCGATCACGATCGTGGGTCAAGTCAAAGGAAAAAGGACTTCAGGAGGAAGTGGCGATGCTTGAGTGCAGGGAATCCCTATCACTGACAGCGCTTTGTCCGTTAACTTGACCCGCGTTGTCGGGGATTTCGATTTCCTCTGTTGAATCATCGTCATTTTCTTACAAAGTATTTTCTCTTTTGGCTCGACTCTTGTTCCTGATCACTGCATCCACTTGCATTCCAAACACAAAGTTATTCAGCTCCGGACCAGGCAGAGACTCCGAAGAGAACGGGAATACTTGCGACAATGGTTCCATTCTAATCAGTTATTGTGGCCGAGTTACCGAGATCATTGCCGGATCTATCCCGGACCTATCTAAATTCCTCGGCCTCGGCCTCTTAACGCTCAAAATCGGATACACATTTGGGTTTATCACCGATGATTTCATCTGACCAGGATGTTATGGTTTTTCTTCTCGGGACGCGGATATTCAACTACATCGCCAAGCTCAGCTGACGGTCATCGAGTGCATTTCGCAGTACGCAGACGCTCGGAGTTGTCTCCAACGAGACGTGTCCTGATCCCATTGACATGGGACCACCAACAATCAACATTACTCAGATTTTGGAAACGAGACTACCTAACTAGGCTTTTGTACCTTAGATCTAGCACATCAAACTTCGGGGGAAAAAAAAGCTTATTGCCTTGATCTCTCTAACGAAGTCCATTAAATACCGGTCAGTCATGCGCAGAAGCTCCCAACATGGACCATCTCAGCTCAGACAAGACCCTCGTCGAACCCAACCTCGGCCCTCCCTCGCCGACAGTCCATCTCACCAAACCCTCTCTTACTCACCAACTCACAACCCAGCCGACAAAGTATACCCCCCATCCACCGCCAGCGTCTGCCCATTCAAATACTGATTCGCCGCAAACACCAACACCGCCTGCGCCATATCCACATCCTTCCCCGGCCTCCCCGCCGCAAACTTCTCCTTATACTTCTCACTCGACACATGGCTCTTCTGAAACTCATCGCTCTCCCCCGCCGCCATCTCTGACGGAAACACCCCCGGCGCGATGCTATTCACACGAATCTTCAGGCCATTCTCCGCAATCTCCGCCGCCAGCATGCGCGTTAGGTGTATCGCCGCGGCTTTGCTGGCGTTGTAGCTGAAGTGGTGCTGCGCGCTCTTGACCAGCCCGCTGATGCTGCTGGTGTTGATCGCGGTTCCGGACCACCAGGCGTGGCGCTCTGTGCTGACCTGCAGGAGGGGGAGGAAGGCGGTGGTCATGAAGAAGGTGCTGGCGACGTTGGTGGCGTAGGTGTTGGTCCAGTCGGCGAGGGTGGTCTTTTCGGTGTCGAAGAGGTTTTGCTTCATCTCCTGGGCGGAGCTGGATTCTGTGGTGACGGAGGCGCTGTCGATGCCGGCGTTGTTGACGAGGATGCAGAGGCACTTCTCGCGAGAGGAGATTTCCTGGACGAGCTTGGCTACGTCGGACTTTTTGGTCACGTCAGCGACGAAGGGGATGATTTATCCTTCGATGTCGTGGTTGTACTTGTCTACGACGGTGGAGAGCTTGGAAGAGGAGGGCCCCACGATGTAAATTTTTGCGCCGTTCACAGTCAGGGCTTGCGTGATCATGTGGCCGATTCAGGAACCACCACCTATGACAAGGGCGACGCGGTCTTTCATATTGAAAAGAGAGTCGCGGTTGAGCTCCACGTGGCTTGCTGCGGCGGCGCTTTTCGATGACATCTTGCTGAATAGCGGGCCTTGAAGATTCGAGATTTTGGATGAGGTGATAACAACGGGCCGAGAAGGTGGAGCGCGTAACGGCTGTGATAATCGCGGCGTGGCGGAGGAGAGTCTTGCACTGGTACGAGAGCCCTGTGGTCTGATAAAAGTACGTGCTGAAATCGTGAGGCCCATCGTGTTTGGTGTTCGGTTTGCTAATTGGTAGCGAAAGGGGTGAAGATGTAGACGTTAAGGGGAGATGGCCAGCTGCTCTGTTCTTCTCTGGCGCTGTCTATGACGAGATGGCGAGTAATGACGAAATCGACGCGGGAGGTTTTGGTTTTGGGGCTCTCCGGGCAATTGACGAATCAAATGAACACGAGATATTAGGTTGAGTTCAATCAGGCAAGACATTCCAAGTTATACCACAGACTTTTATTATTACTAGAATTAACACAGCTCTGGACCTCGATCGAGCATTCAGACTATATCGCTTGTTACTCTCGCACCTGAGAACAACGGCACACCTACCCAAAAAGCCAGCCGGACGGACCACGGGTTTAGTCTTTCTTCTCAACCTCTTTCGCGGCAAGCTCAACATCCGTCTTCGGCCAAAGGTGGCTCAAGTCTCCCACCGGCAGGTTCAGCGTGATCCTCATCTCCCCTGCCATAATGATAAAACACATGTACCATCCAAGCAGTGCAACCACAAACAGCAACGCGCCTCCACCCTTCTGCAGCTTCCCAGCGGCATCGAAGTCTCCGGCGGCCACCTTCCAGTAAGCCCCCGAGAGAACCCACGAGGCCGTGCTGACAAGGAGGAAGATGGATGCGAAGACGGCGTTGATCTTGCAGGTGAAGATGAAGAAGGTGAAGAGGGCGAAGCCCCAGATGAGCAGGTAGAGAGCAATGACGGCGTTGTACTCGGGCGAGGTGAACCCCGATGGATCGGCCGCGGTTGCGTAGGGGGTAGCGAGCCCGAGGGTTGGCTTGTTGGGCGTCAGCCATGTGATTGCAAGCGAGATTGAGGGAACTAACCAATTGCAACATTCCAAAGCTTAACCAGAAGACAGCGAACAGGCCCATCACCATCATGGGGAAGAAGTTGCCCATAACCCATTCAAACACCATGGCGAAGATGAGCAGAACGGGACCGACGAAGAAGAAGATGCCAACGACCGGCGTGAAGCCCTGAGCGCCGCCCCATCCCATCAGGACGACGGAGAAGGTGAATGTCGAGATGACGAAGCTAGACGAAGTCGTGTGAGATTACTTCAGCATCCCGCGACAGGAACACTTACCCGACAAAACCGAGTGCTGTGGGGTTAGCAAAGCGCCGGTTGTAGTCGCCAACGTGGGGCACCTTCGGCGTCAGGTAGAGCTTCTCGAAGAGCTCGGGCGACATGGTGACTCCCGTGGTGGTCCGATGGAGTCCCTTTTCCTCGTCGTGGGACACGCCGCGGATGATGTCCCCGCCATTATGTGTGGTTTCAGTCGTCATTGTGTATGTCAGGCCAGTCAGATACGGCAAATGAATCAAATTGGTGTTTGCGACCTGGCAAAAAATCGATAGAACAAGGAAAGAGGGGGCGGACGTGCGGAGAGCTTGTCTTAAGTAACACGGAGGTGCCCAGCGTAGCATCTGTGGCCATGGCGGGCATGGCGGGCAACAGGTCGGCGACGTGTGTTGTCGCTAGGATGGTCGGTCGAACCGTGGATGCGTTACCATGGTCGGTATAGCTGCAGGGCGGCGACCATTCACCGATTCGATACCCCGGGACGCGTCGTCCACCGGTTGTGGAAGCGCTGCGCTCGGTCGTTGGGGAACCCCCCAGGGGGCGGTTGGGCCCAGGTCTTTGGCATCTGTGACAAACCAAACATACAGCGAATAGGGACGCCCCAACACCTGGAAAGCCTGCCGTGTGACCTCCTGGACCTTTTGGGGTCGCCGTACATCGGTAGCTTGACTGCCGGTAGTTTTTAAAATGCCGACCTTCCGGTCGCGATGTTGTTAGTGCACTTCTCCAACTTTGACGGGAAGTCGTTTGACAGAGCTCGGCCATCGGTTGCCGAATGCTGAATTCTCCGACACTGGCAGCGGTGTCGACGACCTGGAACTGACGCGTTCGCCGAATGCAGGTGTTGTTTTCAGGTTAATTGCGGATTGACAGACATAAACGAGGTGGCATCGAGGGTGCCCTTCCCGTCCCGAATTTCCTCGGCGGAGGGGTCTGTGTCTTGCCTCGATGTTCTGACAACGGCTGACATGCACTGGCCTCGACCAAAGTCTGGACAATGTGCGGGGAACTTGGAGTCAAGCACCTCAATACCTGCGCCATCAAAGCCGAATGTCATTCCCTTGCTCCATCAAGCCTAGACCAGACCCCAGAGATGCTCATCTAGTCGGATTGAGATTCTTTCCTGGAAACCTGGGGGTATGTCTGACGGGCATTGGACTGGCTTCCCCGCCGCTAGCCCACGTTCCATTGCTGGGCAGCAACGTCTGCGGCTTCCCAAAGGCTGGATTGGCGCTCGGGCAGCCAAACAGGAAGCAGGGGACTTTTATTGCCTGCTGTGCCTCCCGCCCACACACCACGTTGTCAACCGGGATCAATTTCGTGGCAGCCATCAGAGAAACGAGACACCCCTGTCGGCTGGTTGGTGCCCGTTCGCCGACTTTCCTCTTGCTGTCTACTAATCTCGGCGTGACGCCTGAGAGGGCTGTCGTCAAGCTTTCCGGTAGGGGAGGTTCAAGCGACGCTGCGAACCGAAAATGAAAGGGGTGATGTTGTTGTCAATGCAGAGAACTTCAAGAAACAGGGCGAGCCAACTGTTAGAGAGTTTTGACAATGTTTGATTTGGCGAACAAGCCCGATCGGTTAGGTGACATCCATCGCGTGCGATTGAAGTCTATAAACCAAACTATCTATATTAGCAACGAAGACAGTTGCATCTGTCGTGTCTCTTCACTGCTGTCTGTGTCAGGGTCTCGCGGGGGTATTCTATACTTCATGAATGGTCTGGCAACCTGAAAACACTTAACTTGTCGGTTTCGAAAAGAGTAAAGCGGATGATAAACCGACGGCAAGCTATACCACGTTCATCAGTAGACTCGACTCGCAGTGGGCTTGCTCTTGGAAAACACCAACCCCTGTCGATCCGACGAGGGTGGTGATGGGGTTGGAAGAAACGGAGCACCAATGCAATCAATGCAAGCAACGTATAGGTAACGCGATACTGTCTGGCCAGTACTAAATAAGGTTGGCAGTGTCCTTCGGCTTTCGCTTGTGCTTCTGTTGAAAAAGTAGTCGTTTCGCGCAAAAGGATGCTTTCGGAGACTTGGCGGGTGCATCGTGTGTAACATATTCGCAATTCATGGTGGGTCCCTCTCGTGAGGGGAAGTGCGACGCGACAATTTCTCAGCTGACAGCTCCAACCTCCCGCATCCTGTCCCCGACAAACCGTTTTGATATTTCAATGAGCTCATGTCAATTCATGCGCGCAACCCAGTGCACCGGCTCTGCGCGTTACGGACACCAGGGCGTGCTTGGCCCTCGAATCTCATTCTCCCGCGGCGCTGGCAGAGCACCAACTTGAGCGGGGATGCGTTTCGATACACCCGGCTGCGCGCCAGCCAAGATGGCCCGTCAACACTCGAGGCGTTCCGGCTGGTCGAACTTCTCCCAGGAACAGCTTCAGACCCGATCCAATGTCGCCTCAGCGAGGTAGCCATCGGGACCCGGCAGACCTACGAGGCAATCTCGTACTGCTGGGGAGATCCGCACGATAAAACCCTCATCAAATGTAACGAGAAGCAGCTCAAGATACCGTCCACCCTTGCGGCCGCCCTCCAAGGGCTGCGATTCAGCGATCGGGCCCGCCATCTCTGGGCTGATGCCATTTGTATCGACCAGTCCGATCCCCTGGACAAGGCGATGCAGGTCCCGCATATGAGGTCCATCTACTCCCGCTCCCAGCGAACGCTGGTATGGCTGGGTACCATGGCAGGCCCAGGTACACCACGCATATCCTTGGCATCTAGGACGTGCATACGCCTTTCGATTCCGATCCTGGGGCTGGCCGATCGGAGGAAGGTTCCTACGGTGGGAACTTTCCACAACATGACCGGGGAAGCTCGGAGGATGAGCGCATTTTCGGGGACACTTTACATTGCCATGGCTTACATGCTCCGCCGTCAGTGGTTCCGTCGGGCATGGGTCGTCCAGGAAGCGGCTGTCTCGGCAGGAGTCACGATTATCTTCGATCACGTGGAGTACGACTGGGACGAAATCGCCGAAGCACTCAAGTTCCTCTCCAGTGTCAAATTCCCGCTCGCCTTTCTCCCTTCGCCGCAGCACATCGCAGCGATCGATCACGAGAGACTCTTGTACAAGAGCCGGAAAAGTAGCCTTCCGGGAGTCCTTATCCGACACCAGCGGTGTCTGGCGACGGACCAGCGGGACAAGATATTCGCCTTCGCAGGCTTGATCGGCCCCGAGTCGGCCGCCAAAGACGTGAGGGTTACGTACGTGAATTGGGATACGCCATCTGTCGTCTATCGCGAGTTGGCTACGAGGATCATGAACCGCGACGAAAACCTGGACATTCTGAGCGGGCTGCCATCCATGAACACCGGCCGCGTAGGCGGGTTGCCGTCATGGGTCCCCAATTGGAGTATTGAACCAGACTTAGACCAAGGCTACACGTGGAGCTTCGGACCTGCGACACTTGCTGGTGCTGAGGCTCGTGACGGCCTCGGGCAGGACTGCTGTCGTTTCTCAGCCAGCGGAGACAGTCGCTACCGGCCGGTGATCTCTGGAGATACTCTCACAGTCCCGGGGCATGTTCTCGGCACTATAACTTACGCTGGGCCCATCTTCCCAGGGGTCAAACTCCCCGGCGAAGTCAGCCGCTTCCGAGACATCCGCAATGGCTGGATGCAGACGCTGCGGTCTGTCCTTCGCGCCCGCGATGTCCTTGCTCTGTGGAAGAAATCAGTTATCACGGAAGGTGACACCTACAAGCATACAGGTGAGAAGACGGACAGCGTGTTTTGGGAGACCATTTGCGCAGGTGAGCATCAAAGCTCCCCAACTCTGCAGCAGGCAGCCAGGTCGTGGGAGCGACTGATGCGGCGGAAGAACTTCGCGCTCAAAGGCATTCTGCATTCTTTCGACATCATGGGTGCGTTCTACGCTACGCTACTCTTCGTCTTTGTACTGGTGAGAAACGACCCGCTTGTTGAGCATCGTCTGCAGGGTCGATATGTCATGAACCGAAAGATGGTGAAGCTGGACAACTCTTACATCGGGCTGGCGCATTGCGCGGTGGAGGAGGGAGACACCGTCTTCCTGCTTCGGGGATCTAGTGTGCCGCTGGTTTTGCGGAAGAACGGTGATGTGTGGAAGTTTATTGGAGATGCGTACGTGCATGGTGTGATGGATGGAGAAAAATGGGATGAGCCGAACTGTGAGTCTGTGGATATTACGTGAGCGGCACTTCGGGAAGTTTTCAAAGACTTGAATGTATTGATTGAACTCGCCCATCATATCGTCATGTATGTGCTCTGTTCTACATAAAATGCTGACACTTCGCTATTCAACACCCTCTTTGTTGAGGCCCATGTTTTCCACTGTCTCGTTTCCCGCTGGTATGTTTCTTGCAATCAAGTGCCCCGAACAGTAGTTGGTCGAATCCTTGCCGCATACTTTGGCAATCGGCTTGCATTTGACGTTGGTCCCCTGGCGCTCTGGACACTGGATGAACTCCATCTCCTTTTCGCAGCCGCAAGTATATTTGATATACTTGGACGTACACATTTCGTGACTGACGCAGTTAGGCCGGGCTCGGTCGTGGGGATATCTGCTGGGTACTGACAAAGGCTGTGAAGTCAAGAAAGTGCGCGGTGCTGATGCAGCGCTTCGAAGAATGAAAAGACGCATTCCCTGTCCTGGCCGTCCACGCTTTCCTGAGAGCGTTCCGGGTCTGACATCCTACTACATCTCGTTCTTCAAAACAGCTGCAAAAATGCCTCCATCTGCCGAAAGGCCAACGTCCAGTTGGAGATCCCCTCCGTCGTTCCTACCTTCCCTGAGCCGGTCCGCAAGGAGCTGGCTGTCTCCGGGCGACAAGGGTCCGGCCAAATACTCGGTGACTAGAGCGATGGCATGGCCTGGTCTGATAGACCATATCATTTCCGTTACGAGCCCGCCCCGAGTGGATAGGTTTAAGCCCCCTCTGTCGCTCCCATTCCTGTACAATACTGGCGCTGAAGGCTTCCTTCCGGCACGGGCTTGGGCTTCAGATCATGACACATCAAGTAATCCCACCCAATTACCAGAGGTGGTCGGCGGTACCGTTTTCAACCCGCTGCCGATACCCGGTATGCCAATAGCCGATAGCAGCAGTTCATACTTCTCGGCAACTGGGATGCCAGTTCCCGGCCAGCCGGACAGGGCGAACCAAGCAAACCATGGGCATTTTCCAGGACCATTCCATCAGACCGAAGTGCTTCCTCGGCCATCTCAACACCCTTTTTTTACCCCCCAAGATGGAAACTCAGATGCTACGGTCGGTGGTCTGGAAACTGGGGCTTCTACTGCTGGGGCTTCTTCTAGTTCTAGCTCATGGACGCCTTTACGTGGGGGGGATATCAACTCTGTAGCCTACAGCTTGGAGGCCATTCCTCTCCCTCTTCTTCCTCAACCCGACATCACGCCAATACAGTCTGAGCAACATCGGCCCTACATCATTGGAGGCAAAGGGTCTCAGCAAGCAGGACCAGAGGGCCCCAAGTTATACGACACGCTGAAGCCAACCTGCTCGCTGAACCTTCTGTGTTATCGCTCGGGGGGCTCGGGCGCTGTGTCGCGAACAGCTCAGGGTGGCATTGAAGTCCAGGTTTCCCAACGAGCAGACATATCTACATTTTGTCAAGCAACTACATCCCGAATGCATCGAAACTGACGAAATGCTGTTCGAAGAGATGAGGCGTCTGTACGTTCATCCGGCGTTACTTTTCGCTGAAGTCGCTGCGATCTTTTCGGATACTCGCCGTACGTGCTGGGGATACTGGTTGATCTCCTCCCCTACCTGCTCATGGCAACCTGTTGACATTAATTGCCAGTATACACCGACCACCCGGCCTGTCCAGGTCCCACTGGACGATCTCGTTTTGCAAGAGATCGTGTACGCTTACCACCGCCCGAACCAGATCTCATCGGAGACGCAATGGGTCAAATGGGTGTTCCGGTTGCGAGAGGCCGACAAGCGCCACGCAATCGAGTTTGCCGAGCATTGGAATGGCACAAGGATTGCAGTTGCCGGGACCATACCGTGGGTGAGCTCCTGTATGGTAGGAATCATCTGGACGTCTCGCGGGGGCGACGCCCAGACGGCATTCACAGTTGCAGGATTCATCCTGTCGTCATTATCTTGTAAGTCTGACTATAAATCGTCCACACCAAAGCTCTCGTGTTCGGAGTTCATAAGCTGACGGGGTAAAAGTCATGCTGGCCTTACTTGCGGTGGTCAGCAGTATTGAATCTTGAAACCAACAGCACACATCGGCAGTTGATTCTCCTTGTTGATGCTACCCATTGTTACAGTCTTAGTGAAGATGGATATTGATATTTTCGTCAGAATTTGAAACATTGAATCTTCAGTGGTGTTTTAGAACTTTGAAGCTGTTTCGGGGGCCGCGTCGTAACTGCGCTTCCTGCCACTGCGCCGCGCGGACCGTCGTATTGGTGATATTCTTCAGATGGTGTCACCAACACTCAACGAAACAGGGGTACGGCGGCCCCCAACATTGGTATCTAGTGCTCGACGGCAATATTGAATAGAAGAGAGACTCTCACGGCTGTTGAAGTCTTCTCGTCTATAAAATGCTATCATTCTTCGTCAAACACCATTTGTTCAATTTCTCAACACAGACATCAACCCAGTGACTCAACCACCTCTACGTCTCAACACACACCCGCCAAAATGAAGCTCTTGTATGCTCTCGCTCTCTTTAGCACTGCCGCATCGGCTGGCCCCATAGGTATGTCGAGATATACTCCCACTTCCCGACCTTACCCACCCCCAGAAACTGACATGCGTGGTGTCTAGTGCAAAGACAGACAACAAGCGCAGAAATTCCCTCGAACCAGCACGCTAGCTCCAGCGGCAACATCGGCCAAGGAGGTCCCTTATCCAGCGGCGGAGGCACCAACCAGGGCCAGCCCCTATCCGGCAGCGGCGGCGTTGAGAGCAAGCCCCTATCCGGTGGCGGAGGCGTCGAAAGCAAACCCCCATCTGGTACCGGCGGCGTTGAGCAGGGCATAGCACCGTCCGACGGCGGTGTCAGCATAGGCGAGATCCAAGGCATCCTGCAGAGCATCTCCGGTCTGGTCGGCAGGGATGTAAGCGTTGAGGAGATAGCTCGGGCCGTGAAAAGGCAAGTCAACGATGAATTGTTGGCGTCCTTGACTGAGCCCGTCGACTGTGCGTGCCCGGCGAATCGAGAGCATTGGATCGGATGATACGGATATGGGACTGAGATTGGGCCGTTGTCTACCAGATAAGATGATTTCCTATGCAAGGTACACAACAACATGTTGAGGAAAATGATATTACCTACCTAGGTATCCCTTATATCTCATTGCAATGGCATGCTATTTGACCTATCCCATTTCGACACCCACACCAGACACATCGCAAGAGGAACATGACCCATGATTCATGGCTGCCTTAAATTTCTCAGGCATTATTCACTGGACACATAGAATATCGTTAGGCACCGAGATCATCGCCGCTCATGGGCCGGCCGCGATCTGGACGCTGATGTTCCCGCGGGATTCAACCGGGTAGGTTGATCAGGCAACGACATTGTACGGCAGCACAATTTCGATGTAACCCTCCAATAACCGCCATAATAACCAGATCCAACTGGTCCTAATCTCCACTCTAGGCAGGTGTGAACGCTTCACATTTGAACATAAGGGAACTAAACACCTCGCCCAACACCACAGCTCACATCTCACCTTCTGTCATCAATACCAACCACTTCGCAATCCACCTCTACAAATCCCCTTCAACTCCAAACACCCGCCAACCGTCAAAATGACCGAGCCCACCGAACCGACCGCCGTGCGCTACTCCACCACAAACGTCACCAACACCAAAGAAGCCCAATCCTTTGGCTGGGAGCAGCCCATCCCCGTCATCCCCTTCTG
>Ga0247780_1000209_pt1 | contig 59421 bp, 32 predicted proteins | sample UWRJL079202R5_FD_179927 | JGI IMG/M metagenome (GOLD analysis project Ga0247780, IMG submission 179927) | Plant litter microbial communities from Arlington Agricultural Research Station in Wisconsin, United States - UWRJ-L079-202R-5 | ecosystem: Environmental > Terrestrial > Plant litter >...
TCGCTTACTCAGAATCCAGAGGCTGGAGCGGTGGCTTTGCGTGGCTCGTGAGTGTGCACGTTTACCGAGTAAAACCGGATTTTGTGGAAAAATACGGTAATTGCCCTTGCTTGTGGACGTTCCGAGATAAGCTACCACGCGCATCGCCCCTCTGAAGATGACGTCCATGCGAGGGATCTGGGTGGCCTTTTCTGACGGGCTTTTCTGGTTGAAGCAGACAGCATCGACCCAGAGGGTTCGCAGGCGGTATTGGGAGGAAGGAAGATGTGGTGGCTGGCTGCTTTTGGAGCTCGACGAGGGGCGGGGATGCACCGCAGGTTTCGCATTGCGGCTCGCCGGCCGAGACGTCAATTTTTGGTTCGATGCAGTCGCTTGCATGCCATCGCGCTGTCATTCTGCGTCAACGGGATGGATTGGTCAATGCGCCGAGGACCGCCCTTGGGAGAAACGAGTGTCTGGTCGTAGGAAAAAACCAAGAAACATCCTGGAAGAGACGCAGCTGCCCCTCTTTTGCCTCACCACACTGAATGCGGCACCCTGGCCCATGCGCACCGGCGAGACGCTCCCAATGCCTGCGAGGCCGTTCCTTCGGCCTCAGCATCTCACTCGTCGTCTTTCCCACGTGACCGTCAACATCAACCACAAGCGTTGACGCACCTGTAAGATTACGACGTTACATTCTTTAGGCAGCCGTCCGCTCCCCGCTTCGTCCTTTTCATGGAAGGCAGTTTCACTTTTGCCAACCACAAACACCACAGTTTCGCCTTCGCAAACCTCAAAGTGAGCACCGTTCATTCGCGTTTCCGAAACGCGTGTATTCCACCACCAAGCACGAACAGGCGCCTAGATCGGAACACTGTACCTAAGCCAATTGAACTCGAGCTGCAAGTTGTGGTTCCGCAATCACATCCCTTGCACCACCCACGATGCAGCTCAAATTCCGGCAAATCCTAGAGACCTACACCAGACATGGCGAACCCGAGCCTCTCCCAATGGCGCTGAGAGGACTCCCGGGTATCACTCGCCCTGTCGTCAAACCTGGACCCGAGCCTCGAGAGCGGCTGGCCGAGGTCCTGCAGGTTTACCGCCCCGACTCCGACGAGCACAATGATCTCATCGGTTCGGCCTTCTACCGCGCTATTGACACAGGCGATGAAGTTGCCGTCGGGATGATTCTCAACGCGGGCGCGGATCCGACGCTGCGGTATTCTGAATATACTCCGACCAACGCCCTGTTGCACGCCTCGGAGTGTGGCCTGCGCGACACGGTGAAGCTGCTCTGGGAGCGGGTCGGCCCCGAAGGGCGATTTCTCCGCAGTAGCGGAGAGCCCGGGACCAGCGGGACAGGTTGCTTGGTGGTGGCTGCGCGCCACGGCCACGTGGATCTGGTTCTTGACTTCTTTGAGATGTGGGACGGCTGGACGGATGCCGAATTGCGCGGTGCGTTGCGGGATGCCGCGTCGGCTTGGTGCGAGGACGCTGTCACCCTGCTGCTCAGCCGTATTCGTTACGAGGCGGATGCTATCCAGGACGCGCTGGAAGCGAGCGTTTGGCACAAGAGGGTTTTTCCTGATAGGTACACGGGATACCGGGACCCCAATGACAACGGGGACTTCGATCAACAGTACCGCATGGTACGCCAGCTCATCGGCGCCGGTGCAGATCCCAACGGAGTCAGCCACAAGGGGAGGCTGTGCGAAATGCCGATGCTTCAGTGGGCAATCTCGTCGGTGCACGCTCCCTGCCTGGGGCATCAGTGTGTGGATCGGATCAGTGCGCTCAAGGCCCTCCTGGAGAACGGGGCAGACCCAAACGCCCAGGACAAGTTCGGCAAAACAGCACTGCATATTCTGTTTCAGAGACCTTTATGGTCCATGCCAGCCCTTCGCCTCCTTTTGGAATACGGCGTGTCGCTTGAGCTGGCAGACGAGGAAGGTGAGACGCCCCTTCATACCGCTGCTCGATCGTCGACCCTGGAGAGTTTTCAGTTCTGCCTTGCGCAGTGTGGAGACGCGAGCGCTGCTATCCAACAACAAACCCTTGGTGGTGATTCGCTTCTGCACTACGCGGCAGCCGGCGCGAGACAAGACACTGTTGAATTCCTGTTAGCCGCTGGACTGGCGGTGGACTCAACGACGAAGAACGGATGGACGCCCTTGCACTGCGCCATAATGCCACTGAGCAACCAAGGGAATGTCGACAACCTACGTATGGCCCGGTGTCTGCTAGGTCACGGCGCAAGCGCTCAAGCGGTGACAACCGAGGGCGTGACAGCCCTGCACGCTCTGGTATCGCATCCATCCTATGTGAAATTTCGGGAATCGGAAGACATCACATCCTTTGCCCGGGAGCTTATAGACTTGGGGGTCCCTTTGGATGCAGAGGCAAGTCTCATCAATGATCCGCCCCCCAGCATTCTGGGGATGCGCGAGCAGTGGTGGTGCCGAAGGGGGCTGAAGCCTTTTAGTGATGTTTTTAGTAAGTGCAAGCTCCCTATTACCGGGGCAGAGCCCGAGAACGCGGCGCTTATGTGGGCCTACCGGAGGGGACACATGGGTATCTTTAACGCTATCATGGATCATTGGGCCTCGAACGCGATGGATGAGAGTTGAAGGAGGTAGGTTACAGGTAGGTCCTTTGTTTTGTCTCTGCCACAGTACGGTACTGGCCTGGATGCCAAAACGGGAAGTTGAGCAGTGGGTAGCAAAGGTAATTTCTTTGTTCATTGTCCTTGTGCTTGTGTGGTGCGGATTTGAACGGCCAGGAGGGAGCAAAGGGGGTAAGTAGCAGACAGGTAATTCCTTTGTTCATTGTTCATAATACTGTTAACTCGATGCTTTATTTACAAAACTCCCCAGTAAGAGACTATGAGTAACTTGGTGTCTCGCTCTTTGCCTATTGCCCTAACCTGGAGTTTTTGAATGTATCACATTCCTTCTAACTAGACGGATCAGAGTTGATATTTCGTTGCTATCTGATAGATATCAATCTCATTTCCTGACTGCTTTGTTTCACGACCTTAAAATCAACAAACACCCCTGCTTATACAGTCAACACCCCTGTTTCCGCAACCCCCTCTTTCTGCAAATTACCCACAAAGCGCAAGCCACATTCCGGTTCGAATTAATTACTATGGGAAAACGCAAGTCCGCAAGCCGCAATTGAGGGCCAAATTCTTGCGCAAAGGGGGGGGGGCATTCCAGTAATTCAGGCCATTCCAGTAGTGGAATGGCTCCTATTTTTCAGTATTCCAGAGGCAAACCAGCCTCCTAATCAGCCAGAGAATGGCCATCACTCTTTTGTTTTTCGCCCTTAAAAGGCCCTGTTCGAACCAGTGTTATTTCTATCGTTCAGATTAATTATTCGGATTAAATCAACTGTCACCAACCGTCAACACCTTCTTTCAAGCCGTCAACACCTGCTAACGTCACTATAGCCAAGCTTACCCTTGTTTAAAAGAAAGACCTCCGTACGTAGCATAAGAAGCAGTTGACTTAGCCTTTGTTAAAGCAAACTACTGCGTACGCCCTCCGCGAGTTAAACGTCAAGGTCTACGATTCGTAAATCTCACGCCTACTGAGTAATAAATTCAAAGCCCTGGATACTCTTAAGGTTGCTTATCTCTCCGGTAAAGGCTGTAAGCTCTACGTTAGCTAGTATTCTACACTTAAAGAGATACTGTACCGCTGGCAAGTAGAGATAGAGAGCTGTAGGGTACTTATAACAGGGGAGGTATTACAAGCCTATACCGTTAAGATCTAGAATATGGTTAAGGCTACACGTAAAGGTATCTCTATTAACCCCCTCCTACCTTCGGCCCTAAGTAGCTAACTTTATTTAAGGAGAGGTATAATATTAAGAGGAGGATCTTCTACGGAGAGGTTGGCTTTATTTAATAAGATGCTAGCGTTAAGGGGTAGATAGAGGCTATTTGGAACGTTACTACCGACGTCCTTATTAGTAACTGTTATAATATAGACTAGACCGGTCTTTTCTAGTGTATGTTCCTATCGTTAGGCCTCGTTACTGCTACTTACCCTGGTTTGAAGAAAGATAAGGCTTAGATTTTGCTTACTTTCACTATTAACAATACAGGAACGGACTACTTTAAAATATAGGCTGTTGGTAAGGTTAAGGAACTTTAAGCGTTAAAGAAGTTTAACTTTCAGGTTTATAAAGTGGTTTAGAAAAGCAATTAAAAGGCCTGGTTTACGTTAGTTTTAATAGAGTAGTGGTGTAAGTCTTTCTTTGCTTACATTTAACGCATTAAACTAGGGCAGAAGGTTCTTCTTCTACTAAATAACTTCTCAGCTTATAAGAAAGCCCTTGAGGTTTGCCCCTCTCCTGAAGGTATTACTGTCTTATTTATTCCTCCTAATAACACCTTTTATTAGTAACTGCTTAATCAAGGTATTATCTCTAGCTGGAAACGACTCTATCGTAAAGCCTTCCTTGCTTAGATTGTTGAGTTAATGGAAGGAGGGTTAATAGACTTCTATCTAGTTAACGATATAAATCTCCGGTTAGTATTACTTTAGGCTACGTAGGCTTAGTTTAGTTAAGTAAAGGACTTAATTATAAGGGCCTATTGGAAGAAGTCTACTGTTATTAGGCTTTACTTTACTGTTCAGAACCCCTCTGATATTACTGATAGCGTTATAGAAATCTACAGCTTATTTGCGAAAGCTGCGGAGGCCCTTGAGTGGTGGACTGTAGCACTATAGCTATTAACAGGTTCTTGAACCTTGAGGAGGAAGAAGAGGCTGTAGAGCCTCCTGTTCTGGAGGAGATTCTAGCTATTGTTGTTAAAGAAGTCGTTAGAACCCCTGAGTCTACCCCTGAGTCTTCCTCTGGCTAACGCCACGGCGTGGATAACCTTACAGAGCCTGAAGATGAGGATGAGGAAGAGCTCTATTACGCCTTACCCCCTATCATTTCGCTTAAAGAAGCAATTTACCACGTAAGGGATTTGCTTGATATTGCTGACAAAAAGGTGGATTTGATGGATTTTGAAGATGTGAGGGCCCTGCAGCGAATCAAGCGAAAGTTAGAAGCAGTGGTAGTAGATTCACGTGAGCAGAAGACTCTGGATAACTGGCTGGCCCTGTAAATAACCTTAAAGTCTGCGTTTGGTGTGATTATAGTGGCTTTTCTAGCCTGGAACCAATTATTGGAAAATCAAGAAAAGTGGGCCTTCTAGGACCCCCTTTTTTGCAAGCTACCCACAAAATGCAAGCGGTTTACCAGTCTAGAATCCTTGCAGAAACAGGGGTGTTGACTGTAGTCACGTTTGATCAGTTTAGATCAGCCCCGGCTTAACTTCGGCTAATATTTGCCTCTTAAACAGCACAGTATTCTAAGAAGGTGTAGTTTTAGCTAAAGGGCTTAAAAATGGTCTTGTGTAAGGAAAGGGCTTAGAATTAGGACATTTATACCTGTAATAGCTACTACTTAGAACGTTATAGATAATTTATCCAGGCCTTCCGCTTAGTAATGCTTATATCTATTACTAGTTATTAATACTAGAGATATTTTAGAGATAGCTTTAGTACTAAGTGTTATTAAGAGATAAAGAGCATTTTATATATTAAGATTATTTAATGCTTATTAAATGCCTGTATTTAAAAGACATTCTAATATTAGAGTAGCTTAAAGGATTTCTAACAGTATCCTATAACGACCCTGCAAGCCGTCACTTGGGCCGGGACGGCCCGACGTATCCCCCGCAGAAGGAACAGTGTGGGGTGCCGCAAGCACGGTGCTACGCACTAGGCTAGGGGTGTAAAAACCAGAAGCCCTTACGACCAGTCGGAAGTCGCTTAGTAGTCCACATTAACTAAGAATACTAAGCACCGTTCAGTTCACTACTTAGTAGTAATTACATAATGTATTATTAAGCACAGTGAACTAAGTAAGGTATAAGGTATCTTTTAAGACAGCTAGTATAAATAGTTATTATTATAACCACGATGGCCATAAAGGACTCCTAGCTCCTCACGCTAATATTCAATTATTTATTTATATCTTACTGTTCAGACTTACTATTGTGAATTATAGTGATAGTAACTTACAGTAATATTAAACTCCCATTTATAAGTGCTAGCTTAATAAGCTGTCTTTAAAACACCTACTTAGTCTTTAACGTCTTACTATACGTTCTGTCTTAACCCACGCTAGTCCTCTTAAAGCCTGTATTAGGTGTAGGTTGTAATATAATATTAACGTTATAGTTCTAAACGCTGTTTATTAAACTCCTAAATACTCTTTTCCTCACTTTACTATATTTACACTACCTCCTCCTCTAAACCCCTCTAAGGGAAATAACAATTGGGTTAGGGACGATAATGTCCCACTACTTAATATAGCTCTTACTAGAGCCGAAACGGAAAAGAAAAGAGAGCTTTCTTATAAGGAACTGTTAAAGGCTTTCGAGACTTACAGTAAAACTATAGCTAAAGTTAAGAACAGCACGTTAAAATACACATTATAAATATTAAATAACTAAACCTTAAAATAAACTATTAATATACGTATAAACTTATAAACAGAGTATAATATCTATTAGTAATAATTAGACTTTTAAGTAAGAAGGAAAGAAAACGGAGATTATAAGTATAAGTGTTCCTTAGGAGATTTCTTAAAGCACTTATAAGAGTGTAGTAAGGAGTACCTAATATACTTAAATTATGAAAAAACTAATTATTAGTAAGAATCGTTATTAGAAAGCGTAGACAGTATACTTAAATTAAAAGTAAAACTTTAATATTAAGAGAAACTGTACATTTATGTCACGGCACCAAACCCCCGCAGGCCCTGTGGGGCCTAGGAACCGCGCCCGGACCGGGGCGCAGCCGAGGTGCAACCGGGTATCACCTGACCTGTGGACCTACCCAAATAGCGTGCAGCTTCACTGCTCCAGATAGTTCCCTTGCATAATAACAAGTCCATTAACTACGTTCTTGGTCGGCACCGTGACAGTTTATTGTGCAAGGGAACTATCTGGAGCAGTGAAGCTGCACGCTATTTGGATAGGTCCACAGGTCAGGTGATACCCGGTTGCACCTCGGCTGCGCCCCGGTCCGGGCGCGGTTCCTAGGCCCCACAGGGCCTGCGGGGGTTTGGTGCCGTGACAATTTATAACCTGGTTAAAAGGAAGAAGTATATTTAGTAAATTTATAAGTCTAGACTTCAAGGATATATAAGCAGAGTTAAAACTCTTATATAAGCTTAACAAACGTACGCCTTTCTTAGAATAAAGAGCTTAGTTAAGGAAGTAGTTAATAATTATAATATATATTATTAAAAGCAGAACCGATATTATAAGCCTTACAGGCTTCTTAAGCCACTCCTTGTACTACAGGTACTATAGAGTTCTGTCTTACTTGACTTTATTATTAAGATACCTGAATTTAAAGACCCTATTATAGGAGTTATTTATAGTTAAATCCTTATAATAATTAACAGATTAATAAAGTAAGCTTATTTCTTACTAACCTTAAAGGATATAACAGCGGAGTAACTTACTTATATCTTTAAAAAAGAGATAGTTACGTATTATTACTATATTAAAGAGCCGTTTTAGTTGTTAAATTAAAGCAGCTACGAACCTAGTTAAGAAGACGTAGTGGGTTACAGAGACCTACTGGTAGAAAGACTAGTAAGGAAGGAGTCCTAATCCTAAGGAACAGAATTAGTACAGACTAAGTCTGTTATTTCCACTTACTTTTAGAAAGATAAGACCTCCGCCTTATAGGAAAGCACCTTTATCGCTTTTACTTTAATAACATGCCGTTAAGTTTTAATACACTATAGCTTTATAAGAGAGTTATAATATTCTATAACTGCTTAGTCGTAAAGGGTATCTAATTCCTTCTTCTTATCTACTAACTCCTTAATAAACTTATCAGAATAGCTAAACGCGTCATATAAGAAAGTTATACTTATAGATTAGCACTTACTGCAGCTGTTAGATTACGCTACAGTTTAGTATAGTAAGGATTTAGTTTAGTAATAAGTATAAGGAGACATTTGTAAGCTAAAGATGTTAAGGGATTCTGTAAGACGGAGGTGACGGTTACGGGGGGTCTTTTCTTATTTCCTCTGTTTCTTACGCTTCTCAATACGGTTAAAAGATATAATAAAGAATAAAAAAGGAAGAAGACTAACCTAACGATTCTTTATAGAAAAAGAATGTTGAAAAGGGGGAATTATATGATAATCTTATAAGCCGTTACTTAAGCTGGGATAGCCTAACGTATCCCCTATAGAAAGAACAGTGTAGGGTACTGTAAGTATAGTATTACGCACTAAGCTAAGAGTGTAAAGACTAGAAGCCTTTACGACCAGTTAGAAGTTACTTAATAGTCTACATTAACCAAGAACACTAAGTACTATTTAGTTCACTACTTAATAGTAATTACGTAGTGCATTACTAAGTATAGTAAACTAAGTAAGGTATAAGGTACCTTTTAAGATAGCTAGTATAAATAGTCATTATCGTAATTATAATGGCTGTAAGAGACTCCTGGTTCCTCACGTGAGTATTTAATTATTCATTTATATCTTACTGTTCAGACTTACCTCTGTGCATTATAGTGATAGTGACCTACAGTGACATTAAACCCCCATCTAGGAGTGCTAGCTTAATAAGCCGTCTTTGGAATGCCTACCTAGTCTTTAACGTCCTGCTATACGTCCTATCTTAACCTACACTAGTCCTCTTAAGGCCTATGTTAAGTGTAAGTTGTAATACATCCTTACATTCCTCTTTAACATTTCCCCACCGCTATTTAAGTTAGTAAGGGTTATATAATTTCTACTACTACTTAAACCCTTATAAGAGTCTCCCTTACCTCCTTCTTATCTTTAAATACACCTCTTATCTCTTTTAATCTTATATATTATTAATAAGTTTAAATTCTTACAATATAAACCCTAAGCTTAAGAAAAGCAGTCTAAAGGGTAAGGACCTAGATAACTAAAATAAGATAGCCTCTTTAAGGATAAATTCAGTATTAATAATAAGCTTATCTTTAAAAAGCTTACTCTAAGCTTTAAGCTGCAGTACGTAAAGATAATAAGTGTATAGGTTACGTTAGTTCTGCCATTACAGATTTACATTTTAAGATCTATATTAATAACTTATAAGTACGAGAGAAGATTCCCTAGCTTTAACTTACATAATATAAAGATAATAAAATATTTTACAGAGAGTATTAAACGCTTAATTAAGATAAGGCTAAATAAAACATTAAATAGATTAACGTAATATATAAGGTTACTAAGGTACTTAACCTACGTATCTTTGAAGGCCGGAACCGTCTTATATAGTAAGCCAATTATTACGTAAACTAGATAAATAAATATAAGTATATGTTAAAGCTAGCTAGCAAATAGTATTGATAAACTATACGCAGTTATAAGGCCTTTTAGGCTCTCTAAGCTTCTAGTTTACAGAATTATAAGCAGTATAGGGACCACTACTTTAATGCGTATTCTTTAATATAATTCAAGTAACCCTATTATAAGCTGGAAGCTTATAGGGCCCTATAGGCCTACTAGGCCTGTAAGCTCTATTAGATTAAGTCGCTTTAAGCTTTTATTCCAAGCTACTAGCTAGAGCATTGCAGATTACAGCGCTCTTGCTGTTACAACCTGCTCTTAACGAGGGCTTAAGGGGGGTTTAGATAAGATAAGACAGCGTATAGCAAGACGCCAAGCTTAAGGAGTAATCTAAAGACAGTTCGTTAAGCTAATACTCTTAGATAAGAGTATACTGTTACTGTAAGTTACTGTCACTATAATATATAGAGGGAAGTCTGAACAGTAAGACATCAATGAATAATGTAATACTAGCGTGAGGAACTAGAGTTCCTTACAGCCATCGTGAGCACGATGATGACTATCCATACTAACTATCTAAGAGGTACTTTGTACCTTGTGCTCACTCTGCTCTTGACTTTAGTAGGTGATTAGAGTGATCAGTTTCCTCCTGCTCACTGTGATCACTGTCATTCCCAGTGATCACGGTGAGCAACTCTTGATTGGTCGTAGGGGCTTCGGGTCTTTGCACCCCTGGCCTAGTGCGTAGCACTGTGTACACGGTCCTCCGCACTGTTCCTTCTGCGGGGGATACGTCGGGCCGCGCCGGCCCAAGTGACGGCCTGCAGTGTCGTCACAATTACATGCTTATAAATGCCCTAATAGGCCGCACTGACGGTAAACAAGTTAGTTAGGATTATTAGCAAGTGTAATAGGCCTGTCTCCTCGATCTAGTGGCTCCTGGTAAGTTTACCACTGCCGTTAAAGTGGAAAAGCCCTGTATAGCATGTGTGGGAGAAGAAGGAGCGCCGCGGGAGGATGGTAGTTACGCTGGTGTTAATGGCGCCGGAGGTGGCGGTGGCTGGGAGGTGGATTGATTCGGTGTGTATAAGCACGCTGGGGACGTCGGTTAGTGTTAGAAGCACAGCACTCTGGATTCTGTGGAATTGTAGGGGTTGCAACTGCGTGATTTTTTTATTGCTTATGTTCACTCTGTTGCTCTGGCTCTGGCTGGAAGCCAGAGGCTTCTTTATAGACTAATCTGCAGGATTCAGGCTTCGACACTCCGGTGGCTGAGGCTCACTGGCGTACTGGCAGTGTCAAGCATCCAGTCAGCTCCGCTGACTAGATGCCCAGGGCCCCTGAACCCCCTTCTTTCTGACAGCTAGGAAGTTGAGTGGGCCTGGGGGGTAGCGGCCGAGGTACAGGTTGGGGAGAAGGTCGCGGAGGTGGCGGCAGGGGGTGGAGGTTGGGACGGAGGTGGTGGTGGATGCCATTTTGGTGCAGTGCCTTTGTTAGCTGATTGGGTGTGTGTGAGGTGGTGATAGCAAGGAGGAAGTTGTTTAAGGAAGTGCGGCTGGAAGGTTATTTATCTTGGTGGAGTTGGGCTGCGGAAGGTGTGGTGAGGTACGCAGCTTCCTATTGTGGAACGATTGCGAATGAATCATCCATAATCATCCCCCAGATTCGATCGCCCCGCTCGCAAAAAGTCCGACCCCACGTATCGTGGTCTGCTTCTTAATCGGTCTAAATCATCCAATTGTGCGAGGTTTCTCATTACTTGTTCGGCAAACCTAAGGGATGAAATGGCGGATTGCGGCAGTTCTACATCGGAAGCAGAGGTAGGTACATTGCAATTTTCGGTCAGCTCGTGCGGATTGTGATGCTAATACCACCTGCAAGACCTCAGGCCACGGGCAAGCGTGCATTCACCTGTTTGAACCAGCCGATGTTTGCTTGTACTTTCCGAAAGATCCATCGCGGGGCAAAGACATAGAATGGAACAGAAACGCTGAAATGCGAAGTTTGTTTTCGTTGCAGCCCGCGGATGAGGTTAGTTCAATGGCGGCCCGGTTATCGATTGGTTCCAGTCGTCGTTGACGTTTCGCGGCGCGCCCAAACCTAACTCGCTCGTCGGGGCCCAACCCCGCGGAAACAACATCCGATCCTAATCGCACGCGAAACACGAACGCGACCGAAGAAAATGCCACGCAATCCATTTGCATCCGCTATCTATCAGTTCGTTCCATCATGGGTATCGACTTGGGGTGGATTCGGCGGTTACCCCCCCGAAAACATCGTCAAACTTGAAAACATCTACACAGCACCTCTGGATACCGTGCTGCGCGAGATCCGCACCGTGACCATACTGCCCAGCGCAAATCGCAATGCCGAGATCGAGTGCCAATTGAACCTCCGGTGCCTGACCGAGGCGGGGGCGAACGACACTGACAGGATGCCCTACTCTGCTCTCTCGTACGTCTGGGGAGACAAAACCGACCCAAAGACCATTCGAGTCAACGGCCAACTTGTCTCCGTCACAAACAACCTGTTCGTCGCTCTCGTCCATTTACGAAAGGATTCGGAAAGGCTGGAGATTTGGATCGATGCGCTCTGTATCAACCAGAACGATGTCGAGGAGCGTAACGCCCAGGTCCAGATCATGGGGGAGATATACCGACAGGCCGCATGTGTCTTGATGTGGCTCGGCCCCGCGACCGAAAACAGCAGTCTCGCGTTTGAGCTGTTTGAGGAAATATCATCGCGGACGGAGTCGGAAGGAGATTCTCTAGATGTCATTCTCAGCAGCTACAATTACGACAAACATTGGAGGGCTTTTACCCCGTTGCTGAATCGCCCGTACTGGTCAAGACTGTGGATCGTTCAGGAGGTCATTCTCAACCAGAACGGTGTGCTGTGCTGCGGCAATTTGACTCATGGCTGGTCGATCATGGCAGTCATCGTTTCAATCATGAGAAGGAAACCTTGTACCGAGTTCATGAGCGACTGCTACATAGCTCTCTCAACCCTTGAACAGTCTCCGGTATGGCTGCTCGTCGCTGCGCAACAGTTATACAGGAAGAAAAGCCTATCGCTAACAGATGCACTCGTCCTGTGCCGCAACCAAAAGGCCACAGATCCGCGAGATCATGTCTACGGCCTCTTCGGCCTGGTAGATCACCCAGGGCTCGAAGCCGACTACGGGCGTTCACTCCTAATGGTGTACCGCGAGGTGGTGAAGTACAGCGTGACCCATCTACAAAGTTTGGACGTCCTATGCGCATGTAAGCCACTGCAACACGATATCCAGATACAAACACGGCAGGAGTTGGATCACAAGCATCGTCGCCATGGTGAACACGTCCTGGAAGGCGGATCGAGCTTGCCGTTGGGGAACGAGATACCGCCATCATGGGTTCCCGACTGGCGCATGCCGCAGATAACGGGGATATACCTCACCGGCAACCCCATCCCCGAGGCGCTTTGGTATCGTGCATCTGGCGACACCCTGTCCGACGTTTATTTCCCTTCAGAAATACAGTATGTGATGGTTTCCGGTGTCTTCTTCGATACGCTACACGCCATCCTGCCTGAATATCACAAGGACGTCACTGGTCCCCGCCTCAAGAGGAGCTGGTCGGCTTGGTGCGACGGGGCACATCCCAAAGGCATCTACGGCAACCCCAAGGCTCAGCAGGATGCCTTCTTGCAGACCATTGTGACTGGCCGGACACCAGACGGCGGCCGTGGGACCTGTCACTTTTCAGTAAAAACGTTAAACCGTGTGTACAATATAGGCCTTCCCTACGAGGAAGTGGAATTTGGGGACAAGGCCTGGCTTGCCCTTGACGCTGAAGGCCCCCTCGCCCAGATCGGCCACTTGAGTGACATCCAGAGGTGCTTTGCATTTACCACTACCACTCAAGGCTACATGGGTATGATGCCAAAGGGAGCCAGGCCCGGCGACATTATTGTCGTCTTGTTGGGGGCCCGTGTCCCCTTTCTTCTTCGCAAACACGAGGGCGAAGACAAGTATTTTCTCGTCGGCGAATGCTGTACGTACCTTACCTCTCACACCTATGCAGTCTAACCACTTTGAAGCGAACTAATTTTAACACCTGACACTAGATATCCACGGAATCATGGACGGCGAGGTGATGGCCGAGGTGGATGAGAAGAAGCGGCAAATTCAGAAATTTTGTCTACTGTAAAGCTATGTTGAAGCGAGGCCGAGGCTTTCGAGGGACGGCAGACTCAAGCCGGGAGTCAGCCACGGTGAGACATCTGGTTCGGCTAGATATGTACACCTACCTACGTATCACAGATGCTTCAATTGATGCCTATTTGACTGTTCCATGGCACACGGTCTAAAATAACTACCTGACATTAACGAATACACGGGTACCTATCGACTTAATAAGCCGACCGTCGGCAACACCCCTTCTTACAACCTTCACATAGCCGGGACTCGTGTGGCGGCCCACCTTCCATACCGCCCCTATATTCCGGGCGTTCCATCTCCACGCCCGCCAACTTCTTCAGCCGGTATAAGACTTGATCGACGTAGGATTGCTCGTTAAGGGTCAAAGCGTTCAGCTTGTTGCACGATTTGCACCGCTGCTTGAAGACGTGGGCGTTGTATCCCCTGCCGGGGTACCCGAGGATTAGAATCGCCACCACCTTTCTGCCCCAGCCGGACTTGGGGCTGGTCATGAATGTCAGTCGGGTTGGTGTTTACGGATGGGGATTGGAGAAGGACTTGGGAAAAGTGGAAACAGGGAAATGTCATTCACGGACCAGTTCTGGCTGCGGCACTGAAAGGTGCCCATGATGTTTGTCGGGTACCTCGGGTACCCCTCACTGGAGTTTCTGTCGCTGCCTAATGCGTTGAACCATGGTGTTGGATGGACGACTCCACCGATGGCGTTCAATACCCTGTCATGGAGATGGGGAAAAGTCGCGAAGGTGTTGTCTGTCATGGTGTTTCCGCCATTCCTTTTGTTCCTTTGATTTTTCTTTTTGGTGGGCATTGTTGCGTGTCTGGGGTTTCTTTCGTCGGATGCAAGGAAGATCAAAGGGGGGGGTCGAGTTGCAATTGTCGTGCGGGCACGAATAATTTATAATCCCCCAACGGACCAGTCTTGCCGAGGCCTTCCATTTCCCGTATTCGAGATATGGAAGCCGTGGGTGGCTCCTTCGTCGTCTAATATGATATCGGATTACCCATGCTGTAGGCCTCAATGCAGATTGTACGACCACCGCTTCAATGATTTAAGTGTCCCGTGTAGTAGTTCGGAACGTAGCAGTGGGAAGCCGCAGGTGGGATTGCTTTTCCAAATGAAGGCAAACGAAACATGCCTTTTCACATAGAGACGGGAAAAACGAGGACGTTTATCAACCAGAAGCCGTTTGGGTGCTTCAAGTTGAAGCGGGATATAATGCATAACTATTGTAACTACCTAGTACCCCCATCTTTCACCAGACCCCCGTTTCGCTAGCATCACTTCCTGCGCATCGTGTAAGCTAGCTTTTTGAGCACAAACCCCTCCACCAGTCCACTATAGCTTAACCGCTTAATCCCAAATTATCACTCAGTCAGCGGCTTTTCTAAAACTACGTATCGTTCAACTTGACTTACAGAACGCCGGCCCCGTCCCGCCAAACCCAAACTGCGAGCAGCAAAGGCCCACAGCACAAGGGCACGCCCCGTGACACCCGTATTACCCGTGGGTGGAGGCGGAGGGGGGTCGACGCCACCCGTACCAGGCGTGGGAAGAGGCGTGGGAAAGGTATTGTTGCCACCACCTAGATAGGGCTGATGTTAGTCTTTTCCTTCTTTGATCTTCTCGTTTTTCTCCTAGGTGGGGTGAGAAAGGGAGATGGGTAAGGGGACGTACAAAAGTCGGGGCCGAGTCCGCAGAAGCTGAATTGCGAGCAGCAGAGGCCAGGGGCGCAGGGGCACTCTCCCTGTCTTGCCTCGAGGGTACCGACACCGCCGTAGGGGGCGGCGATGGGCTTGGCGGCGACGAGGCACGCGGCCAAGGTGAGGAGGGCGGCGGTGGCGAAATGCATTTTGGATGGATTATGTAATTTGTATCTAGAATTGATGGTGTGAAGAAGAGAAGGTTCATGTTCTTCCGGAGAGGGGGCGGCGACAATTTATTGTTGGACTTTTCTCTACGTACCGACCTTGCTAACATAGTCTAGACAGCTCTACCTGGGAATAAATCTGCTCCCCACCGGCCGACAGCTGACAGGGCAATGGCCGTTGGCTGAGCGTGTTATTGAACGTTGTCGTTTTGTCGATGGCAATACCTTATTGACTGTGGCGATGTGATAATGGGTATAGCGGTTCTGTCTCCTTGCTTCGCAGAGACACCAGGACCCGCACCGGGTAAGGTAAGATGGATAATACCCCAGAAGGGGTAACGTTATGCCGCTTTAACAAGAATCGGATTTCTTGGTTTAGTGGTTGTGTTTGCTGGCTTATCGGGTCTGACGTAACGTAGTGCTCCTAGGTGCGCTGGGACAATCCTTCGCGGCTATTTCCAGTCGATAGGACCTAGGCCCATTGGCTCGCGAGTCATGTTTGAAACACAATATCTCCCTCAGTCCTCAAATACCGCGAATAAGATGGGAGGGGCTCGGTCGGGAACGCGGTAGCCGTCCGGCAGTCGACGCTGCTGGTACTCGGATCGGGAAGGCAAAGAGGCCAACGATGAGGACGCACGATGAGGACGAATATGAAACCTTCAAGGACTGGTCATCGAAGTGGCACTAGCTTATAGTCCCGAGCATGGGGTCCAGATACAGTACCTAGTGTGTCGAACAGGACTCGATGGACTGCTCAACATGCTTTGAGAAAGTTGAAGATTCGGACCGTGCATCTCGGGAGCCTAGTCCCATCGCTTCGTTTGTGCTCCCACGACAGCCGCGGAAAGCGCGACCACAACCAAATGTGGCAAGTTGGCTGCCGGTGTGGGGGTGACTAGCGCACGCTGCACGTTTTATTGCTCGCCCCCACTGCATCGTCAAGTTAGCCATCATGTCGGTACGTGCCACCCGGATACAGTAGCCGAAGTGCTTTTGCCTTCTGGGCAGCATGCTGAAGGGCGGCGCAGTGCGGCACTGGGCCTTATCCGGTGCTATAAAGCGGCTTGGTATTTATGACTGACTTCCTCGTTTTGTTGTCAACATCTTTGCCTAAAAAAGCGAAGAAGTGGTTGGAGCACCACTAGGCCAAGACAGTGCTGTCGATAACGGGCGTGGAGGTGTGGAAGAGCTTGCGGGCGTCGTGCGTGCAAAGTTGAGCGGGTACCCGAATGCGAAGGTCTGGGCTGGTTTGTGGGGGAGGAGGTGGATCCGCAGATGCCCTGGAGCTGATGCTGAGAAAGGGGGAGGAGTTTGTGGAGAGGCTTCTGGCTACAGTCTTTCTTCACCTGCGACCAATGCAGCCGCTGCTTGCTGATCTCCAAGAAGGCAGTTTGGATTCTGGACCTCTTGGAGGGCTAAAATTGCAGTGACAGCGCCGAACCCTCCTCCGATTGGAGACACCTCTAGCAGAATTGGAATTAGAACAGGGCTGGCTTGGCAAACTGAATGGCGGGTGTTTGAGTTGCCGATTAGCGATGTGTGTTGGTCAGAAACCTCCCGTTATCTCCATCTGATCTGCGCCGGTTGTTGACTTGGTTGGGCATGAGCTGGCAGGCACAGATCGAGGTGTGGTAACACAATGTCAGCACCTTCCCGGTTTCGAAACCATGCTCCGCTTCCCCAGCCGCCCTATCAATGAGCCCAATTAGAGTGTCGCCTTAGGCACAGTGCATGCTGTCACGGTTTCCGTCACAAAATTTGCACCGCGACACGCAGCGCATTTGCACACAAACATCATTTCAAGCGATGAAGCTGGGATTGTTGCTGCAACCTGAGGATTGGACCTAGGGCTCGCTGACGACAGAGAGGCTGGGGCCAACAACATCATGCGATTGGGTTTCAGGGACGTTGGCGCATCTGTCATTAAGCTGCGCCCATCCACATTCGGGTAAATCGGCCACCCGAAAATCTCATGCATGATGCAGGTTGTTAGGCAGGACCCTCAACTACGCCTGATTACCCCGCGGGAGCAATTCTCGGACTCTTGTCGAGTTCGGGTGCTGTCAATAACCAGATTCGCCTCTAATGTTAACGAAAAACAACTATGCCAACATGCAAAAATCCGCAGCATAAAGTCTGCTGTTAGACATGGATTCTCAGTATAATGCTTAGTACGCTTGACGTCGCGAGCAGACCTTTAACGAATCCCCTTGGTGGTCGGACGATGCCGAACGTGAGAAACATGGACACGACACACACGTCCTCCCGGCAGATGGCGAGCAACTAAAGGTTCTTTACGTGACGAGCCTCAACCGTTCGCTCGTGCAGTTCCTTGTCACAGATTGGGGCATTCAAGCGTATTTCAGTGCTGTGCCGACCAGAATGATCAACGGCCTAATCCTGGAACAGTGCGAGGAGGGTAAAGCACGGTTTCGTCGCTTAGGTGTTTTCACTTTTGAAGAAGATCAGTGTTTTGAACATCTCTTGAAGGACTGCCTTGACTTTGAGGGGCAGGAAGGGTGACAGGGTTTTAACGCTATGTACAAGAAACGGACTGGTGGGGATACGAAGCTGGTAGAGATCATAGGAAAGAAATATCGGATATTTATTGAGTAGATGTGTTTAAAAGGACCGTTTTTATGTCCAAATCATATCACCATCGATGAACATGCTGTTATTAACTTATATTATTTTAGTTTTAATTTTATTAGGTAGGTTACTTTTTATTTATTAACTTTTATACTATTTATACATAGTGCTACTATATATAATAAGCAGTATAATATCTCTTTATAGAACTTCACTTTATATCCTTATTTATTATAATTAAAGTATTAGGTTGTTTTCACTTTACCTTTGTACCACTTCTGTTAATTTTTTAGCCCCAGCTGCCCTGTGGGCAACTGCTGTAAGCAGTTGCCCTCCACTGCTACGTACCCTGCAGCCACGGCTCGCACTGCGGAGCTGAACATTTTAGAAGGCTGTTAAGCCTCGAAAGCTCTGGAATCTTAGGCTCCACTGCTCTGACTTACTGTAGGGCAAGCCTTACAGAGTCTTCCAGAATTGTATTAATAATTAAAGGCTCTAGAATTCTTCCAGAGCTTCCCACAGCCTATAATAGGCTCTGAACTCTCCTGTATGTAATCTTCTTAAAGTAAGCAACTTTACTCTTTTCCAGTCATTACATAAGGCACTGCCTTCCGGATCCTCTTGTTTCCAGCGTTAATATTCGCTGTGATACCCTTATTTACAGTAGCACTGCCCTGTAATTCAGGCTTTTATTTTCTTCCTACAGTGCCATAGGCACTATAGTACGGCTTAGACCAGTACGCACTTCTTCCTCTAAGCCACAGCCGCTGTATTACAGCCCTGTGGGTTCCTAAAGTTTAACAACTTATAAGGGAAGTGTGACGACCCTGCAGGCCGTCACTTGGGCTGGGGCGGCCTGACGAATCCCCCGCAGAAGGAACAGTGCGGGAGGACGGTGTACACCGTCTGGACGCACTGGGCCAGGGGTGTAAAGACCCGAAGCCCTTACGACTAGTGAGGAAGCGCTTGGTGGTCTATAAGGACTAATAACATTAAGTACCGTCTAGTTGACTGCTTAGCCGTAACTGCGTAGCACACCACTAAGCATAACAGACTAAGTAAGGTACGAAATACCTCTTAGTTAGTTAGTATAGATAGTTATCTGTAACGACCCTGTAGGCCGTTACTTAGGCCGGGGCGGCCTGACGAATCCCCCGTAGAAGGGACAGTGTGGAAAGACAGTGCACACCGTCCAGGCACACTGGGCCAGGGGTGTAAAGACCTGAAGCCCCTATAACTAATAAGGTGCTGCTCGTGGCATGCTAAGTGCTTGCATCGCAAGCAGGAGAAACCTTATAAGCAAAACGCTCACGTGGCGTAAAATGCTTACGTAATAAGCACTTATAACATTATAAGTAAGGTATAAAGTACCTCCTAATTAATTAATATAGATAGTTATAATTATGCTTATAACTACTGTAAGGGACTTTAATTCCTTACACTAGTATTTAATTATTTATTTATATCCTACTATTCAGACTCACCTTTATATATTATAATAATAGCGACCTATAGTGATATTAAACTCCTATCTAAGAGTGTTAACTTAATAAGCTGTCTTCGGAACGCCCCTTACTTATTAGCGTCCTGTTATACGTTCTGTCTTAACCCACGCTAGTCCTTTTAAGGCCTGTATTAAATGCAGGTTGTAATATAATATTAACGTTACAGTTCTAAACGCTATTTATTAAATTCCTAAATATTACCTCTCTCTTACTAACATATTAACCTTTAAAAAAGGTAAGGAGATTAAGAAGGTGTAAGTTTAACCTTAACTCCCTATTATTAATAAATTAGCTGTATGCTTTAAAAACTTAAACCTTAACTAGTAAGGACTGGTTAAGGAACTTAACGAAGCTTTCCCTAGAAACATTAAAAGCTGTATTAGTCTTATTAAAAAACTCTAAGCCTGACTTAACGTTATTAAGCTGGAAAATAACGACCTTAAGGGCTTACAGAAGAAACGAGTAAAGCTTCTACCGCCGTTATACTTTAAAGGAGACTCTATGTAGTTAAAGTCTTAAATAGCCTAGTTTTAAAGTTATATTACTTATTACAATAAGCAGTTCTTTAAGGAAGAAGGAAAGGTTAGGTTTATTAAAGCCTTATTAGATAAAGTAACCGTTTACTAGTATAAACCCTATATGAAGATAGTTAATAACCTCTCTATAAACAGAGTGTGTAAAGAGGCCCCTAAGATTTAGGCCCTCTTTAATAACTTTAACGTGTTTATTAATTAACTCTAAATTAAGTTTAGAGAACTAGACGCCTTAAGGCGGGCTAAGCAACACCTTATAACCTTAAGACAGACGTCCTTAATCCTTAAGTTCTTTACACACTTTAAACTAGAAGCAGTAAAGACTAAGCTTAGTTAAAAGGCCCTAGTAATGCTGTTTTAAAGTAGGCTGAAAGAATACGTTACTGGGGATCTTTACTAAAAAGACCACCTAAATCACCTTTAAAAGTTAGTTAAGATAGTTATTAAGGCTGATAACCGGTATTATAATTACCATTATTAGAAAAACTATTAAAAGGAACAGACCCCTTATTAGCTAAGCAAACTAAAGAAGGGAAACTAATCAACTGCAATAAGTCATTACCCTAAGCTAATAGATATTAGTATAATAAACCGTTAAAATCGACCTAACTGTGATAAGCCTTAATAATAACAGCAGTAAAAGCAGCTTAAAGACCTATCTTAAGTCCAGTACTTTAATTACAATAAAAAAAGCTATATAGCGTAATAATACCTATCACTAAAGCAAGTCAGTTAGAAACTAGTTTTAAAAGGAGGAAAGTATATTAGGTTTAACTTTAAAGACGTTTATGTTAAGATAACAGGTAATAAAAAAGACTGTATCTAAATAGATAAGTGTAACTTAAGAGACGAAGAAGAAGAAGAAGAACCCTAAGACGTAATATACTTAATCCTTAAAGGTGTCTTAAGAAAGTTAGTTATAGAAATGTAGGTTGTAAAAGACTGACTTTAAAGTGGAAACTCAGAACCACTAAAGGTACAGGTTATAAAAGACCAACTTTAAGAAAAGATGTTCTAGTTAATAGTTACAGGCTTTAAAAACCTTACCCTATAAGCTTAGGAATTAAGGAAGTTTAAGAAAGACCTTAACTTAGAAATCACTAAAATAGTAAAGGGAGTTAAAAAACTAGCCCTTTAAGTTACTTAAACAGTAAAGTAAACCTTAAAAGGTAAAAGAGAATAAGCTAAGAGAATTAAATTAAAGAAACGGAAGTTCTTCTTAATAATACCCCTTAAGACTTTTAAACACTTTAAGCACGTTAAGTGGATTAACACCCTTATTTCCCTAAAGGAAGGATAGCTTAGATAACTGCCCTGTATTAAAGCCGGTATGCTTTAGACTGGTACTTTAAAGGTCCTTTAAGAAGGTATAAAGTAAGTATATTAATAAAGGGTTTAGGAGCTAAAAGAGAAACATTAAGAGCTAGTAAATAAAGTGAAGGACTTATAAGTTAAGGGTCTTACTGTAATGTTTAAAGATAAAGTAGTGGAAATTAGGTTATAACTCTGTAATAGAGTTTACTTCACTAATTAACTTAAATACTAACTTATTAAAAAAGGATACTTTATAAAAGAATAAGCTGGGTTGTTACTATTTAAGTTTTAGGAAGAGGTTTAGGAGAAATAACGTATATAAAAGTAAGTGGAAGAAGAAAAAAAATAAAGCATTACTTCCCTTATTCTGTACTTTATAACTGTAATACCTGTAGTTAATATTGATTACCCTAGTTATAAAGATATACTGTAGGTCGATTATATATATAATAACTACACTTTTAACTGGCACTGTAGGCTTAAGGCCCTTTATAACCACTTCCTTAATATATAAAGATAAAACTATACTGTTATAAAGGTAAAGTTAAAATTAACCTATTACTAAGTTACTTACTCCCTAATAAAAGAGTTTAGTAATAAGCGGAAAGTCACTATAGTTAATTAAACTCTTATTACATGTTAGTAAAGAGGGGTACTTAATAACTGCCCTATTGTAACATGTTCATTACACCTTAACGGAAAAGTTAAAGAGTAGCAGAAGTGAGAGGATTACTAACAGATCTAAGAGTAAAAAGATATTATTATAATCCAGTCTTATAAAGTGTATTATTAACTTATTAAGGATTTTAAGAACATTATACTGTTTAAAGTTAATTAGACGTTAAAGTATGAAAACTTAAGAAAGGTTAATTATTAGGTTTATTAAAGTTACCTGTTTTTCCAGAAAGAGTTAGGAAAAGACTATAGGCCTTTTAAAAAGGCTGGAAACTAGTAGTTTGCTAGTTAGTAAAAACCCTAAAAAGAAGGAGAGGTATTTAGAGGTTAGGCTGGATAAAACCTTAAAGATAAATAGTTATTATAACCTAGATGTTAAAGGAGTATAAGTATTATTCCGTTAGTGTTAACTTAATAGATGGAAGAGGGAGGCTATTTAAGGTAAAAGTAGTGATTAATAATAAGAGTGTTTTTAAACTAATACACCCTTTATTAGTTAATTAAAGGAAACTCCCTAATAAAGAGTATAAAGAGGCTATTCCCATTTAAAATAGAGAAAGAGGCTTATATTAGTATAATAATGGTAAAGTTACCTATTACTTACTATTTTTAATTAAAGTGGATAAGGATAAATAATAAGTGGACTTTAACGTTATATTAATAGTAGGGTATAATATAATCTTAAGTTTACCTTAACTGGAAAAGTATAACCTTATAATTAATTAAAAGAGTAGCCACCTCACCTTTAGTAAGTCCCCTAGTTATAATTACCGTTTAAGGAAAGTTAAAAAAGCACTAAACTGCTTTAAAGATATATAAAGTACTTAAAAGCATATTAAACCCTTAGAATTAAGTATAGTTTAGGTTAGGTTTATAAAGACAGTTAAAGGACTAGAAAGTCTACCGTATTACTTAAGTAACGACTTAGAAGGTAGAAAAAAGTAAGGAGCTAATTTACAGATAAGTGAAGAAGTTGACTTATTTAAGGTACTTGTAGAGTATAGGAAGTTTACCTTATTTTAAAAAAAGATACTGTAATTATTAGATTATAGATTATAAAACTACGAAATTAAATTAAAGTTAAGAGTAAAGCTTTGTAACTTTTAACCCTACTATTTAAACCCTTAGTAAACTGAGGCCTTACAGGAGTATATTAATAAGAACTTAAAAAACAGGTTTATTATAAAGTCTTAATCCCTAATAAGGTATTTAATACTGTTTGTTTTAAGGAAGGGAGATAGTAAGTTATATATAGTTATTAATTATTAAATATTAAATGAAGATATAATTAAGAACTGTTATTTATTACCACTTATTATAGAAATATAAGAACGGATCGTTAAGGTAAACTAGTTTTTTAGTCTCGACTTCCTTATAAGATTTAATTACGTTAAAATAAAGGAAAAGGATAAGTATAAGACAGCCTTTTAAACTTGTAACAGGTATTATTAGTATTATATTATGCTAATAAGATTAATAAATGCCCTTATAACTTTTTAAAGCCTTATTAACAGTGTTCTCTGCCCCTTCCTTAATAAGTTTATCTTTATATATTTAAATAACGTTTTAATTTATTCTGAAACTTTAGAAGAATACTGAAAACATATGTAACAGGTTTTAACAGCTTTTAAAAAGGTGAAGTTAATAATAAACTTAAAGAAGAGCCACTTTTATATTTAGGAACTGAATTATTTAAGGTTTAAAGTAACCCTTAGAAGGCTTAAAATGTAATTAGAGAAGATAAAGGTAATTAGGGATTAACCTACTTTAAAGAACTAGAAAAAGTTATAAGCCTTTATTAGCTTTATAAACTTCTATTACTATTTTATTAAGTACTTTGCGAAAATTGTAAGACTGCTTTATAAACTTATAAGTAAAAGAAAGCCGTTTAAGTGGATTAATAGACAGTAAAAAGCGTTTAAGGGCTTTAAATACACTTTTATTACAGTATTAGTCTTAACCCTCCCCGATTTCTTAAAGCCCTTTTAAGTTAAAACAGACTCTTTAGAGTTTGTAATTAGTAGAGAACTTAATTAAGTTTAAGACGATAGGAAATGCTACCTAATTACCTTCTTATTGAAAGGAATCCACGGCCTAGCCTTATGATATCTAATTTATAATAAGGAATTAATAACGATTATTTAATGCTTTATAAAGTAAACACTGTATTTAAATAGTATAGAAGAATTAATTTAAGTCTTTTTAAACTATAATAACCTTTAATACTTCTTAATTAAGGAACTTAACCTATAGTAAGTATAGTAAGTAGAGTTAATAACCCCGTTCCACTTCCAGATCTATTACGTTAAGGGAAAAGATAATAGGTAAGCCGATGCTCTTAATTAAAGATAGGATTATAAGGATATTAACCCAGTTTTAATCTTTATTATTATATTTAATAAAGTTAAAAATAGTATATTAAAACACATATTATAAGTGTTAGATAACTAAATGCTGGAATAAACTATTAACGTCTGTATAAACTTATAAATAAAGTATAATATCTATTAGTAATAATAGGACTTTTAAGTAAAAAGGTTAATAGAAGGAACCTGTAAGTATAAATGCCCCTTAGGAGACTTCTCAGGACATGTGTAAAACTGTAGTAAGGAGTGCCTGAAATATCTAAATTATAATAAAACTAATTATTAGTTAGAATAGCTGTTAAAAGGTGTAAATAACGTGCCTGAACTAGGAGTAAGGCTTTAGTATTAAGAGAAACCGTATATTTATAACTTAAATAAGTGAAAGGAGTACGTTTAGCAGGTTTATAAATCTTAACTTAGAGGATATATAGGCTGGGTTAAAACTCTTATACAGGCTTAGTAAACGTACACCTTCCTGGGAATGAAGAAACTGGTTAAAAAAGTGGTTAATAACTGTAATATCTGTTATTATAAGCAGAATTGGCGTTATAAGCTTTATAGGCTTTTTAAACCACTCTTTATATTACAGGTATTATAAAGCTCTATCTTACTTAACTTTATTACTGGGATCTTAAAGTTTAAGGACCTTATTATAAGAGTTACTTATAACTAAGTCCTTATAATAGTTAACAGATTAATGAAATGGGTTTACTTTTTACTAACTTTAAAGGATATAACTGTAAAGTAACTCGTTTATATCTTTAAGAAAGAGGTAGTTTTGTAACACCTTTAATTAGATAATATTATTACAGATTAAGATAAGCTAATCGTATTGAAGTTTTAATAAGGGCTAATATAGAGAATAAGTGTAAAGAGTAAGTTTTTAACAGCTTTTTACTTACAGATAGATAATTAAACAGAGCGAGTTAATTAGATACTTATAACGTATCTTTAAGCTTACGTTAACTTTAAATAAGATAATTAACTTAAGTTGTTACTAATAATACAGATAACTTATAATATAACGTTAATTAAGTTAACAGGTATGTTACTGTTTTTTACTAATTACAGTAAGGAGCTTAAGCTTTATTAAGACCTGTTTATTAGTGCCCTTTAAGTTACAGTCTGTGTAGACTAGATATAAGAACTATATAACTATTTATAAGTTAAACTTAAGTTTATATATAAACGAATAAAAAAGTTTATTAATAAATATTAAACTAAGTAACTAATACTTAAGAAAGGATTTTATTATAATAGTAAATAAGTTAAGGGACTGACTTTTTAAGAGGGGGATTACATCTACCTTTTTTCATAAAACTTACATTTAAAATGGCTTAGTAAGAAACTCGACTTTAAAAGGTACAGACTGTTCTAAATTAAGAAAAAAGTTATTACCTTTAATTATAAACTAGATTTACTTACTAGTATAAAGGTACAGATTAAGGTTTTTCACATCTTACTTTTAAAACCTGCCTTAAAAGGAGTTCCTCTGGAAAAGAAGATTAAGATTAACGCTAACGAGGACGAATATAACGTTAAGGAAGTTATAAACTTACGGAAAGAAAAGAACATGTTTAAATATCTTATTAAGTAACTGGATTACAGCCTTAAGGGTAACTTATAGGAGCTAGCTAAAAACCTTAAGTGCCTAAACCTAATTACGGAATTTTATTAAAAGAATCTAGATTAATTAAAGCTAATAATAAGAACTAGAAATAAGATAAAATCTAATATTTAAACTATTATATTAAAGAGTAAGATTACTGTAAGATTTAAAGCTTAAGAAACGGTAAGAAACTCCTTAATAGGTACGGAAGGACATTTGTTAAAACCCTTAGCTAAGGTTATAAGGACTTTAGACCTAGTAAGAAGGCCGGACTTTTAAAGCCCCTGGTAAGCTTTATATAAGAATAAGTACTGTTAAGAAAGGAAATTAGTAAAAAGAAAAAAAAATAAGTAAAAAGTCACCTTAAACCCTCTAGCCTTAAGGAGCGAGGATTTAAAACGATAGAAAGTCCTTATAGGACTTAAACTTATAACCTCTCATTTATTAAAAGAAAAGAAGTTATAAACTAAGTTATAAAGTAACCATTTATTACAGAGACCCTATTAGAAAGTTCCCTTAATTAAAAGACTCCACGTCTTTAAGAGGGGCGTCTAATTTAGCCTCCTTACTCTCCTGGAACTCTAATAACTCCGCTTCACAACTAAATACCTTCACAGCCCAGTCCTTAAGGCAGGACCGCTGTTTGTAAAGGCACGCTAGGTGCGTTAACGCCTTTTAAAGCTTAGTAGTGGCTTTATAAAGCTGTTAAGTAGTAAATTTAACTTATAAGTTAAAGTTCTACTTTTTAATAAGAAGAGCTTTTAACTTCGTTTCACTAATATTGAAAGCGTTACACTGGGAAGGCCAATGCTTTTCTAAACAGTAATTGTAGCTGTCAGACCGGTTTAAAACCTAACAGACGAGTAGAAAGTCAGTAAACTTATAAAAAGAATAAGGGGACATTTCGCTATTAAACGTGTGTGTGTAGGCTGTAAGGTTTAGACGGTGGTTAGTGCTTTTACCCTATTCCCGTTTTAAGACCTGGGAACTAGATACTTATTACATAGTGAAATGGTGAAAGGAGAAACTTACCTTTTAATTCTTTATAGGAAAAGAATATTAAAGAGGGGGAATTATGTGATAACCCTACAGGCCGTCACTTAGGCCGGGGCGGCCTGACAAATCCCTTATAAAAGGGACAGTGTGGAAAGACAGTGCACATTATCTAGGTGTACTGGGCTAAGGGTGTAAAGACTTAAAGCCCTTATAATTAATAAGGTGCTGCTTATAATATGTTAAGTACTTATATTATAAACAGGAGAAACCTTATAAGTAAAACGCTTACGTGGTGTAAAGTGCTTACGTAACAAGCACTTACGACATTATAAGTAAGGTATAAAGTACCTCTTAATTAGTTAGTATAAATAGCTATAATTATACCTACAACTACTGTAAGGGACTTTAGTTCCTCACACTAGTATTTAATTATTCATTTATATCCTACTATTCAGACTCACCTTTATGCATTATAATAATAGCGACTTACAGTGACATTAAACCCCCGTTTAGGAGTGCTAGCTTAATAAGCTGTCTTTAGAACGCCCCTTACCTGTTGGCGTCCTGCTATACGTTCTGTCTTAACCTGCACTAGTCCTCTTAAGGCCTGTGTCGGGTGCAGGTCGTAATATTATCGTTATGCCTATAACTACTATAAGGGACTCTAGTTCCTTACGTTAATATTTAATTATTTATTTATGTTTTACTATTTAGACTTACCTCTGTATATTATAGTGATAGCGATTTACAGTAATATTAAACCCCCCGTCTAGGAGTGTTAACTTAATAAGCTGTTTTTAGAACGCCCCTTACCTATTAACGTCTTATTATACGTTCTGTCTTAACCTGTATTAGTCCTCTTAAGGCTTATATTAGGTATAAGTTATAATACGATATTAACGTTACAGTTCTGAACGTTATTTGTTGAATTCTTAAACATTACTTCCCTTTTACTACTAATATATTAACTTTTAAAAAAGATAAGGAGCTTAAGGAAGCGTAAGCTTAGCTTTAACTCCCTATAGTTAATAAGTTAACTGTACGATTTAAAGAGTTAAACTTTAATTAGTAAAGGCTAGTTAAGGAACTTAACGAAGCTTTCTTTAAAGATATTAAGAGCTATATCAGTCTTATTGAAAAACTTTAAGCTTAACTTAACGCTGTTAAACTAGAAAATAATAACCTAAAGGGCTTATAGAAGAAACAGGTAAAGCTCCCTCTACTATTGCGTTTTAAAGGAGACTTTACGCAGCTGGAGTTTTAAATAGCCTAGCTTTAAAGTTATGTTACTTATTATAACAAGCAGTTCTTTAAAGAAGAAGGAAAGGTTAGGTTTATTAGAGCTTTATTAGATAAAGTAACTGTTTGTTAGTATAAACCTTATGTGAAGATAATTAACAACCTCTTTATAAATAGAGTATATAAAGAGGCTCCCGAGACTTAGGCCCTTTTTAACGACTTTAATATTTTTATCGACTAACTTTAGATTAAGTTTAAAGAGCTGGATGCCTTAAGACGGGCTAAGTAACGCCTTATAGCCTTAAGGTAGATGTCCTTAGTCCTTAAGTTTTTTACATACTTTAAGTTAAAAGCTGTAAAGATTAAACTTAATTAAGAAGCTATTACAACCTACACCCAACACAGGCCTTAAGAGGACTGGCGCGGGTTAAGACAGAACGTATAGCAGGACGCCAACAGGTAAGGGGCGTTCTGAAGACAGCTTGTTAAGCTAACACTCCTAGACGGGGGGTTTAATGTCACTGTAGGTCGCTGTTATTATAATGCGTAGAGGTGAGTCTAAATAGTAGGATATAAATGAATAATTGAATATTAGTGTGAGGAATTAAAGTCCCTTACAGTGGTTATGGGCATAATTATAGCTATTTATACTTAACTAACCAGGAGGTATTTCGTACCTTACTTAATCCGTTATGCTTAGTGGTGTATTATGTAGTTACAGTTAAGTAGTTAACTAAGTAGTGCTTAGTGTTGTTAGTCTTTATGGACCACTAAGCATTTCCTTACTAACTGTAAGGGCTTTAGGTCTTTACACCCCTGGCCCAGTACGTCTAGACGGTGTACGCCGTTCTTCCACACTGTTCCTTTTATAGGAGATTCGTCAGGCCACCCCGGCCTAAGTGACAGCTTACAAGGTTATTATATAATTCCCCCTTTTTAACATTCTTTTCCTATAAAGAATTATTAAGTCAGTTTCCCTCTTTCCTTCACCTTTATTATGTCTTTTAACTGTATTAAAAAGTGTAAAAGATAGAGAAAGTAGGAAAAGGCTCCTTATAACTACCGTATTTGTCTTATAGAATTCCTTAATGCCTTTAACTTACAGATGGCTCCCTACACTTATTATTAAGCTAAGTCCTTACTATGTTAAGTTATAGTGTAATTTAACAGTTACAGTAAGTGCCAGTCTATTAGTATGCCTTTTTTATATAATGTATTTAATTACTTTAATAAGTTTATTAAAAGTTTAATAGATAAGAAAAAGGAGTTAAATACCTTATATAATTAAGTAGTTATTAAGCACTGTAACTCTCTTATAAAGTTATAGTGTGTTAAAACTTAACGGTGCGTTATTGAAGTGAAGGTGATAAAGGTGTTTTCTTATAAGGCTAAGGTTCTGTCTTTTTAAAAGCGGGCTAAGGTAGCGGACCTAGTCTAGGCTGAGCCAGTTTCCTAAGACTGGGACTCTTTTCTTACGGGCTTCCCTCCTAAGGTATCACTATAGCCTGTAACGTCTTTTTAACCTGGTTTATAGCTCTTTTTCCTTTATAAATAAAAACGGTCTCTTAGTATAGTGACGGTGTGTTTACTTCCTTTAGCGAAAGGTTGTGGGTCTAAGTCCTATAAGGGTCTTCTATCACTTTAAATCCTTACCCCTTAGGGTTAGAGGGTTTAGGGTGATTTTTTACTTATTTTCTTTTACTGATTTCTTTCCCTAATAGCGTTTGTTTTTTATATAAGGCTTGTTAGGAGCTTTAAAGGCCTAACTTCCTTATTAGGTTTAAGGTCCTTTTAACCTTAGTTAAGGGTTTTGATAAATGTCCTCCCGTACCTATTAAGGAGTTTCCTACCACTTCTTAAGCTTTAAATCCCACAGTAGTTTTATTCTTTAGTATAGTAGTTTAGATATTAGACCTTATCTTATTTCTAGTTTTTATCGTTAGTTTTAATTAATCTGGATTCTTTTAATGGAACTCTGTAATCAGGTTTAAGCACTTAAGATTTTTAACTAGTTCCCACAAATTACCTTTAAGGCTATAATCTAGCTATTTAATAAGATACTTAAACGTGTTCTTTCCCTTCTGTGAATTTATAACTTCCTTAATGTCGTATTTATCCTTATTAGCGTTAATCTTAATCTTCTTTTCTAAAGGAACTCCCTTTAGGGCAGGTTTTAAAAGTGAGACGTGAAAAACCTTAGTCCGTACCTTTATGCTGGTAGGTAAGTCTAATTTGTAATTAGAGGTAGTGACCTTTTTCTTAATTTAGAATAGTCTGTACCTTTTAAAGTTAAGCTTCTTATTAGGTTGTTTTAAATGTAGGTTTTATGAAAAAAGGTAGATATAGTCCCCTTTTTAAAAAGTCAGTCCTTTAACTTATTTACCACTGTAGTGGAGTCCTTTTTTAAGTATTAGTTACTTAATTTAGTATTTATTAATAAACTTCTTTATTTACTTATGTATAAACTTAAGTTTAGTTTATAAGTGGTTATGTAATTCTTATATCCAGTTTACGTAGATTATAGTTTAAAGGGTGCTGGTAGGTAGGCCTTAACGGAGTTTAGGCTTTTTACTGTAGTTAGTAAAGAATGGTAATATACCTGTTAACTTAATTAGTATTATATTGTAAGTTATCTGTGTTATTAATAACAGTTTAAGTTAATTATTTTATTTAAAGTTAACGTAAGCCTAAAGATACGTTATAAGTATTTAGTTAATTTGTTTTATTTAACTATCTATTTATAAGTGGAAGGCTGTTAAAAGTTTACTCTTCACACCTATTTTTTATATTAATCCTTATTAGAATTTTAATATAATTAGCTTATCTTAATCTGTGACGATATTATTTAGTTAAAGATATTATAACATTACCTTTTTCTTAAAGATATAAGTGAGTTACTTTACGGTTATATTTTTTAAAGTTAGTAGAAAGTAGGCTTATTTTGTTAATCTGTTAACTATTATAAGGATTTAGTTATAAGTGACTCTTATAACAGGGTCTTTAGACTTTGGAATCCTGGTGATAAAATTAAGTGAGATGGAACTCTATGGCACCTGTAGTGTAAGGAGTGGTTTAAGAAGCTTATAAGGTTTATAGTGCCGGTTCTGCTTTTAGTGGCAGATATTACAGTTATTAACCACCTTTTTAACTAGCTTCTTTATTCCTAGGAAGGCGTACGCTTATTAGGCTTACATAAGAGTCTTAACTCAGCCTATATATCCTTTAAGTTAAGACTTATAGACCTGTTAGACGTACTTTTTCCGTTTATCCAGGTTATGAACATACGGTTTCTCCTAATATTAAAGCCTTACTTTTAATTTAGGTATATTATTTACACCTTTTAATAGTTATTTTAGTTAATAACCAGTCTTATTATAGTTTAAGTGTTTTAAGCACTTTTTTTTACAGTTTTATAAGTACCTTAAAAAGTCTCTTAAAGGGCACTTATATTTATAAGTTCCTTTTATTAGCCTTTTTACTTAAAAGTCCTGTTATTATTAATAGATGTTATACTCTGTTTATAAGTTTATATAAATGTTAATAGTTTATTCTGGTGTTTAGTTATTTAACACTTATAATGTATATTCTAACGTGCCGTTCTCTGCTTTATTAAATATAGTGACGGGGATTAGGGCCGGATTAGCCTTTTTATAGTCCTATCTTTAACTAAGAGTATCGGCTCACCTATTATCTTTTCCTTTAACGTAATAGATCTAGAAGTAGAATAGGGCTATTAACTCTGCCTATTATACTTACTGTGGATTAAGTTCCTTTGTTAAGAAGTATTAGAGGTTATTATAATCTGAAAAGACCTAGACTGGTTCTTTTATATTACTTAAATATAGTACCTATTTAGTAAAACATTAAATAATTATTATTAGTTCCTTATGATATATTAGATATCGTAGGGCTGGGCTGTAGATTCCTTTTAACAGGAAGGTAACTGGATGGCGTTTCCTGTTATCTTAGATTTAATTAAGTTCTTCACTAATTACGAATTCTAAGGAGTTTATTTTAACTTAGAAAGGTTTTAAGAAATCGGGAAAGGCCAGGACTAATACTGTGATAAAGATGTGTTTAAGGTCTTTAAACGCCTTTTATTATTTATTAGTCTATTTAAACAGTTTACCCTCTCCTATAAGTTTATATAGTGGTTTTATAATCTTTATAAAGTACTTAATAAAGTATTAATAAAAGTTTATAAAGCTGATAAAGGCTTGTAACTCTTTTTAGTTCTTTAAAGTAAGTTAGTCCCTAACTACCTCTGTCTTCTCTGGTTACATTTTAAGCTTTCTAAGGGTTACCTTAAACCTTAAATAGTTCAGTTCTTAAATGTAGAAGTGGCTTTTCTTTAGGTTTACTGTCAGCTTTACCTTTTTAAAAGCTGTTAGAACCTGTTATATGTACTTTTAATGTTCTTTTAAAGTTTCAGAATAGATTAGAACGTTGTTTAAATATATAAAGATAAACTTATTAAAGAAGGGATAGAGAACACTGTTAATAAGGCCTTAGAAAGTTATAAGGGTATTTATTAATCCCATTAGTATAATACAGTACTGGTAATACCTATTATAAGTCTGAAAAGCCGTTTTATATTCGTCCCCTTCCTTTACTTTAATATAGTTAAACCTTATAGGGAAATTAAGGTTAGAGAATTAGTTTACCTTAATAATCTGTTCTTACATTTCCATAATAAGTGGTAATAGGTAGTGATTTTTGATTATATCTTTATTTAACGTTTAATAGTTAATAACTATGTGTAATTTACCATCTCCCTTTTTTAGGATAAATAGCACTGGGTACCCTGTTAGGGACTGGGACTTTACGATAAATCTATTCTTTAGATTTTTATTAACGTACTCCCTTAAGGCCTTAGCCTATTAGGGGTTTAGGTGGTAGGGTTAAAAGTTACGGAGTTTTGCTTCTAGTTTTAGTTTGATTTTATGGTCTTATAATCTGTAGTTTAATAATTATAGTATCTTTTTTTAAAACAGGGTAAACTTCCTATACTCTGTTAGTACCTTAGATAAATTGACTTTTTTACTTATCTGTAGATTAGCTTTTAACTTCTCTCCACCTTTTAAATCGTTATTTAGGTAATATGGTAGACCTTTTAATCTTTTAACCGTTTTAGTAAACCTAACCTAAACTGTGTTTAGTTCTAAGGGTTTAACGTGCTTTTAAGTGCTTTATATATCTTTAGAGTAGTTTAGGGCCTTTTTAACTTCCTTTAAACAGTAATTACAGTTAAGAGACTTATTAAAGGTAAGGTAGTTACTTTTTTAGTTAATTACAAAGTTGTACTTTTTTAATTAAGGTAGCCCTAGGATTATATTATAACCTGTAATTAGTATAATATTAAAGTTTACTTATTATTCGTCCCTGTTTACTTTAATTAAAAGTGGTGAGTGGTAAGTGACTTTACTATTATTATATTAATATAGGCCTTTTTCTTTATTTTAAATGGGAATAACCTTTTTATACTTTTAGTTAAGGAGTTTCCTTCGGTTAACTAATAAGGGGTGTATTAGGTTAGAAGCACTCCTATTATTAATTACTGCTTTTACCTTAAACGGCCTCCCTTTTCCGTTTATTACGTTGATATTAACAGAATAATGCTTATGCTTTTTTAATATCTAAGTTATAGTAATTATTTATCCTTAAGGTCTTATCTAACCTAACCTTTAAGTACCTCTCCTTCTTTTTAAGGTTTTTACTAATTAGTAAATTACTAATTTTTAGCCTTTTTAAAGGGCTTATAACCTTTTCCTAATTCCTTTTAGAAAAACAGGTAACTTTAATAAACCTAGTAATTAACCTTTCCTAAGTTTTTACACTTTAATATTTAGTTGATTTTAAACGGTATAATGTTTTTAAAGTCTTTAATAAGTTAATAATACACTTTGTAGGACTAGATTATAGTAATGTCTTTTTACTCTTAGATCTGCTAGTAATCTTCTCACTTTTACTATTCTTTAGCTTTTCTGTTAAGATGTAATAAGCACGTTATAATTAGGTAGTTATTAAGTACCCCTCCTTACTAACACGTAATAGGGGCTTAGTTAACTATAATAACTTTCCACTTATTGTTAGATTCCCTTATTAGGGAGTAGGAGACTTAGTAATAGGTTAGTTCTAACTTTACCCTTATAATAGCGTAGTCCCGTTTCCATACGCTGGGGAAATGGTTATAAAAGGCTTTAGGTCCGTAATACCAGTTAAGAACATAATTGTTATACATGTAATTAATCTACAGTATATCTCTGTAATTAGGGTGGTTAATGTTAACTGTAAGTGTTGTAGTTGTGGAGTATAGAATGGGGGAAGTGGCGCTTTATTTCTTTTCTTCTTCCACTTACCTTTATGTATGTTATTTTTCTTAAACTTCTTCTTAAAACTTAGGTAATAATAACTTAATTTATTCTTCTATAAAGTGGCCTTCCTTAATAAGTTAGTATTTAAGCTAATTAGTAAAGTAAACTTTATTATAAAGTTATAACCTAATTTCCACTACTTTATCTTTAGATGTTATAGTGAGACTTTTAACTTATAAGTCCTTTATTTTATCTATTAGCTTTTAGTGTTTTTCCTTCAGCTTTTAAACTCTTTACTAATATGCTTACTTCGTGCCTTCTCAGAGGACCTTTAAGGTACTGGTCCAGGGCATACTGGCTTTAATGTAAGGCAGCTATCTAAGCTGTCCTTCTTCCAAGGAGGTAAGGGTACTAATCCACTTAGTGTGTTTAAAATGTTTAAAAGTCTTAAGGGGTACTGTTAAGAAGAACTTTTATTTCTTTAATTTAACTCTTTTAACTTATTCTCTTTCACCTTTTAAGGCTTACTTCACCGTTTAAGTAGCCTGGAGGGCTAGTTCTTTAACTCCTTTTACTATCCTAGTAATTTTTAAGTTAAGGTCCTTCTTAAACTTCCTTAACTCCTAAGCTTATAAGGTAAGGTTTTTAAAACTTGTAATAACTAACTGGAACATCTCTTCTTAAAGTTAGTCTTTTACAACTTACACCTTTAATAGTTCCAAGTTCCCACCTTAAAGTCAGTCTGTTATAACCTACACCTTTATGGCTAACTCGTCCAGGATACCTTTAAAGATTAAGTATATTACATTTTAAGGTTTTTCCTCTTCCTCTCTTTTATCTCCTATATTACACTTGTTTATCTAAGTGTAATTTTCTTTATTCTTTACTATCTTAATATGGATATCTCTTAAGTTAAATCTAATGTGCTTTCCTCCTTTTAAGACAGGTTTCTAACCAACTTATTTTAGTGACGGGTATTATTATGCTATATGTCCTTTCTTATTACAGTTAAAGCACTGGATTTGTGATATATCCTTCGGCTGCTTCTGTTACTATTATCGTTGTGGTTTGTCGTAGTTAGGTTGATTTTAACAGTTTACCATACTAATATCTATTAGTCCAGGGTAGTAACCTGTTATAGTTAATTAGTTCCCTTTTTTAAATTTACTTAACTGGGGGGTTTGCTCTTTCTAAAAGTTCTTTTAATAATAGTGATTATAATACTAATTGTTAGCCTTAATAGCTATCTTAACTAGTTCTTAAAGGTGATTTAGTTAATCTTCCTGGTAAAGGTCTCTAGTAACGTGTTTCTTTAAACCACTTTAAAACAGCATTATTAGGGCCTTTTAGCTAAGCTTAGTCTTTACTGCTTTTAACTTAAAGTGTGTGGAGAACTTAAAGATTAAGGACGTCTGCCTTAGGGTTATAAGGCGTTACTTAACCCACCTAAGGGTGTTTAGTTCTTTAAACTTAATCTGGAGTTAGTTAATGAAAATGTTAAAGTTATTAAAAAGGGCTTACATCTTAAGGGCCTTTTTACATACTTTATTTAAGGAGAGGTTATTAATTATTTTTATATAGGGTTTATATTAGTAAGCGGCTATTTTATCTAGTAAGGCTCTAGTAAACCTAACCTTTCCTTTTTCTTTAAAGAATTGCTTATCGTAATACGTGATATAGCTTTGGAGCTGGGTTATTTAAGACTCTAACTACGTAAAGTCTCCTTTAAAGCGTGACGGCAGGGGGAGCTTTACTTATTTCTTCTATAAGCCCTTAAGGTTATTATTCTCTAGCTTGATAGCGTTAAGTCAGGCTTAAAGTTTTTTAATAAGACTGATGCAGCTTTTAGTGTCTCTGGGGAAGGCTTTGTTAAGCCTTTTAACTAGTCCCTGCTGGTTAAGGTTTAAGTCTTTAAGGCGTGTTACTAACTTGTTAATAGTAAGGAGTTAAGGCTAGGCTTACGCCTTTTTAATCTCCTTACCTTTTCCTAAAGTTAACATGTTAATGGTAAGAGGGAGGTGGTGTTTGGGAATTTAATAAATAACGTTCAGAACTGTAACGTTAGTATTATATTATAACCTGTACCTGATATAGGCCTTAAAAGGACTAGCGTGGGTTAAGACAGAACGTATAGTAGGACGTTAACAGGTAAGGGGCGTTCTGAAGACGGCTTATTAAGTTAGCACTTTTAGACGGGGGGTTTAATGTCACTGTAAGTCGCTGTTACTATAATGTGTAGAGGTGAGTCTGAACAGTAGGATATAAATGAATAATTGAATATTAGCGTAAGGAATTAAAGTCCCTTACAGTAGTTATAGGTATAACTATAGCTATTTATACTTAACTAACCAGGAGGTATTTCGTACCTTACTTAGTCCGTTATGCTTAGTGGTGCACCACGCAGTTGCGGCTAAGCAGTTAACTAAGTGGTGTTTAGTGTTATTAGTCTTTATAAACTATTAAGCACTTCCTTACTAGCTGTAGGGGCTTCGGGTCTTTACACCCCTGGCCCAGTGCGTCTGGACGGTGTACGCCGTTCTTCCACACTGTTCCTTCTGCGGGAGATTCGTCAGGCCGCCCCGGCCTAAGCGACGGCCTGCAGGGTCGTCACAGAAGCTTTGGTAATGCTATTTTAAAGCGGTTTAAAGGAGTATGTTATTAAAGACCTTTATTAGGAAGACCGTCTGGATTGTCTTTAAGAGTTAGTTAAGATAGTTATTAAGGTTAATAACTAGTATTACAATTATTATTATTAAAAGAACTTTTAGAAAGAACGAACTCCCTATTAGCTAAGTAAACCTAAGAAGGAGAATTAGTTAACCGTAATAGGTTACTATCTTAAGCTAATGGATATTAGTATAGTAAATCGCTAAAATTAACTTAACTGTAATAAACTTTAACGATAATAGTAGTAAAAGCAATTTAAGGACTTATTATAAATCTAATACTTTAACTGTAATAAGAAAAGATATATAGTATAGTAATACTTATCGTTAAAGTAAATTAATTAAAAACCTGTTTTAAAAGAAGAGAAGTATATTAAGTTTAATTTAACAGACATTTATATTAGGATAATAGGTAATAAGGAAGATTATACTTAGATAAGTAAGTGTGATTTAAGAGAAGAGGAAGAAGAAAAGGAGGAACTTTAGGACGTAATATATCTAATCCTTAAAGGTGTCTTAAAAGAGCTAATTATAGAGGTGTAAGTTGTTATAAACTAACTTTAAGGTAGAAATTTAAAACTGTTAGAAGTGTAGGTTATAGAAGACTAACTTTAGGAAGAAATGTTCTAATTAGCTGTTACAGGTTTTAAAAACCTTACTTTGTAAGCTTAAAAATTAAGGAAGTCTAGGAAGGACCTTAATTTAAACTTTATTAAGATAGTGGAAGGAGTTAAAGAACTAGCTCTTTAAGCTATTTAAGCTGTAAGATAAGCCTTAAAAGGTGAAAGAGAATAGACTGAAAGGGTTAAGTTAGAAAAAAGGAAATTTTTCTTAACTATACCCCCTAAGACTCTTAAACACTTTAAACACACTAAGTGGATTAACACCCTTACCTTACTAGAAGAAGGACAGCTTAGATAACTACCCTGCACTAAAGCTAGTGTGCTTTAGACCAGTACCTTAAGAGTCCCCTAAGAAGGTATAAAGTAAGCGTATTAACAGAGAGTCTAAGAGTTAAAGGAAAAATACTAAAAGTTAGTAGATAAAGTAGAGGACCTATAAGTTAAAAGCCTTACTGTAACGTTTAAAGATAAAGCAGTAAAGGTTAAATTATAACTTTATAATAAAGTTTACTTTATTAACTAACTTAAATATTAACTTATTAAGGAGAGCTATTTTATAAAAGAATAAGTTAAGTTACTGTTACTTAAGTTTTAAGAAGAAGTTTAGGAGAAATAATAAACCTGGAGGTAAGTGGAAGAAGAGAAGAAATAAAGTGCCACTTTCCCTATCCTGTACTTTATAACTGCAGTACTTACAGTTAATATTAACTACCTTAATTATAAAGATATACTGTGGATTAACTGTGTATATAATAACTGCACTTTTAATTAATATAGTGAATTTAAAGCTTTATATAACCACTTCCCTAACGCGTAAAGACAGAACTACGCTATTATAAGGATAGAGTTAAAGTTAGCTTATTACCAGGTCTCTTACTCCTTAATAAGAGAGTCTAGTAATAAGTGGAAGGTTATTATAGTTAACTAAGCTCCCGTTACGTGCTAGTAAAGAGGGGTACTTAATAACTACTTAGTTATAACGTACTTACTATACCTTAATGGAAAAGCTAAGGAGTAGTAAAAGTAAGAAGATTACTAACGGATCTAAGAGTAAAAAGACATTATTACAATTTAGTTATATAGAGTGTATTATTAACTTGTTAAGGACTTTAGAAATATTAAACCGTTTGAAGTTAACTGGACGCTAAGGTATAAAAACTTAGGAAAGGTTAATCGCTAAGTCTATTAAAGTTACTTATTTTTCTAAAAGGAATTGGGAAAAGGTTACGGGCCTTTTAAAAAGGCTGAAAACCAGTAATTTGTTAGTTAGTAAAAACCTTAAGGAGAAGAAGAGGTATTTAAAGGTTAGGTTAGATAAGACCTTAAAGATAAATAGTTATTATAACTTAAATATTAAAAGAGTATAAGTATTATTCTGTTAGTGTTAACCTAACAGATAGAAAAGGGAAGCTATTTAAGGTAAGAGTAGTAATTAATAGCAGGAATACCTTTAACTTAATGCACTCCTTATTAGTTAATTAAAGGAAACTCCTTAACTAAGAGTATAAAGAGGCTATTCCCATTTAAAACGGAGAAGGAGGCTTATATTAATATAATAATAATAAAGTCACTTACTACTTACTACTTTTAATTAAAGTAGATAAGGATAAATAATAAGTAGATTTTAACGTTACATTAGTAGTAGGGTATAATATAATCTTAAGTTTACCGTGGCTGGAAAAGTATAACCTTATAATTAACTAAAGGAGTAGCTACCTTACTTTTAGTAAGTCCCCTAATAGTAATCACCGTTTAGAGAAAGCTAAGAAGGTATTAAACTGCTTTAAAGATATACGAAGTATTTAGAAGCATACTAAACCCTTAGAACTAAGTATAGTTTAAGTTAAGTTTACAAAGATAGTTAAAGGATTAGAGAGTTTACCATATTACTTAAATGATGATTTAAAAGGTAAAAAGAAGTAAGAAGCTAACTTATAGATAAGTAAGGAAGTTAACTTATTTAAAGTACTTACAGAGTATAAGAAGTTTACCTTATTTTAAAAAAAGATACTGTAATTACTAGATTACAGACTGTAAGATTATAAAATTAAGCTGAAGCTGGAAGTGAAGCTTTGTAACTTTTAGCTTTATTACTTAAACCCTTAATAAGTTAAGGCTTTAAAGGAGTATATTAATAAAAACCTAAAGAATAGGTTTATTATAGAGTCTTAATCCCTAGTGGGGTATTTAGTACTGTTTATCCTAAGGAAGAGAGATAATAAGTTACGTATAGTTATTAATTACTAAATATTAAATAAAGATATAATTAAGAATTGTTACTTATTATTACTTATTATAAAGATATAAGAACGGATTATTAAAGTAAATTAGTTTTCCAGTCTTAACTTCCTTATAGGATTTAACTATATTAGAGTGAAGGAAGAGGATAAGTATAAAACGGCCTTTTAGACTTATAATAGGTATTACTAATACTGTGTTATACTAATAAGATTAATAAACGCCCCTACAACTTTCTAAAACCTTATTAACAGTATTCTCTACCCCTTGCTTAATAAGTTTATCTTTATGTATTTAAATAATGTTCTAATTTATTTTAAGACTTTAAAAGAATATTAAAAACATATACGATAGGTTTTAATAACTTTTAAGAAGGTAAAGCTAATAATAAACTTAAAGAAAAGCCACTTTTATATTTAAAAACTGAACTATTTAGGGTTTAAAGTAACCCTTAAAAAGCTCAAAATGTAACTAGAGAAGATAAAAGTAGTTAAAAACTAGCTTACTTTAAAAAACTAAACTAAATTATAAGCCTTTATCAGTTTTATAAACTTTTATTAATACTTTATTAGGTACTTTACAAAGATTGTAAAACTATTACACAAGCTTACAGGAATAGGTAAACTGTTTAAGTGGACTAATAGATAGTAGAAAGCGTTTAAAGACCTTAAGTACACCTTCGTTACAGTATTAATCTTAACTCTCCTTAACTTTTTAAAACTATTCTAAGTCGAGACGGACTCTTTAGAATTTGTAATTAATAAAGAACTTAGTTAAATTTAGGACGACAGGAAACGCCACCTAATTACCTTTTTGTTAAAAGGGATTTATAACCCAGCCTTATAATACCCAATTTATAATAAAGAATTAATAGTGATTATTTAGTGCTTTATTAAGTGGGCACTGTACTTAAGCGGTATAGAAGAACTAATTTAGGTCTTCTTAAACTATAATAACCTTTAATACTTCCTAACGAAGGAGCTTAGTCCACGATAAGTATAAGAAGTAGAGTTAATAGCCCCGTTCCATTTCTAAATCCATTATGTTAAAGGAAAAGATAATAGACAAGCTAATACCCTTAGCTAGAGATAGGATTATAAAGATATTAATCTGGTTTTAGTTCTTATTATAATATTTAACAAGGTAAAAAACAGCACGTTAGAACATACGCCTTAAGTATTAAACAATTAGATGTTAGAATAAACTATTAATATCTATATAAATTTATAAATAAAGTATAATATCTATTAATAATAATAAGACTTTTAAGTAAGAAGGTTAGTAAAAGGAACTTATAAATATAAGTGCCCTTTAGGAGACTTTTTAAAGCACTTATAAAACTATAAAAAGAAATACTTAATATATTTAAACTATAATAAAACTGATTATTAGCTAGAACAGTTATTAGAAGGTATAAACAGCACGTTTAAACTAAGAGTTAAGCTTTAGTATTAAGAGAAACCGTATATTTATAACTTAGGTAAACGAAAGGAGTACGTACAGTAAATCTATAAATCTTAACTTAAAGAATATATAGGCCAAGCTAAGACTCTCACATAAGCCTAGTAAGTGTACACCTTCCTGGGAATAAAGAAGCTAGTTAAGGAAGTGGTTAATAACTGTAATATCTACTATTAAAAGTAGAACTGACATTATAAGCCTTATAGACTTCTTAAACCACTTCCCGTACTATAAGCGCTGTAAAGCTTAATCTTACTTAACTTTATTATTAGGATTTTAAAGTCTAAAGACCCTATTATAAAAGTTACTTATAACTAGATCTTTATAATAGTTAACAGATTAATAAAATAAGTTTACTTTCTGTTAACTTTAAAGAATATAACTGTAGAGTAACTTACTTATGTATTTAAGAAAGAGGTAGTTTTATAACACCTTTAGCTAAATAATATCGTTACGGATTAAGATAAGCTAATTATGTCGAAGTTTTAATAAAGGTTAATGTAAAGAATAGGTATAAAAAGTAAGCTTTTAACAGCTTTTTACTTACAGATAGATAACTAAACAGAGTAGGTTAATTAAATACTTATAATATATCTTTAAGCTTATATTAACTTTAAATAAGATAATTAGTTTAAGTTACTATTAATAGTATAGATAGCTTATAATATAACGCTAGTTAAGTTAATAAGTATATTACCGTTTTTCGTTAACTAGGGTAAGAAGCCTGAATTCCATTAAGGCCCACTTACTAGCGCCCCTTAAGCTACAGTCAGTATAAACTAAATGTAAGGATTATATAACTACCTATAAGCTAAATTTAAGTTTACATATAAATAGATAAAGAAGTTTACCAATAAACACTAAACTAAGTAACTGGCACTTAAGAAAAGACTTTATTATAATGGTAAACGAGTCGAGAGACTAACTTTTTAGGAAGGAGACCACATCTACCTTTTTTTACAAAACCTGTATTCGAAACGGCCTAATAAAAAGCTTAACTTTAAAAGGTACAGACTATTCTAAATTAAGAAAAAGGTCGTTACCTCTAATTATAAACTCGACCTACCTGTTAATATAAAGGTGTAGATTAAGGTCTTTTACGTCTTACTTCTAGAACCTGCCTTAAAGGGAGTTCCCCTGGAAAAGAAGATTAAGATTAACACCGATAAGGATAAGTACAACGTTAAGGAAGTTATAGATTTATAGAAAGGAAAGAATATATTTAAATATCTTATTAAGTAGTTAGATTACAGCCTTAAAAGTAACTTATAAGAACTAGTTAAAAATCTTAAGTGCTTAGACCTAATTACAAAGTTCTATTAAAAGAATCTAAACCAACCGAAACTAATAAAAACCAGAAATAAAATAAGATTTAATATTTAAATTACTATACTAAAGAGTAAGATTACTGTGGGACTTAAAGCCTAAGAAGCGGTAGGAAACTCCTTAATAAGTACGGAAGTATATTTATTAAAACTCTTAACTAGGGTTATAAGGACCTTAGACCTAATCAGGAGGCTAGGTTTCTAAAGCTCCTAGTAAGCTCCACACAAAGACGTACGTACAGTAGAGAAATGTGTCTATAAGAATAAACGCTGTTAAGGAAGGAAGTTAGTAAATAAAAACAAAAAAAAAAAAAAAAACCTGCTAGAAGCTTAGGACCAGACTGGACGGAGGAGCTGGGCTGGGTTTTAGACCTGTAACGGAAGGTCCTTGTGGGACTTAAACCTACGACCTCTTACTGAAGGAAGTAAGCGCGCTACCATTACGCTAAAGGGCTGTTTTCGTTTATTAAAAGAAAGAAGTTACGAACTAGGTTAAGAAGACGTTATAAGCTATAGTAACCCCTTAAGAGGAAAGCTTATAAGAAAAGAGTCCCAGTCTTAGGAAGCTAGCTTAGCCCGGATTAGGACTGTTACATTTACTTGCTTTTAGAAGGATAGAACCTCGGCCTTATGGGAAAATACTTTTATCACCTTCACTTTAATAACGCGCTGCTAAGTTTTAACACGTTATAACTTCGTAAGGGAGTTACGATACTTAGTTACCACTTAATTATATAAAATATTTAACTTTTTTTTCTTATTTACTAAACCCTTAATAAACTTATTAAAGTAACTAAACGTATCACATAAGGAAAACATGTTAACGGATTAACACTTACTGTAACTGTCAGATTACGCTATAACTTAATACAGTAAGGACTTAGTTTAGTAATAAGTGTAGGGAGATATTTATAAATTAAAGGTGTTAAGGGATTTTACAAGACAAATACGACAGTTATGAGAAGCCTTTTCCTACTTTCTCTATCTTTTACGCTTTTTAATACAGTTAGAAGATATAACGAAGGTAGAAAAGAAGGAAAACAGACTTAGTAATTCTTTATAGAAAAAGAATGTTAAAAAGGGGGAATCGTATAATAACTTTATAAGCCGTCACTTAAGCCGGGGTGGCTTAACGAATCCCCCGCAGAAGGGACAGTATAGGAAGACAGTATACACTATCTAGACGTACTAAGCCAGGGGTGTAAAGACTTAAAGCCCTTACAACCAGTAAGGAAACGCTTAATAGTCTATAAGGATTAATAACATTAAACACCGTCTAGTTAACTGCTTAGCCGTAACTGTATAGTATATTATTAAGTATAACGGACTAAGTAACGTACGAAGTACCTCTTAGTTAATTAGTATAGATAGTTATAGTTATGCCTATAATTACTGTAAGGGACTCTAGTTCCTCACGTTAGTATTTAATTATTCATTTATATCCTACTGTTCAGACTCACCCCTGCGCATTATAGTGACAGCGACCTACAGTGATATTAAACCCCTTATCTAAGAGTGCTAACTTAATAAGCCGTCTTCGGAACGCCCCTTACCTGTTAGCGTCCTGCTATACGTTCTGTCTTAACCTGTACCAGTCCTCTCAAAGCCTATGTCAGGTGCAGGTTGTAATAAGAAGTGCTTATACTTTATAATTATACCCTTCTTAATTAAGTTAATAACGTCTTTTAAGTTATATATTTTAATAATACGCTATATAGTAAAGTTTAGTTTACTGTTAAGTCGTTCACAGCCTTACCTGTAGTTAATTTTATTAATTTACATGTTATTATAAGCGTTAAAGTCTTTTATTATCTAGCTTTTATTTACTATAAGGTTATAACTGTTAAAACTTAATATATAATACCTTTATTAATACTATATAAGTGCGTCACTTAAAGACTACTTCCTTTCCTAGTGTTTAATATACTTAGCTTTTATTATTAAGGTTATTATACTTTTCTGTGACGACCCTGCGGGCTGTCACTTGGGCCGGGGCGGCCCGACGAATCCCCCGCAGAAGGGACAGTGCGGAAGGACGGTGCACACTGCCCCAACGCACTAGGCCAGGGGTGCAAAGACCCGAAGCCCCTATAACCAGTAAGAAAGCGCTTAGTGGTCCACAAGGACTGACAACACCAAGCACTACTCAATTGACTGCTTGGCCGTAACTGCGTGGTGCACCACCAAGCACAACAGACCAAGCAGGGTACGAAGTACCTCTTAGTCAGTTAGTATAGATAGCCATGGTTATGCCCATAACCACCGTGAGGGACTCTGGTTCCTTACGCTAGTATTCAATTGTTCATTTATGTCCTACTGTTCAGACTCACCTCTGTGCATTATAGTGACAACGGCCTACAGTGACATTGAACCCCCGTCTAGGAGTGCTAGCTTAGCAAGCCGTCTTCGGAACGCCTTTTACCTGTTAGCGTCCTGCCATACGTTCTGTCTTAACCGGTGATCAGTCCTCTCGAGGCCTGTGTCAGGTGCAGGTTGTAATATTTTCCTATTTATTTTCTTTAAACGTGATTATTACGTTACTGGATTATGAAAAGGGCTATATTACTATTACACTTATCTTCTTAATGTTTTAGTTAACTCTTTATATAATCTTTATAAGGGTGTTATTCTTTAAGTTTATATTTATAATTATAAGATCCCTAAAGGCCTTTTTAGGTATATAATGCGTATAAGTTACGTTTAGGGTTAAGGCAGTTATATTTCCTGATTAAAGTGCTTTTATATAAGTGTGGGTTTTGTTAAGTCTAGTCTTCTAATTAACTATCTTTTTAATTTTCGTTACTTCTTTAGGGATCTTCTAGATACTTATATTAGTAATATTATTAGTAATAGTAGTTAGATCAATAGGTATCTTTAGGGTATTAGTAACGTGTTTGCGTATCTGCTCTGTCCTGAAGACCGCTTTAAAGTAGGCCCTTATAGCTTTAAGGACCGTTTTAAACGTACGCTTTTTAGCTCCCTTACTTATTATAGCGTCTTAGAAGTTTTTATAAAGATTTTCCTTTTAGTTATTCTTTTACTTCACTTTCACGATCGGTCTGTAAGTGTACTGCAAGCGCTACAGCTCGCTTAACACACTTTTCTGCTAAAAATTTCCTTATCGGTTCGGATAGACGTTTTTACCTTTAAAAGAGAGTTTGTCACTATCGCCAGCCGTGCCTTTGGTGCGTAATCGGTACGCTATCACTGTGTGAGGCAGTTTAGGTCGCTGATTCCGAATCCGTTATCTAAATAGTTTTTTTTAGAGTTTTATTTAAAGGGTTGATCTTGTCCTTTGTTTTTAAAATAATTATATAAAATGATTATAAAGTGTTTTAAAGAGTATAACGTAGTAAAGATAATAATAAGTTTTAAAATAGATCTAATAATGTATAATTATTAAACCAGCTAATAATAATAGAATGGAATAAAGTGAATGGATAAATCTGTGAATTTTATTTTAAAAGAATGAGGAACGCTGTGCAACGTTAGGGTAGTGTTTCTTTTATATATAAGGGCTCCGTTCGTAAAGCTTTAATATATTAGATTTTAAAATAATACAATAAACAGCTTAATTCTATTATTAAAGCCTCTTTAAACCCTACTTGGTCTGTTTCAAACTCTCTAACTTCCATCCACTTAGCCGCACTTAGAAAATTCAGCTAAATAGGCCATTTTCTGCTGAAATTATCATATGTACAAATGTTATTTGACAGGGCTGAAGTGGATTCAAAATAGTCTATAAAACTAAGCTGTCGAAATTTAGCTAATACTACAGTGTAGAAGAAATTGGGATAAACAACAAGCTAGCTCTTTGCTTTAGGAGTAGAAGAGAAGAAGATTTGTATGAAAGTGTTATAGTTAAAAGAAATGATTTAAAGAAGTGATGGGCTTTCTATAATCTTATAATTTTTCAGATTCTAACCCTTTAAACAGTTAAAACACAGAATGTAAGGGATCTGGTAAATCAAACCAATTTATTAGGCTAAATAACCGCTTTTACGACCTGAAACACTATTATTATAGATTGTTGAATTATAGCCACCGCTGCCCTACAGGCTCCCTGTATTACAGGGAGCCTATAGTAGGCAACTGCTGCAAGCAGTTGCCTTGTCACTTCTGCGTGCCCTGCAGCCACAGCTCACACTGCGGAGCCAAGCCTTCTAGAAGGTTCTGGTGGGGCAAAGCCCTACAGAACCCTCTAGAATTGTATTAGTAATAGAAGGCTCTGGAAGAATTCCAGAGCCTCCCACATCTTATAATAGGCCCTCTCCTCTCCTGTATCTAGTTTTAGTTAAGTAAGTACGAATCGATCTGCTTCCCTCAGTACTACTGTTGTATTCATAGAGCCTTCGGCTCTGTGACCCCTTGCAGTAGGCCTCCGGCCACCTGTGCGTGCACTTTCTTCCCCTGAGTGCCCTGTAAGCCCTCTGTACTACAGAGGCTTACAGCCTCTGCAGCACTGGAGTACAGGCTCAGAGACGCTCCAATTTAATATAGATTAAACGGTTAATTATTAGTTTTAAACAGGCTTGAAACCTATTTAGTATATTAAACTGTAAATCCTTATTTTACAACTGATTTAAACTACTCAGTTGTTTATGTTACAAGTCTATTATTTTAATACTATTTAAAACCATTTAGTTGTTTTATACTGTAAATTCATTATTTCAATACTGTTTAAAACCACTACGTTGTTTTATGATGCAAATCTAGTAATTTAACACTGTTTGAAACCACTACGTTGTTTTATGATGCAAATCTGGTAATTTAACACTGTTTGAAACCATTTACTTATTTTATACTGTAAACCCAATATTTTATATTACAAATCTATTACTTTGATCTTGTTTCAAACCACTTAGTTATTTCATACTATAAATATATTATTTTAACACTGTTTCCACCCCCTTAGTTCATTTATCCTGTAAATTCAGTATTTAAACTACTATGTTAACTGATTTATTGTAAATACATTCTTTCTTTATACTAGTTAAATATATATATTAATTAAATAATTTACTTAATAATAATAATATTCTTCTTCACATCATTTAGTTTTACCTACTAGTTAGGCTGATTTTACATATTATTACTCTATTAATATTATTATAAAATCAAATTATTATAATGTTTCTATTAGTAAAGTATTAGTAGCAGTAGTAGTAGTAGTAGTAGTAGTAGTAGTAGCAATTCTATTTATTACTATTATTATTATAATTTACTTTTCTTGTATTTAAATATTATTATTATTATTTTTATTATAATAATTTTTACTATTTATAATAAATATTATTAATTATTAAATACATTAAAAATAATTTAAAGCAGTACTATTTCTAATAATTAAACTAAATAAACTAGATTTTATATTAAATTTTGTTGGTTTCTAGCCCCAGTGGGTCCACTGGGTCGGCGCACTGCGCCGAACCCTCTGGAACCCCCTAGAATTAGGGGGTTTCACCCTCTGAATTCCACTAGTTTCCACTGGATTCCAGTTGCCACAGCGGAGCTGTGGAAGTCTCTGGAACCCAGTGAGTCATACAAGCACTTACGTGGCCTACGGCCACTATTCCAATTCTGTATAGTAGATAGAAGGCTCTGGAAGCCGACCACAGCCTACAGAAGGCCCTCTCCTCTCCTGTATCTAGCCTTCTACTAAGTAAGCAATTCACACCACTCATTCAGTCATATATAGAGGCACTGCCTCTGTACCTCAGGCCTTCTTTTGCTTCCTACAGCGCTTCCAGCGCTGTAGCTGGTTTGGAACAGTACCGCTCTACTTCCTCTGAGCAACAAGCCTGCACTACAGGCTTGTGGAACCCTACTGTGTAACAAAATTAAAAAAAGGCTAGTCATTTACGTCACTTGCAAGTCAGTTAAGTCAAGTTACTAGTCAGAGCTAGTCAAGTCATAGAGGTAACTTAAGTCACATAAGTCAAGTCAAACTTAACTAGAGACTAATGACTAGTAACTTATTTTCCAACTCTGCTAAACAGCATCTATACACGTCGGTAAATCCGCAGCCAGGCGATCTTATTCTACACTGTTAGGTATCCTTATAGTACTTGTAAGCTTACATAGTGGTAACTTCCGTCACAGACGTTTTCCTATTTTAATAATCTTAAACCGGAACGCTAAACTGTAATAATACTATACAGTAACACCTGGTTATTATTACGTTTAGTAAAAGAAGTATTTATAATAATAGGTTATTCAGCAAAATGGATAACTTAACCTGTGCGTAATCACTTTAGAGACACTAGAAAAGGTAGAGAGCAACATTTTAGAATCTGGATATAATATACATAATTTTATCAAGATGTTAAAATTGCAAGTTTTTTCTTCTCCTTTAGTTGGAGTGAAGGAAAGCGCGGCTAGGTAATGGTGGTAGAAGTCCTAAAACTGGGTCCTCGTAACTCTACCACCATTTTAGACCCGTGGCAACTGTAGCCGAGGCAGCCCAGAAATGTAACCCCCTCGCTCAGTCTGGCTCAGTCAGGCCAAGGCGGCAACCGCTCAGTTCCAAAGAAGGAAACGGAAACTCATGGTGTCGATTTTAGAGTCATGAACTGGCTGTTTCCTTGGGATATGCCCGCTTCTTTTGCATCCAATATCCTCCCAATAAGGACATAACATAAAGAGTCATATACGTCGCTTGAGCGAAGAATTTCAAGAAACCCGTATTACTACTTTCACCTTCGTTGTTTCGTCGAGGCCGCTAGCACTTCACACACTCCCCGGCGGCTTAAACCCATTATTCTGAAACCCCACATTGGGCTTGACATCCAGTGCCAACGCCTCCGCCGAGCGAACGCCCAACTCTTTATCCAGCTTCCCCATCCACACCCGCGACGACCGACTCGCCACGCACGCTCTCTCCATCGCATCATCCTCACGAATCCTCCATTCAGGAACCTTGGTCCCATCCTTCTTCTCCCATACATACCCCGCCACCTTGCCGCTTCCATCCTCGAGTTCCACATGGTCCTTCTTCCTCTCAAACCCCCAGAGTGCCGTCGGGTTATACCCTCCTCTCCCGAGGTGGTCGATGCGATATTGCACTGTCGGGTGGATGAACTCGTTCGTCTTCCCCAGCTTCACCGTCTTTCCCGACTGGAGCTTCGACTCCTTGTACCCGCCCGGGGTGCGGTACCGCGATCCGCCCAGCGTCATCGTCCCTGTGAAGCTGTCGATGATGGGCCCGGTAGCCCAACCAACCAGCGCATCCGCGGCCAAGACGCGCTTGAGGGTGAGCCCGTCATCGGACCACAGGTCTGGGGTGTTGGACGCGGTGTTGGTGATGTTGGCGTGGATTTTCTTCATCAGCCAGTGCGAGGTGTTGCCGGTGCGGATGAGATCGTCGACCGCGGGCCGCATTTGGAGGAAGCGGTCGTTGTTGGCGAGGGCGGGGGCCGAGGGGAGGAAAGAGAGATGGGGGGAAAGCATGGAGATCATCCAGTGGAGGGTTATCAGCGCGATTTCTGGGGATATCATGTCGTTGTCAGAAACTGCCAGGCCGCATGGGGGAGGAAGATTAGAGTGGGAAGAGGAGAGGAGGCTTACGCTCAAAATCACCACGCCTCTTTTTCAAAAGGTCGTCGTTTCCGCCGCCAATGTTGATGTGCACACCCGGAAACCAGACTTGCACGAGCTTGGACACATGGCCGTTGAGTTCCTCGGCCATCTCGGCCGCGACGAGATCTTCCCATGCCGTCGTGAGCTGCTCTTCCGTCGTCGCCCTCACACCCCTCAGACTCTCAAACCTCTTCCTCAGCTCCGCACTGCTTTTCTTCGTCGTCGGCACCGCCGCAACACCCTCGGCCAGAGGCAAGTGCCACAGCGTCGCATCAAACGGCTTCCGATGCTCATCCAACGCGAGCGCATGGAACGCATGCCTGATGTACGGACTCAGCGCCACGTTATGAAACCCAAACTTCTCGCACGGCAAAAACCGCCCAAACACCCTCAGCAACAACCCCGCCACGCCCTCCGCCTCGGGCACCCCAAGACTCCCAACCGTGTCAAAAACCGCCACCGCCTCCACCCACCGCGTGCTCTCGGCCGGCGTCCCATGCGGCCTCTTCTCCCACTTGACCGCCTCGGTGCCCTTCCACTCCTCCGGCACCACCTCCCCCTCCTGCACGTCCACCTCCCTCGGATCAAACAACCTCACCCCCTCCGCCCACTCCCGCCACGCCTTGGTCTGCCGAAACAAATGACTGTCCGTATGCGCCCGGTACGTCTCATACAGCTCCGGAAAGTCCTGCATATCCCTTGGCCTCACGACCCCAATGTCCGTCACCAGCCCCGCCACGGCCCGCGCCGTGTATGCGCCGCGGCTGAAGCCGATGCAGAAGATCTGGTCGCCGGGATTGTAGTTGAGCACGATGAAGTTGTAGGCTTCGATGATGTTGGTGGTGAAGCCCGAGCCCGTGCTGCCTTGGAGGAGGGCTTCGATTTTGAAGACGCCCGTGCCGATGCCGGCGTCGTAGTAGACTAGTTGCTGCCATCTGGGGGTGGTTAATATCTAGATGAGATATTCTATGTACCGAATGTGTGAGAGAGAGAGATACATACTCCTTTCCAGAGTCGTCGTGACCGCTTCGTGTCAGGAGGCGCGCGAGACGGGTCACGTTGGAGGGGACGTTGACGGAGGAGGTCACCGAGGATTGCCATGTGCCGTCGCAGCAGATGATGATGCGCTTAGGGGCGTGGCGGCACGAGGTGTCTTCGAAGCCGTTGTTGCGGCGGTCAGCGTCAAAGTCGGCCATGCTGCGGGGATTGTTGATATTGCTATTGATGTTAGAATTGCAAAAATGAGAATGAGTTGGGTATATCCGTGTGCTTTGTTGCAGACCGGCCAGCTATTTGTAATCGTTGCCGTCGACCTACCGATGGGGTCCTTCTCTCCGACTGAGCCGCCGTCAAAAACCTCTTGGTGGTCCAGCTTGTCCAGTGCAAGCCACAATCACCGAAAATGTGGAAGTGCTTGTCGCCATCAGCACTCCAACATGCTGTGTAACATCGTCTGAGAAGTGTGTGGTGAAGATCTAGACCGAATGTCTCCATTTTGGGCCAATCCGAAAACGCAAAATCCATAAGGCTGTGGGATGCATGCATTGGGCTGCTGCAAGGGATCGTCACTCGACTCAACTGGCTGGCTGAGCTGCAATCTGCGCCAATCTTTTACTGGTTGGGAAATCGGGACGGCACTTGGAATGTTGGGCCAGCCGGCGGCGAGATTCTGGAGCTCCGAAGACTTGCAGCTACTATCTGCAACTACCTATCAACCAGCCAACCAACCATTCCCGCTGCATTTTGTTATCACGTCGTTGCCAGTAATTCCAACAACGACAAGTCCAAGCCCATGCAACCACTATCCCGCCCGCCAGAGAGCCGCTCCGCAGCCGCCTTATGCGAGAGCATCACCGCAGTAGCGCCTTTAGCAAACCCAGTTGCATCTGGATGAGATTTGACGAGCCCATAGCCCATTTCTCGTTACACATCGGTTGGGCGCGGATGTGATGCCCAACACAAAAGTTCTGGAGGAGCCTCAAGGGCGGGATCCGTTATATCATCATTCCCTCGACAACGCCTTCGCCGATCCAGTTGATCCCCCCTAGCCTCCTCCCAGAACTACGTACCTCCGATAAGCGAAAATAACACTGACAAACTCACTACCGCTCATAACCTTATACAACCAGCCTGGAATGGAGAATCAGAATGCACCATCCACGGCCATGACCAAGTCCGGACTGCCAGCATCCAGGCAGCCGTTCTGTCGAGAATTCGAAATGTGTGTCCGCTGGGGCAGTGGAGAATCCCTACCATCGTCGCCGCATGGGTACAGTGAGGCGGGCGGTTACATGCGAATGGCAGCAGATTGGGAGCAAGGGCGCACCAACCCCGGCCAAACACACACATCCTTCGAAGCCTTCGCCATAGCGGCCGTCAGGGACAACTGCTTCGTCTGTGCCACTCTGCTGGGGGCTATGCCGGAGAACCTAGTCCTTGCAGCCAAGACAAATAGCACATGGCAAAGTCAAAACTTTAAGTCTTACTTTGGGATGGACCATCTCGGAGGCACCGGAAACAGTGCCAAACGGCTGAGGTTCACGATATCAGTGGTCCCTACCGAGACAGAAGGCACAGGGGTCAAGGGGACATGGGAGTTTCTTCGAAACGTTGGGTCTTTCTTTGGAATGGTAGACCATCCCGGAAGCACCGGAACCAATCAAGCCAAACTAACGACACCCGTGCCCCCTGTCAACACAGAAGGCAACCAAATCGAGAGAACCTCAGAGTTCATCTTGCAGAGTGAAACTAAGAAAGTGGAACTGATCCTCAGAACCACGCCTTCCCGGCTTTTTGTTCGTCCTAACTCATGCAACGCTCAGTGCGGAATCCGAGCTTCTCCATTGAGCATGTCAGAGCTGGCTGCACGTCCTCCGTCTCTTCGCTCAACTTTGCGCTGCGCTCGTTGGCCACGTGCCTCCAACATCACGTCGCATGCCGTCGTCATGGGCAGCCAGAGAACTCCCAGGGATGGTACCCCTCGCGGCTCCTCAACCTGGGCGTCCCGGGGTCTGCAGGTTGGTGGTGGAAGCCAAGGCTGCAGGTCAAGCTCGTCGAAACGGTCGTCTCTCGGCCCCCTACCGGCCCGCAGTATGTGACGCCGAGCCACTGCCAGGGAAATCCCCCAAGCGTCTTCAAGCTCAAGACGACCAACCTCGCCAGCCTCTTGAAGCAGATCCCGCCACTTTCCAAGACCTTTGAGGACGCCATCGTGTGCACCCGCGCAGTTTGGGCGCGGTACCTGTGGATCGACTGCCTTTGCATCCTGCAGGACGACGTCCGCGACTGGGAGCGCGAGTCGGCGCTGATGGCGTCCGTGTACCAGAACGCCCTGTGCAACCTCGCTGCCACGGCCTCGTCGGATTCGAACGGGGGGTTTTTCCGCGATCGAAGCGAGATCCGCTCGGGCATTAACGTCCTAGTGCTGGGTCCGAACAGCTTCCTGATCAAGGAGTACGACGGCTTGGTTGCCGATACGGAAGAGGCCCCGTTGCAGCAGGTAGGTAGATATTCTCACCGCGCTCCGCACTTGCTCGTTTCCCGGTTCCTTGTGCTAATAGCTTGCGACTTTTTTATTTATTTATTTTATTTTACCGGAGAGAGGCTGAGTCCTGCAGGAACGCCTGCTCGCCCCACGAACCATCCATTTTGCCCAGCGCCAAATCATCTGGGAGTGCGACCAGCTCCGCGCGTCGGGGAGCTTCCCCCACGGCTTCCCCGAGTCCTGGATGTACTACCTGGTGCCGAAGCGGATCACACCTCCCTCCCTCCAAGGGAAGAAGCTCGTGCGGCTCTGGAACGGCATCCTCGCCCGCTACACCTCAGCGAACCTAACCGTCCGCTCCGACATCCTGCCGGCGCTATCGGGGATTGCCAAGCACCTCCAGCACATAACAGGGGCTACCTACCTCGCCGGGGTCTTGAAGCCCGAGCAGGACGCCTGGTTCCTCGCACATCTGGCGTGGGAGTCTAGAAAGCCATACTCGCCCCGCCCGTCCGAGTACCGATCGCCGTCCTGGTCTTGGGCGTCTACTGACAACGCCGTGCAGCTGCGGCCGACCGTGGCGGGAGGCAGCAGCTATCAGAAGGAAGGAAAGGAACCGCACGCTGTGGCGAAGGTCATCGCGGCAGAGGTGACGTCGGCTACTGTCGACCCCACCGGGAGCGTTGCGTCTGCATCGCTTGTTCTTGAAAGCTATCTGTACAAGATCAGCGTGCGCCCTGCAGGTGATCAGTCGGATAGCGGCGTGGCAGATGCGTACGATGAAAAACTAGGCCTCAGCATCGTCCTCGGCGAGCCGCTAGTGGAGGAAGCCGTCATGTACGCGCTGCCACTGTACGGGTATATGTCCCTCGATGTAAGGCAGAAAATAGCACCGACGAAGAGATTTGCGTCTACTTGTTGCTGTCGCTGCAGGACGGAGAAGGCGATCTTCACTACACCCGCTCCGGCATGGGGCGCAGCTATCACGGCGAGGAAGGAGTGGATCATCCGCTGGTTGGATCTGCACCTGTTCAGCAGGTTGTGATTTATAGCCTGTTATTCAATCACTCAGCCTTCTAATCGTCATCATTTTAAAAATACCTAGTGATGAAGAAACGGAAGATTCTCAGAAAGAAAAACAGTTGGCGCTAATGACGCGGATGAGGGCGGGTGTTGTGTTCCAGGTTGTTGGGAGTCACGGCGTGCATTTCAGCGGCAGGCCTGCTCCCGATCGCTTGCATGTGTGCCGGCTCTCGTTCAATTGGCCGTTGCTGGCCACTGGCAAGAGTTCATCATGTAACTGGGCCAGACGCGGTCCAGTCTGCATAGCGCCCATTGGTGAGTCACTGCCATGACTCCCGCCCAGCACAGCCACTCACGGTCAGGAAGGAGCTAACCACAAGTTCAGACCGCATATTGAGGTTAAAGATAAACTTCCAGCGCTTGAAATATCAGGTTTCTCCTCTCGATCCTATCAGAAAAGCTGCCTCGCCTTCCCCAGTTCTTCTGCAATGGCAGCCTTCACCGACCGGGACCTGAAGGTCGCCGTCGTCGGCTGTGTAGGCCTGCTCTCCTCCCGACACATGAGCTCTGCTGACTGATCCAGGGCCATGGTGGGCTCGACACGATATATGCCACACTCAAAGACGAGTGTGCAACAAAAGGATGGACACTATCAGAGCTCGATTTGCTCATCATCTGCGGAGACTTCCAGGTGGGTTTCCTCCCAGAATCTCAGCAAACTGCGAACTGACGGTGTCTTGCAATTTTGCAGGCAGTCCGAAACGAGCTCGACCTCAACTGCATGTCCGTGCCGCGCAGGTACCGAAACCTCGGCGACTTCCACAAGTACTACAGCGGCGCTGCGCAAGCCCCCGTTCTCACCATCGTCATCGGCGGCAACCACGAAGCATCCAGCTACTTCTTCGAGCTGTACCACGGCGGCTGGCTCGCACCCAACATCTATTACCTCGGCGCAGCGGGCGTGGTTAGATACGGACCATGGCGCATCGCTGGTATCTCGGGCATTTACCACAACCAGGACTACCGGAAGCCTCACAGCGAGCGCTTGCCCTATGACCGAGACGATATTCGATCTGTATACCATGTCCGAGAATACAACGTCCAGCGGCTGATGATGCTTCGCAACCCGGTGGATATAGCGCTCAGTCATGACTGGCCTGCGTGGGTTGAGTTGTTTGGCGATCACAAGACCCTATATGCAGCGAAACCTCACTTCTTCGCAAGTGCAGTTGCCGACCGTCTTGGGAGTAAACCGGCGTCGGAGTTGCTGAGCCACTTGCGCCCTTCGTATTGGTTCTCTGGGCACATGCACACGCGATTCGCAGCGACGGTGAAGTTGGAAGCTGGTCTTGGGATGGAGGAGACTGTTCGAAATCCGGGAGATGTACCCGAGAAGCTGAGAACTGTGCTATCTCGGCCCTCCAAGAACAAGAAAACTCCGACGTCTCCTCTCGCAAGCACTGCAACGAAGACGGAGTTTCTCGGCCTCGACAAAGTTGGATCTCCGACATTCCAGTGGCTAGAGGTAAGGAGCCTTGGTCACCCCCCGCAAGCACACAACAACAATATTCCCCGGCGTGAGGACGGCAAGTTCGAGCTGTGCTACGACGAAGAATGGCTCGCCATCACGAGGGCATGTCTCCCCGCCTTGCGGATCGCAGATTCCGAGACACTGATCGTGGCACCCGCGTCAGCAATGAAGGTCTCTGCTGTGTCGTTGGATGAGCACAGGAAATGGGTTAGGGAGAACATTGTTGAGAAGGGGCTTCTCGCAGTTCCTAGGAACTTTGTCCCTCATGCGCCAGTGCATGACGCAGAGTTCGTTGTTTTGCCGGACCAGCAGCCGCTGGAGTATCCAAATCAGCAGACGGCGCAGTTCTATGAGCTACTGCAGATGGAGAATAAGTTTGCTTTGTCGTCGGGCGGTAGCGTCGAGGCCGATGGCGATTTCGAAGTCAGCTTTGCGGAGGACTAGAAAGTCGGTGATCAATAGAAAGACTTCGGACGCTTCCCCCTGAATCTTCCAGGCCGTCAACTCTCTCAAGAACCTGGGTAGTACCCGGCTCACAACTTTGAGAGTTTCCCTGTCCCCCCTTCTTTCTTACTCTCCCGCTCTGGGACACGTAGCCCAAGCGCGCAGGCCCGCGCTCCCGTCATGCAACTGCGCCGCACCATTCAGCCGATTTATCACCTTCCACATTCGTGCCACCCCACGCACCCTTCGCACACATACAAATACGCAGCCGCTTCCCCTGTCTTGTCACCCCTTCCCCTCCCCCACCTTCCCCCTTTTCTCTGCCACAATGTCGCCGCCCTGGAAAATCGCCCCCTGCACCATCTCCGACGCCGACGCCATCGGCCGCAACACCGGCGGAGCTTTCTGGGACGAGCCCATGTGGAGGCTGCAATGGCGACCTGAAATCACACAAGATTTCCTAACCGAACAGATCGCCAAGCGGCAGCCAATCCGGCTTTTGAGAGATCGCGAGACGCTGCGCTATCAAAAGGCGGTGGATCCGGAGACGGGGGAGCTTGTGGGGTATGCGCGGTGGCGGCTGCCAGATTCTCGAGCGACGACAGAGTCCGGCGAGCCGGAATGGCTGGAGGCGCAGATGCCGGATGTTAGTGAGGAGAGGAGGAGGGAGATGGAGGCGGTTGCTGCTGGGGCGTGGTGGGATCCGAGGACCGATGTTGATGTCCTTAATGAGGGGAACACTGCGGTCAGGGAGCGCGTGACGGGTGGGCGGCCGCATCTTGGTGAGTCTTTATCTCGTTGTCGTTAAACTGCTTTCTAATGCCATCTGCCACGTCACATTGGCGTCGCTGACATACCACAAGAGCTCGAATTCCTCGCCGTGCACCCAAGGAACAAAGGACGCGGGATTGCGACAGTGCTGGTGGAAGAGGGCATCAAACAGGCGAAAAGAATGCAGCTTCCAATCATCATAATTTCATACAAGGCCTCGCGGGGTGTTTATGCACGGGCTGGTTTTGTCGAGGCCGGTCATATCACTGAGGACGACACCCCGTTTGGGGGTCAGGGGAACTACACCTGGCATTTTATGGTCTATGATACGCAGGAAAATAATTGAGGATATTTGGCGAATCAGTCTAAAATACAGCCCCGCCCAAGATACCACGGTAATTGCCCACCCTCATCATCCGTGTCGTTGCATCCCGCGTCTTTAACCGCCGCTGTGAGCTCATGGGGCCGAACATAAAGGACGTGTCACCCCGCAGACTAAATCCCCGATCGACAACTTCAAGTTACCTCTCCACGCTCTGCTAATACCATGAAAGCCTTAATTGTATCATACATCGCCCTCGGGCTTGCAATTGCCCCCCTCACAGCAGCCGACAGCTGTGTAATCGCAGGCTGGTGTCCGGAATGGGGTGACCCGCCCGTTGGCCCTCCCCCCTTCAGCACCCCGCCTGTCCCAGGACCTTCATCTATCAGCGCCCCACCGAATCCAACAGCTCCATCAAACCCAAATGTTCCGCCCTCTGGGGATGCCGAACCCGTTATTCAGAAGAAGAGTCTTGGTCTTACAAACTCGCCTCGCGGGTGGATTCGGAGGATTATGCGGGCTGTCTAGGGGAAGGTCCAAGGGGCGAAATCAAGAAGGGGTCTTGTAGATACTAGCTAGCATCGGCATTCTGTCAGAGGATTATCTATTTAGGGGTGGGACATCCAGCGCTTTATCATCACGGCTGCTAGGTGAGATCATCTGCACACACCTTCCCCTCAAACTCATCCCTCGACACCGTTGGCTCACTCCAACCGTATCCCCACGCCTCCCATCTCAGACCGAAGTCGCTCCATCCGATCCCAAGGATACACCTCCGGCTTCGGATCCGGGGCGTCTGGCCCCGAGTCATAACACGGCGCAAACTAAATCTCCACCCTCCGCAACGGCACTCGCCTTCGCACAGCAGCAGCAGCAAGCGCCCGAAGCCAAGCCTCTTCCCGCTCGCCAAAGTGGAATAAGCTCGGGAGTCCCCGTTCCTGAATCGCGAATGTCCAGCGGAATTTTTCCAAGCCAGGGGCGTTGAGGAACGACCAGGATGCGGGGATAGTCCCATGTGTCGTCCAGTAACAGAGCGTCGGCGACCGCAGGGCGTCCAACCCGGAGAGGTCAAACCCCGAGAGATAGGGTCATCTCCAAAGCAGTGCCCCAAAACAAGTGTATGAAGCGAGGCCTTGTGTCGGGCGAGGAACGGTGGCAGGCCTGACAGTTTCCAAGGCCCGCAGAAATTCGCAACCATATCCCCAAGACTAAACACCTCTAGGCGCGCCGGCCACGTCAGCAACCGCGCGAGATTCCCCGACGAGTCCGCGAAGTCGTCGAAGGGCAACACCGTAACCCCCCTCCCCCCCCGGGCCGATAAAACCGACAAAGCCCCCCCACCCTCAACCCCCTCAACCCCCTCACCCCGCCAGCCCCTCCACCACCACCTTCGCTCTCAGC
>Ga0247780_1000210_pt1 | contig 59140 bp, 60 predicted proteins | sample UWRJL079202R5_FD_179927 | JGI IMG/M metagenome (GOLD analysis project Ga0247780, IMG submission 179927) | Plant litter microbial communities from Arlington Agricultural Research Station in Wisconsin, United States - UWRJ-L079-202R-5 | ecosystem: Environmental > Terrestrial > Plant litter >...
ATGAACTGGTGCGATGGCGCAACAGGGAAGAAACCACAAAGAGAACCACACCCACAGAACGTCGCAGTCGGCCTGGAAGGCCGACTCCCAGACTACTGGTCCTCCGATCGGAGGGACACAAATGCAACTGACGTAGAAAAACAGATACGTACCTAATATGGAACAAAACCTAATATATAACGGTGCCTAGCATAGAACAGAGCCTAGCATAGAATAACAAAGGAAACGCGACCGTGGATTAGGTCATTTTCCTTCGATCAAAGGGCCAGAATGTCACTGGGCTTTCAATGGGAGGTCTTCGTGGTGAAAATCGTCGGATTGATGATTGTTGAAAGAAGCACGGTTCAAAGAACCGCGCGGCGCGGCCCCTTTTTGACGGTGGCACGCGCCAGAGAACGCATCGCTATGTACAAAAGCGGCTACAGTAATATTACATACAGAGCCCAAAAAGAACGACAGGGTCGGCCTGAACAAACGCCCCGAGTCATTGATCCACGTCCCTCAGCAAGCCCTTTCCAAGCTGGCTAGATAGGTTGCAACTCCCTCATGTCCCTGTAAGCGAGCCTCCCGAAGCGCTGACCATCCTATTGAATCCTTTTCGTTAACAACCGCTTTTCCCTCCTCTACCAGAATCTTAACGGCTAGCTCATGGCCTTTCCGGGCCGCCATATGCAGCAGTGGAGACCCGCTATACCAACTCTCGGATCACATTCCTCGGGCTCGTCTACCGTGTCGATGACCAGGTAAATGGGCTTCCGCTGTGAATGATCTGCCAATGACCGAAATACTCTTTTCAGTGTTTCGTAATCCCACTTCATCAGGCCATGGCCTTGCTGATAGAATTTCCGATACTCGAACTGAAACTTATGGTAGAAGAATGTCTCGTCCTGTTGAAGTATGTCGTGGATTATCGTTTGCAACATATTGTAGTGGCTCCTCTGCAGGTCTCCCTCCCGATAGCTGTAGAAAAACTTGGCAAGGATCGCCGATCTTGCACCAGGATCACGCTCCAGAAGGTACCGTGTGAAATACTTTGTCACTGTGCTCTTGCCACTGCCTGACTTTCCTTGAATGTACAAGAGCCTTGAGGCATTGGGCATGCTCCAGTCCGTATACTGAGGATGCGACCAGATCCACGCACAGGAGCCTCGGTGCTCTTCTGTAGTTTTGTCGTAGCGTGTGTTGCTAAAGCGAAGGCTATACAGACAATCTAGTATACACGTTAGTATAGCTTAGAACGGGATTGCAACAAGAAAACTAACCAATTCTTTCAATGCTTGGTATGCCACGAAGAGCTTGCCTGTTGTTCACAACTGATGTGCTTATTACGTTGTCTTCGCCAAGAGATCAACGAAAATGCGGACGCTCTCAACGAGGAGAGTGTCGCTACCCGCGTCATGCAGAGTGTCTATGACCATGAAGACGGGGGTTTCGATGCCATTGCGAAGAACAGTGACCAAAGCAGAGTATAGATCATTCAGCAGCGCGCCTAGAAGTGCCTCAGCATTCAAGTGCTTCTGTGCAGCCGTAGAACTGTCGAATTTTAAGGTCCAGTATCCCCTCAATTCTTCTGTCTGAGCGTGCTCCAGGAGATGAAATAGGAATTTTTGAATAGCTGAACCTGTACTGTATGGAACAGATACAGCCAGCTGCCGCAATATGGTTTAAACAAGTCGGCTAACTACTTCCTCTGAAGTTTTGCCCGCGAGCTGGCAGTTGAAATGCAGAATGGTATACTTCTTCAAGTCAGCCGCTCCCACCCGGCTCAAGACGTGCGGTGATACAAGCTGGACGCGGTCCGCTGGGCCATCAATCCAAAGCATGCCAGACGATTTGTTAAAACTCCAATCCAGATAATCAAGATTCCGGAAAATCCAATGGAAGCCGGGATCTTTGTCAAGCTTCGGTATTCGAGGCAGACCTTGTTAGTCGGCGGCATCTAGGAGTAATTTCAGAAACTTCTTAACGTCCAAGTTTTCAATCACAGAACGGAGTTGTCCCTAGACAGTAGAAGCGGGTCGTAAGCATGTAAATCCGATTTAGTCGTAAGGGTGAAGATGATGGCTTACACAAACAATATTCATATCCCAGGTTGAGCTCTCCAGCAACCCAGAAGGCTTCCTGAGCAATGGGTTGTCTGACAAAGGGTATTTTCCCAGTACAGCCTTCGCCACAACTGCTGCTGTTGCCGCTGCAAATGGTTGCCACAGCTTGCTCTTGTGGCTGTCGGCATAGTCGCAAACCCCTTTGACGACGATGCAGGGGACGGCATCCCAAATGCCCGCACCCTCCATCTCGAAAGCGATGACGTTTCGTTCTTTTGCGATCCTGTCGCGGCTTTCGCCGGACTTCATTACTCTATGCCCTGAAGCAATGCAGCCGAAGATAATATCGGGAAATTGCGTCCCCCCTGGTCTTCGCCGGGACCGCTGCCTCGGGACCAGCTAGCCATCGTCGCAACCCAGATCAGCACACGATGTGTCGGCAGCCTGGCTGCAGAACTGCTCGCTCTCCCCGTTGCAAAAGTCGCAGCGCGGAGGTTTTCAGTGTTTGTGGGGATACGTCGCTGGAAACAACTTGTCTTGGGCGGGACCAGGGCGAAGATAGTTGTGTGCACGCTCCTTAAAGTTGGCGGTCCGTTGTATATCTCCTAGATGCTTGGCCGCATCGGTCCTTAACAGTTCCTTCTCGTGTTCAGTCTCGCATCTGGCGATAAAATTGCGAACATCTTTGCTTGGCCTGCCAAACTTGTCCTCGGCAGTATCTTTAGGCACGAACGCGATGGGATACTCTCTGCCAAAGTCATATTGGAAGATTGTCTTCCCGATGACAACATCACCTAGCAGTATTTCGTCGCCCGATTCGAGGTCCGGTACGCCGCCGCAAATACCTACGAGAAGCAGAAGTGTGATATTCGGGTAGCTGGATGCCAAACTGGACGCGGACACAGCAGCTTCGATCTCACCCATGCCAGAAAGTAGCACCAGTACAACGTTGTGTAGTCCAACTCTCCCAGCTGTGTATATATTTTTATCCCTTGGGGCTCTCGTGTATGGCTCACCGACGCTGTCCCAGAAGTGGTCGAACAGAAGGGAAACGGCGTCGTACTCAAGTCGTAGTGCGCAGACGATGGCAATGCGGAAGTCCTCACGACTCTGGGGTCGGTCATAGGAAGCTGCAGGTTTCAATGGTGGTGGCATGGCGACTGATGGCGCCGCGCGATCTTGGACCCGTTGAGGAAGCGCGAGTAGTTGTTGTAGTGTGAAGTGGTAGGCCGTGCAATGGCGGGCGGAGGCAGAATTGGGCTGAAGGCTTGGGCGGCCACAAACCAGCCGTGTCCATCTCCGATGCACTCACTCAAATGGGGAGTCGCGAAGAGTGTCACGTGGAAACCACTCGGCTTCACCTTCATTCTCTCAAGCTGCGCGCGACGGGAAGGAGGTGTTACACCCCGTCCTGGGGCTCCACAACCCAAGTTTTCGACACCTTCCGTCACCACGCGAACTTGGCCGCGCTTCAAGCGGCTGCCAGTGATGGGTGTCGCATATGCAGGGCCCTCCTACGATACAAGAAGCCACTCTCAAAATACCAAGAGGACGGCGAACTGACGTATACCATACATGACGGCAATAACTGGGGCGAAGACAATCCGTAGAAGCTGTTCGTCGTGGAGTTTCGGCATCATGGGCCCTCATTCTATGTTTTCAGGCCGCCTAGGCCTCCAGAACTGCAGTCAGCTGTACCAGAGACTTCTCTTAGGACAGATGACACTGGTTCCTAGAGCCTCGCTCGGCACTGGATTGATCACTGCCGCACTTCACACAAGCACTGCAGCAAGCAAACCTCACCCCAAAGCTATCCGTCTCGTCTCGTCGATGTCGGGATAGCGGATGACGGCAATATCAGGCTGCATATCACGGCCGAGGATCACACAAGTGACGACTACTTCACTTTGTCACACTGTTGGGGTAAAACACAACCAGCCAAGTTGACACTCGCCCGCTACGATGCCATGAGGCGAGGTATACCGCTGGCTCAGCTACCGCTCACCTTCCGAGACGCGGTGCTCTTCGCCCGGTTTTGCAAGGTCCGGTACATCTGGATAGACAGCCTCTGCATCATGCAGGACTCGGAAGCGAGTTGGAAAGCCGAGGCGTTGCGCATGGGACAAGCATACGCTAACTCGCTGTGCAACATCAACGCAACATCCTCTTCGGATCCTTCTGGCGGTTGTTTTGTTTCGAGGGGCCCCGATGCGGTCAAGCCATTGCTGGTGCGGCCCAGCAAAAACTGGCTTCAGCATACCGATGACGTTCTACACCTGTGCTACTCCCCTGACTCTTGGGAAGTCAACGTCGAAAAGGCTCCGCTCAATACCCGCGCCTGGGTCCTCCAGGAACGGCTCCTTGCGCCCAGGCAGCTGCATTGTACTGCCGAGCAGCTATTTTGGGAGTGTCGCGAATGCCGGGCGAGCGAGACGACTCCCTCATCGTATCCGGACGATTTCTGGCAGGACAGCGCGACGCGGTACACTCTGTTTTAGGAGCCCAGCGGGACATTCAACAACATTTACCACTCCTCTGCGGTACTTGGCGATCTCTGCCGGCAGCCGTTGCCAACGTTGGATGCCTTGTCGGCTCAAACAGAGGCGCTGTCTCTGGGACAAAGTGAGGAAACCACCGGCCATTCGAGACAAGTTAGCAGCATCACCAGCCACTTAGGACGCCTCCTTTCGCGTCAACCACAGCCGCTCAGGATGCCCCTTGATTTAAGATCTCGCAGACCGGAAGCTGCCACCAGGGCCAATACAAACCGCGGGACGGAGTCCATTCAGAACCAGCGAGCCAGATCCATACAAGTGCAACGCGGCAAGGTCTACGAAGAATGGGGCAAGCTCGTCCACGAGTATTCCCGACGCAACATGACATACGACACAGACCGACTTGCAGCCATTGCCGGGATCGTCGCCATTGTCCAGGCAAGTCTCGACGACGAATGCTTGGCAGGGCTGTGGAGGGGCCAACTGCCCTACCAGCTGTTATGGGATGACGGCGGACTGGGTCGCCGGCTTCCAGACAGCGGCAAAGTGGCGCCGAGCTGGAGTTGAGCAGCCTGGCAGACTCCTGTATTAGCTGCTCCGCCAATCTCATGGGTTACCGAGGGCCCGCAGGAAGTTATCATCGATAGCGTTGTCTCTACGCTGGATTCCTCACAGTTAAGCATCGCTCCGGATATACAACTGAAAATGTTTGGTTTTCTCTTCGAATACATACGCAGAAGCAAAAGCTTCCGGGTTGGAACCAGGGAACTCCCCTTGTTTTCAAGAATTTACGACATCGAGGGAATTCCTCTTTCAGAAGACGTCAAAGATGAAGAGTTGTACTACATGCAGGTCACGGCCTCCAATGGAATCATCGCCGGGCTGCTCCTTTCTTACCATTATGGAACAGACACGTATAAAGGGGTAAGGTTGTTCAACCTACCGTACGACAAGGTGAGCCACACCTTATTTTTCGGAATGCACAACTACATAGAGGCGCGCCCAGAGCAAATGGTCAACTTCACCTCGGTCTAACGGCACATTTGGCTATAACTCTCGCCCAATCTCACTTCCACCTGGACTGGGTAGTATATCCGTAGAATGTATATTCGTATCATGGGTATCTCATTCTGAACCTTGCCACGCCCTGCCATCGCAACGCCGCAAACAGGTAGGTAGGTATCATATCGTACAGCCCCTGTCCCTTTAAAACAAAAATGCACCCGCCATATCGTGACATCGTGTATCGCTCGCTTATGTCCTATCATCCAACCTCTTAAAAGAACCTCCGCCTGGCCTTAGCCTGTCCCCGGCCATCAGTGCCATGCATGCGTCTCGTACCAGCAGCCTATTATCATCGTTAGCCCGTATCCTTTCACCTGAACATTGTTGGACTGTTGGAAAACATACCTTCTGCCCCGGACGCCCTGTAAGCGTCCCCTTTAGCTTGAGGAAAGCCCCGCTGATCTTATCGCCAAGTGTAGCATGACGCTTCTGGTGGTGCACGACATGTGTGTGCGTGGTGTGGTGCGTAGCGACGGGGTGGGCGCGACGGCGGGAGAAGAATCCTCCGCGGGCGGGAGCGGTGTGTGTGGTGGTCACGGGGTGGGCGCGACGGCGACGGGTAGGGAGGAGAGGCATGTTGAGTTTTGGTTGTGGTTGTTGTGAGGGTGTGTGGTTTGTATGGTTGTTTGTTTGGTTGGAGTGTAAGTTGTTTCACTTGATGCTTTGGTGTGATGGAATATGGAGTATGATATTGAGGGATAGACGGGAGAGGCAAAGGCCGATTATATACATGTTCCTGACTTTGCTTCTGGTCTTCCAATCGTCGATGAACAGCAGCAGCGCATCATTAGGCTGTGCAGCCCATGACATCAAGCCCAACGGCGGGTGTGAGAGGCTGGTGCCCTGCTCAATACAGGTATGGTGTGGCTTGCGCGGTTCCGGGAAACCTGCTTGAGGACCCTGACAGCGCACAAAGGGTCTGTTAACGGCAGGTGGATCGTACCGCGTCAGCGGCGTGTTTGGCTGCCGTTCTTGATTTGCTGCCGTGTGCGGGAAGCTTTTCAGGTCTCACAGGGTCGAGGGTCCACCAATCAGCATTGGCGGGTGTGCCCCCACACCCATGATGTCATCGAGGGGAACACCAGATGATGGCTGATATCAGAGGACAGATGATCGGGCAGAAAGTGTGGCTGCCACGCTAGAAATGACGACAAGAGGGTAATCTACTCTACTCTACTGTAAGTATTCCGACGTTGCACCTGTAGAGTATTCTCGAAAGCCTCCTGAGAAAATGACGACGCGGGTATCTCGGCTTCCATCGCACCGCATTCACTCCTTCGCGACGAGATTCTTCTTGATCTTGGCGAGGTCCTCCTCCGAGAAGCCTAGCGTCTTGGTGACGTACGAATCCCACCCGCCATATTCGCGCTCAACCCCCTTCACGAACCGCTCCCAACTGGCAACCTTCAAGCTGCACAAGTTATAGAACCCCGGCTCATCCACGCTCTTGACCCCCGTACCCCGCATCGCAAACGCAAGCAGCTGCTCCCGCCCCGGCTCCGTGCCGATGCGCGAGAGCATAAAGTCCAGCGTGATGGTATCCCCATCCACCCCGGCAAGTGACAGCAGCATCCCCGCCGCAACGCCCGTCCGATCCCGTCCAGCTAAGAGTAGGTATTCATGTTAGCATCATCCCAAACCCCAACCCAACCCCCATCCCCCACAGAGTCACTCACCATTACAATGAAACAAAAAGCCCTCCCCCTCCCTATCCCTCACATGCACCAACACATCTCTCAAGCTCCCCTCGTACATCCGCATCACATCCAAATACATCTTCTCGTATCCCTTCTCCCCCTCCCCCTCCACAAACTCTCCCAGATCCGCCAGCGCATCCCCCTCCTCTCCCTTAGTCCACACCGCCTGCACACTCTCCACGACCGGATCCGGCTTCGTCTCGTGCTCCTTCACCGACCGCAGGTCAAAGATGGTCTTGATTCCCAGCTTCTGAATGGCAGCATGGCCTTCGGGCGTGAGGCCCTCGAGGGAGGCGGTTCGGAAGGCGAGATTGGGGCGGATTGAGGGGGTTCCGGGAGGGCGGGGGAGTAGGCCGAGGTCGCGGGTGTTGAATGTGCCGGGGATGTGGACGAAGGGCGGGGCGGAGAGGACGGCGTAGAGGGTTTCTTTTGGGAGGGGCTGAGTTACATCTGTTTTGGCGAGGGCGAGGAGGGAGGCTGTGGTGGGGGTGGAGGTAGCCATGTTGTTGGTGGGAGGTAGGTATCTAGATGGTTGGTTGGTAAGTTGCTGCGATGCTGCTTATTGCTGTTGTCTGAAGTGAAGAGGCTCGGCAAAGGGCGATTTTATACCGTGAGATGAACGTGTTCAACTACTACTTCTGCTGGGGGGTATAACAAGCCGCCGCGTAAGCAAACAAGCGGTGAAATGGATATCCGACAAAATCTATCCGCGGTCTGTCCGTGTTGAATGCAAAGAAAGAGAGGGGGTGCTCGAGGGCCGAAGCTGTCAAACTCCTTCCCACGCAGCTGCGTGGCCCCGCGGACCCCGCACCGCCGAGGTCCCGCTGGTCCCGTCCCTGAATGGCTGCAGGTACCGCGTTTCGTCCAAAATTTGCGCTAGCCACGGTCGTCGTATCTCGTGTGAGCACGACAGGTGCATAGCCCGAGCGGCTCAACAGGCGGCAGCTAGGCCACCAGCTCGGGGTTAACTGACGACCTGTCTCGGCTTACTTCGGAGAACACACATCCACTTTCTCGGTCGAAACGGATGCTATCTGAAGGTTCAGATCAGGATGCAAGTTTGAGATGGCAACATGGTATCATTACAGTTGAAAAGTCTATGTATTCTCAAACCGCCTGATATCTGTCAGGGTCGATCATGAATCGTCCATGGTGAGCCCCCCTTACCAATGCCCGTCAAGGGGTTCAGCCTCGTCATCAATAAGGAAGCTTCGAGTCACTCGAGTAGCCCGCCTCGGTCTGCTTGACCTCTTTGATAGGATGCAAGATCAAAGCGGGTAAACACGCCCTCCCATGCTCTGCCTCCCACTGAGGGCCGCCGATGCCCGTATCCTCGTAGCCCATCCAGTTGTTGTACATTCTTTGCGGGGGAACCGCCCGGAAGTACCACGTCGAACCCTGGAACCGACCTTCTTGGCCCCATCCCATGGCGCTACCAAAACTACCGCTATCGCCTTTGGGTCCTCCGTTGAACCACCGTGCAAGTTGAGCGCCATCCCACGGCAGATCGAACAGCACCGGCATCGGCGCGTAGACAGCCTTCAGGCCATGAACAAGTGCCACGGTCGGTGCTACCATCTCTGACGCCAGATGGTTGCCGCGCAGGTTCTCGACATGCATGATATCCATCAGCCTCCTCGACGCACGCAGCTGCGTGATGATGCTCGCCCGGCGAGGGAGGTCTCCCCACGCCATCTCCCTTGAGCGGTATCCCCACACCTGGTTTCTCAATATCCAATTGCTGTTAATAGGATTGAACATTGGCGACAGGGTGATGAGGTCCGCCTCTTCACCGACTCCCCATTTGTAGCGGTCCTTCTCAGGTGTTGGTAGTGGCGGTTTCGGTCCGATCGCTTGAACCGCGGGGGCGTGAGGCGCACCCCAGATCAAGTCACCCGCATGGATCTGCTCGACAGTCTCCCGGAACTCCGTGTCATAATCGCCATGGAAGGAGGGGATGTAGAACCGCTCGTTTCGTTCCCAGAGGCCCTTTCGCGGTTGCTTCCGACTAAACTCCGCCAGCTTAGTGAGAATGTCGTAGTGGTGGCCAATAACCCTAGAGTCTAACTCCCAATTCCATACGAAATCGAACTCGCGGTGCTCCTGCATGAAGATTTGCACAGGTGAAAACTGCCCGTTATGTACTAAGAGTGCCTTGGGGGTGAGCTTGGGGTAGGCACGCTTGACCTTCTCAGTATTCCAGAGAACAGTGATATCCCAGAACTCTTTGGGAACCTGCGTCTCGATCACATGCCGGTACGCTTCCTCGCTTGCCCATATATCTGTGTCGTCTTTGACATGCAGAAATAGGAACACCTCATATTCCCCGCCGGTTTGCAGACTGAGCTCTGTGATGAGAGAGCGGATGACCTGCTTATCGTTGTCGTTGTACACCTTTCCAGTGTATGAGCGTAGCAGCAGCGCTGTTCTCTGCTCGCTGTCCTTGGGCGTAACATTCTTTGGATGATCGGCAGCACTTGCAGTGTCTCCCAGATGAAACCGCGCTCCTCTTTTGTTGACGGTCAATTCCGGCCGGGATGCAGCAAGATCTACCACTGCATGCTCTACCTCGCTCCGTTCGTCTCCAGTGTCTTCATCGGCCATTTGGGTGTAAAGATTTGGCGGATCTTCGGAACGAAATCGCGCGTGGTTTCTTCCTCGACATTGGTGTTGGAGTACTCCCCAGTTCACACCACCCCAGTCGATCTTATTGCCCCCTTCGTATGTGACAGGAAATAGTCCATATTGGCCCAACCGAGTCTCTCTCTCGAAGCACATATTATCTGCGATCCCGAGAGCATCGTAGCTCCCAAATCCAGGGCTTGGGAGGTTGCTTGGGCGGCCTCTGAAGACACGAATACCTCCTCCCACCTGGGCTCCCGTGGGGCCGCGGCACGAAACAAAGACCGGGTGTTTGGATCTCCGGTAAGAGTAGGGGTCAAACGTGTAAGGCGTCTCCGAGGTGAATGAGACGCCTTCGGCGGGAATCAACAAGGCATATTTCTCGAGCTTGAGAGTATCCTTCTCAACGAGATTGTTCAGCGTGCTCCCGTAAATGGCCCCTACCCCTAGCGCGCTGGAAAGATTATTAGCCAGAGAAACACCCTCAGTGCATGGGAACCTACGCCTCTAAAGCCTTTGCCTCTCGGCCAAACTGACTTTGCTTCTCTCTCAACAGTTTCTCCTGTGTCTCTGCTGTTCATCAGCGCCTTTCCATAGACGATTTGATGAGGTATCAGACTTACCAGGCTCTGGAAGGACAACGGGCGGACGATCGTGCCGACCACGAGAGACACGACCGCTCAAATCATACAGGTGTTCTTCATGTCCGTAGAGCAGCCAAAAACAGAGTGTTGCCAGGGTCAAGACTGCAGGGACGAGCCTTGGGCGCCCAAAGACCCGTCGAATCTGGAGTTTTGAGACCATCGCCCAGGAAGATAACGGCCCGCCGTCAGATAATGTCCACACCAACAGTCTTAGACAATCTCAGTGCTTGGTCACACAAAGACACCTCGCCATGCTTGTGCAAGCGATTTGACTCGATGACCAGTGGTGAAAGTCTAGTAAAATAATGAGATCAAAACGAGCAAAACGAGCGCTGCCTAGGACCGAAAAACGACTGCAAGGACCGAAACGAGAGTATGATCGAGACAGGATCAAAGGAAGGCGACCGAAAGAGCTTGGGTATCACGGTAGGTTTCGCTGCGATGGCATCAACCTGTGTCAACTCCAGTAACATGAAGAACACACATTGCGGGTAGACGCATTGGATGAAAATGAGGCAACTACAACCAGCAAGTCCCTTCCGCAGGATGGGAAGAAATGCGCGTCCAGGAACACCAAGACTTCGTGGCGCCCCCAAGGGTCGACATCGATAGGCTGGGCAGGGGGGCTTATCAACGACACTTGCCCTGTTCTTCATCTGTCCTCCCCTCGCTCTTGCAGGTTCAAGTGGAGGAGGCCATCCACCCGAAACATGCCAATCCACACAGGAAATCTCGAAGTAGGCAAGATGATCAAGCCGATCATCCTGAAATAGTCGAGGCCAAATCTCTATGAAAGGTAGCAATGCCGATTCCGGAAAACCGTATCAGCAAGCCGGGACCAGCCATAAATAGAGCATCTTCCCTCACCTCAGCACACTGCAGCGTCAGCAAAAACAAGCAGCAAGCCACCCGGCGCAAACCCCACGCTGGGGAAATGGGGGCTAACAAGGAAGTTACGATGGAGCTAGCGTTCGAAGCTAACCTCGCGATGTCTCCTCAGACCAGTCTAGACTCGGCTAACCGAAAGAAGCCAATCCCGCAGCGCCCCACCACAATGTCGCGCAGATGCGACGTTCGAAACGAAACCAGATCCCAATTGGAAACGTCACGCCATCGTCATTTCCATCGGCCACCAATCCCACCCGTCTAACGGCCCGTTGTCAGTCGCAATAGGAGAAGCTAGAAAATTGCTGGAAAATGAACAGCTTCTTTTGGTCAGCCATTGATGGAGAGGCGTCCCCGAAGTGGTCAGCTGTTGATGTCGCACACAGGGGCTGGCCAATCAGAAGCGGCCCGCTGCAGACGGGAAGGGGACGTCATTCCCGCAGCGAACCAACACCGGGCAGGCCCACGGCTTGAGCCGCCTGCAGGCGAGTCTCAGCCTCCTCGTGCCGATGTCTTTCCTGCAATGACGCCTCAATAACCGTAAAGAAACGTCAAGATATCGAGAGTATCATTGATGACACCCCGCCAGTGTGCAACAGGTCTAATTCCATCCCAAAGAAGAAAGCTAGGATGTTCGGCTCACGAGATATCGGCAACCTCCGGATAAGGCAGGTTTCATCCCGCAATCTGATCAAGGTCAACCCTCGTAACAACTAAGTACCACAAGCAATACCCGCACTGCGAGCTCGCCGTGAAATAGACTTCCAGTGAAACACACTCAGGTGGCAACGGACTCGAGTATCGATTCAGAGATGTTCACATTGCGAAACTCCCTGAACTTTGTAATCATCTTCATTCAGCCTCTCCCCCCCAAGACTGGCTGTCTGTACTAGCATTAGGTATTACATATACAGCAATACAAACAACCTGCCCCATCCACCCAATACCGCCGTCTGCCATTCCTTTTCCCATCCATCCAACTGTCATTCTTCCCTGTGACACTGTACCGCCTGTCCTGCCATCCCTGGCAAGCGCCCACTCCCATCCGCAATGCAGCGAATGCACAGCAAACGCGAAATAACAGTGTAATAGTACACAAGCGTACAGTGTATAACGAGCACCCAAGGCTTTCGCCCCAGATACCACCAATCGTCACGAATCCTTCAAGACAAATGAAAAAAGACACAGAGCTCTGAAGGCCCGGTCTGAAGAGATGGCCCATATTGAAAGCCAAATTGTTGTGTTGCTGATGCGGGTATCTGCCTTTTGCTTGCTCCGAGAAGATAAAAAACACGCCCCTGACCATGAGGGGGATCGTCGTAAAGCGAAAAAAAAGTCGTCAAAATCCAAATATGGTGGGTATATATATATATAGCGAAGAAAATAATCGTCATCGAATTAATCGAGATTAGGTGTTTGGTGGGTGTGATTGGCGTTAGATTCGGGTTCGGGGATTCACATCATCCCCAGCCTCGTCATTCTCTTCTCCATCTTAGGTCGTGGCGCCCCCGGAAGTCCAAGCCTGTTCCCTGACGGAAGACCAAAGGCGCCTCCTGCCAGCCTCGGTCCGCCTGGGAGGCCCGGGTTCAGATTGCTGGGACCTCTCCTTGCACTTCCGGCTCCGCCCTTCATTATGTTAGCCGACAAAGGCGGCTGCACGCGGCGCCATGCATCCTTCTCGCAGAAGGCCTTGCCGTTAACCTCAAAGTATCCGTCTTTCAAGACCATTCCACAGTCGCCACAGCGGAAGCAGCCCACGTGGTGCTTCTTGGCGGATTCATCCTCGAGATATTGGCCCTCAATGCCCAAAGAGCAGCTCCCGCAGACACTGCCGTTGAGCTTGTGGTAGTCCATCTCGCAGTACGGCCGGTCGTCCAGCACATAAAATGTCGAGGATGAGAAAGCCTCCTTGCATTCCGCGCAGACGAAGCAAGCTTTGTGATAGCGACCTGTCAGACGGCCATCGGCGCTAGAAATAGACTTGCCTGTGATGGGCAATCGGCAGGCCTTGCAGTCTCCGCGGATTGATGGGACCGTAAGCCCTCCTCTTGGCCGAGATTGGGATCGAGCCCTCTCGGTGTCTCGAGGCCTAGACTGAGATCGCTTTCTCTCAGCTTCTCGAGAGCGAGAGTGGGAGCGCATTCTCTCAGTCTCTTGAGGGCGAGATTGAGACCGCACTATCTCTGGGTTTTGCGGGCCGGAGCGCGAGCGATCTCTACTTCGGTCAGGCGACGCCCACCGTGGGGAAGGGGGCCCAAGCCCTGGCGAAGGAGGCCCAAACCCTGGGGACAAGCTCGGTGCGGAAGTGCTCAGGCTGGCGGAATCGTCACGGGGCGACAGGTCGAAGCTCGGCGAGAGTGGCGAGACTGGCTGGCGGCCCCGGGGGTCGATCCGTGGATCGTATCCACGCTCGGGAGGCGGTGGTCGCCTTGCAAACGGCAGGACTCTTCCTCCCGGGCCCTTGTCGATGGGTGGCGGCTGAAGTGGGGACAGCGGCAGTGCCTTTGGTGCGGCCATCGAGGTTTGGAGATCAGCCATGAGAGAATCGAAGCCCGACGTGTCTGAAGCATTTCTCCCTGCCCTCGATGCCACGGATCTCGGTGGGCTAGACCGTGAGCTTGTTTGGCTCGGTCGACGCTCGCTGCTCGCCTGGCTAGGTCGGCGACCCGACTGGCTAAACCCTGCTGAGCTGGAGGAAGAGGTCGACGCGGAGGACGCATGGTACGGGTTTCCAATTCCAAATTCAGCCGCAAGGTTGATAGAGGGTACTGTGGGGGTTGGAATCGTGCTTATCCGTGGAGGGGGCGGCCGAGATGTGTCCGGTCCTCTGCTCGGTCTCCGAGATCGTTCGCTAGTTAGTGGAGGACGCTCTTGCGAGGTCGAAGGGCGGCGCAACCTGTCGGGCCGGGATCCAGATGGGGCGGATGGGGTTCGCACTGGTGGTTCCACTACCTCACTGGGTCGAGGGAACGTTTCAGAGCGGTTGGGTGCCACAAACCGATCTGCCACCAAGTCTTCCTGCGCTTTTGGAGGTGGACCAAAGCCACCATAGCCGTTCTTCCTGGGCATCTTCGGTGCCCCCTTCAAACTGTCAAAACTGCTACTGAGGTTGGAGGCAGAAGTGCCCGGGCGGTCGTTTGTAGAATCGTTTGAGCCGCTTCGGGCTGCGAGAGATGGCCGCCGTCCGGTATCGAACGGGGCTGCAAGAGACGGGCGCCGCCCAGCATCGAATGGGCCTGGGGCGATGGTGTTCATTCGCTCCAGCAGATTCGGCGCCTGCTTCTTCGGTGCGCTAGCTGGGTACAAGGATTCCTCATACCCATCATCGTTGTACCCTCCATAGCCACCGGGACGCCTCGACTGTGCCGGTGGTGAGTCGTTGGCAATCTTGGGTGCGAAGTACCCGTTGGTCCTGTCGGCGCCAGGCCGTTCAATCGGAGTCTTTGGCGACACGCTTCTCGACCCACTTGACAGGCTCACTGGAGTCAGTTGACCCTGTTGTCCCATATACGAACGATCTAGGCCACGATTAGCAACCTCGACTTCGGTGCTCTGGAGATAAATCTTACTCGCAGCCGACGTATCCACCTTTGGTGGCGCGCGAGATTGCTTGTCGGTTGGTGCCGACGATGACATGCCAAATGGTAGTGATATTGGCAGTGCAAACCTGTCAAATATTGAAGGTGCGGGCATCGGAGGCGCGGCTGAAGACGCCGTTAGCTGGGACTGAGCGTCATACGACGAGTCCGGTGTCATACTCTCTGGTACTCCAGTGCAGAGATGGTCGCCCATCAATGAGATCTCGACTTGTCGGTCACATGTCGAGCATTTTACTGTCGGCATAAAAGCCGACTCTCGTGGCATTGCAGCCATCGTCGTCCCGCTTCCAGATCCGTGCTATCGCTTCGCGAACGCGGGCATAGAGGCGCGCGGTGAGGGCGATGCTGGTGCGTTGCTCGGTTCTTCCAGTCCACACATCCAACGCAGGTCCAAAAAAAACCGTCTTCTTCCAGCACGGCGAGAGCGTCGTCCCAGTTCTCCTTCTGCAATCGATATCCTCGGGCTCCGAGATGCCCACGAGACCAAGTTCTGAAAGCGGCGTCCCCTAGAGGTGACTGTCGTAGCGATTAGGCGTCGAGATGAGATGTTGTTTCTTCCAGCAGCAGCCGCTCGGATGGGTCTCCCTCAAGGATAATCTGCTGGGGGGGACGCAGTTGCACGGGAGATGGGTCTCGTTTTGCTGAGGCAGGGACAAAGAAACAAAGATCCGAGCGAGGGATGCTGGTCTGCTGAGCCGCGCACAGAGGGCGACAATTATGCGGGGAAGACCGGACGGTGTTGCGGATTGTGTCTCGAAAGGCGGAGGAGGATGGAATGTGTGTGGGTGGCAGGGTAGGGTGTTGAAGAAGTCGGCGGGTGCAAGGTGTAACAACAATCGGTTGAGGGAGGCTGCGAGCTAGCCCCTGGACCCCAGTTGCTCCCCTGCCCTTGGCACTGATGATGGATGCAACCCGCCCGCACCTTTAGGGTCGCAATCGGGGATTCAGCGACTGTCCGTGAGAGCTGGATGCAGCGAGGCCCGTGTCGGCTTCACCCAAGGGTTGGCCGTGAAGCAAGGGAAAGGTAATCAGCCAGAACCCTGAAGGGAGAGCGGGTGAACTGAGGATGTGCGCGATGATCAAGCCTGGCGGCGAGAGCCCGTATCCACCCCTGATCGGTAGTGTCGACGCCTTGGGACAGGTGCAGCCAGCGAGCACTGCTCTAACCAGGTGCGGTGTGAAGCTCGCTGACCCTGCGTCGCCCTAAACCCGATCGGACCGGATCCGTGGTGAGGAAGATGCCGAAATGGCAATCACAAGTGGCTTATGCAAAGCATTCGGGCATTGCGGCTGGGGTGCATGTGTCGGCAGGCAAAAGGTGACAGGTGAAGAGAACGAAGAGGTTGCTGCTCGCGAGAGGGAGAGGCCGTCCAGAAAAGGGCGACGACACCATCACCCGCCCAGTCCATCTCCCACCTGTCATTTCGGGATTTACGACTGCTCAGGCACGGCAAAATTCCTTCTTGTCATGCTGAGATTCGCAATACAACGACGTTTCCTTTCACAAGGCCTCGACTGCAATCCAAGGGCTTGAGTGGGATTGTCGCTTGATGAACTCCCCACTTGGTCCCATTCTGCCCGTTTCTGTTTGAACGCTCCAATAATGATTGAATATCGGCGCCACTCCTGCCATTTCAGTTGACTCAAAGTTGCTGTCCCATTCGCTAGCCGCGATTTAGTGCCAACTGTGGAGCGCACGCAGTAAACAAAAGCGGAGACCACCGGGGCGTACCTTGCGGGCAGGGTGAGCTCGGAGCAGCACCTGGACAGCGCTGGTGCTGCTGGCCTGCCACAGGGCAAGGCGAAAATCACCCGGCTGGCAGGTGGGACCCGGAACACCTTCAGCAGAGCGCCGTTCCAGGTTCCGACCGGCAATACATATCCTCCGCATCTCCCGCGTCTCAAATTCCCAGACGCGATTCACGACGCGTGATGTTATGCCGCCGGGAAAAGCATTCTGTATATTTCACTCTGGTATGCCTCCTTAGGCAGGACAATTCTAGCCTCGCTGTGCATCCAAGCCTCCCCTCTTCGTCGTCGTGGGGACAGCCGCACCCCGTACTTCTCACAACAGCTGCCTTCCCTGCCAGTCTGTGCTGTGCTGGGAGGGACCCTGCGCCAAAACCAAACTCCTTCGACCTTGGTTGCCTGTGTGCTGCGTGGGGTACGTTGGCGTCAGAGCGTTGCCGTACCTTAAGTGCAACTTTCCAGACTCCAAGTCGATACTGCAATTCCCCCGACCGTCTCGTGAGCCGCCGTCTGCGGTTCCGCCGTCGCGGTTTGGGTGCCGGTAGCTGACTCGATTGGCTTCTCGAATGCCGCCAGCTCAGGCCGCAATTCCGGCTGCTGGCGGGGGCTCATCTACATGTTGCGCAATCGGGCATCTCGTGGCGGCTGAATGGCCGTTCGATCCTGTGTCGCACAAGGCTTTAAGATTGATCGTCTTCTGATACACCAATGGTTCTGCGAGGATTCTGGCGCCGTGGTGGTGTCCCAGACCACCCAAGAGGCGTTGACGAACCTGGAGAAGGTTGTGGCTGGTTGCTCTGCGCACCCCTGCCTGTCCAGCGAGCCAGTCGGAGAGCGTCTTCGGCCTTTCACCTCGCCCTTCACCGTTGCTTTCCCCTGTCTACGATCTGGATTTCGTCAGCGGACCTGCTTCGAGTAAGAAAGCGCATCGCCAGAGCCTCCACCTGATTGAACGACACACTGCTGTAGAAGCACATCTATCTTACCGCCCAGCGGTAATCCCGATCCGGCTCTCCGTTAGCCATTCGGAAGTCGATACACAGATGCTCTGGCCCCTGGATCATCAAGACGCCATCAAATCGGCGCCGCCGGCTGGGTTGTTCTGATAGAATGTCGACAATTGAGCGATTGCTCCGATGCGGTGCAGATGGGCCAATGTTGCGCAGGCTTCCGGGCTTGCTGATGAACTGATGGAACTGCCAGGGTCCAAGTGGAAGTGCTTGCATATCGTCACCTACTTGGTATGGTTACAGTGTGAAATCACTGCATGGCCGTGATGAGGCTTCCGCATTCGTCTTCGCGCCTCTGCGGCTTGCATCCCTCGTTGCTCTCTCAAAGGGCTTGCAGGGCCAAGATAAGCCACGTCCCCGAAACTGGCACAAAATCTTATCTGCTCACGCAGTTGGCAAGAGCTCCTGCAGGTAATATTCCCCTTGGATCTGCGTCGTTAATAAAAAGCTCGGGGCTAAACCGGCGCACCAAGTGTGTTGGTTCCATCATGTCAACGGCGTTGGTCACGACGGATGACTTTACTCTGCACAGTACGGGGAGATGGGGGTAACCAGTGATGGCTGGACTAAGGCATCCGACAGGAACCCGCCTCGCCCGCCTCGCTCTTATCATACAGGCGTCGCAACCGCAACCTTGAGCAGCCACGAGAAGTGGCGCTGAGTGGGGGATCCCATGACGCTGGCGCGATGCACGAAATGGGCGGACTCGATGACCAGCGGCTATGCTGCGATCTGCGAGGATCCTTTTTCTTTTTCCTCGCGCTTGGGATTTCCAGAATGTCTTGCTGCTTATTTTTGGCTTCTTCCCTTTCCAGGCTGGCCTAGCCGGCAAGGCTGTATTGTATCGCGCGCGGCCACTGAGTTTCAGACCGCAGTCGTTTCGCGGGGAGAGGCCCCCTGATTTGCGGCCAAGTCGCCATGCTACGACGCACATAAAACAGGAAACAAGCGGCTTCTGAGGCCGTACTCCGCACACTGAAACTGTGTCGGGAGCACGCGAGTTGTACGTGTACGCATTCCGCAGCACGACTAACGCATAGAACTTTGCCGCTCTCGGGGGCAATGCGGGAGACTGCCGGCCGGCCGACATCGTTCCGAGAAAGGGGGCCGAGACCGGGACTCGATGCCGATGTCCAAGACCCGACCCTTTGACGGGCAGCCCACGCCAGGCTCGTGTGTCTCCCGGCGGACCCGGTAGCGCCGCTCATAACTCAGATGGCCACGTCATCCCGTGCTTGCAGCGTGTTGATATCCGGGCAAGACATCCGCTCGGGGCGGACAGCCCCCATTGCTCAGGCGAAGTGAAGATGTAAGCACCGCTTCCAGAAGGGGCCCTCTGCATCGGGGCTCGCAGTATCGTGTCTGCAGAGCCTCGATGGCGGGATCGGCGGGACCAATGAATGTGCCGACAGTATCAGGCTCGCGTCGTACTTAAGGCTATCACTGCTGCATCGGCAACTAGCGCCTGCGACAGGCGGCAGAGGCTGTCTGCCAGTCGACTCTGAACCCCGCTGCCGCCGCGGAGCTGAAGGCGACCTGCCGTGGGCGCCGGAGGGGCGCGCAGGGCCACCGGGATGGTCTGGACGGGGGATGGCATTGAGCCGATGCAGCCGGGCGGCGGCCAATCATCACCCCGCCGCAAGCCCGGCCGCAACCCCGCCCCCTTTGCAAGAGAATGCGTGCGCCATACGCTACATTTATACATTAGCGGGGTGCGGTTCGCGAAAACGAACCTCCAAGCATCGCCTCTGCTGCACCGCGAGCAACGGACGGGTCAGGAAATTGGTCGCTTGACGTGCATCTTGTCATTTTTGCTCCGGCCGATGGCTCGCGTCTTATCTCTCTTTGGTGCTGCACGTGCTGGGGTCGGGGATGTTTGGATCCAGATGCTCTCATGGACGGATCATGAGCACGCAGCAGTGGCTCCAGTCGACCCATCATCTGGAGCCACTCAACCGCTGCTTGGAGCTGGCCGCCGAAATCCCGAGACTTGCTGCTGATTTAGCGTCCCGAACGAGCCGGCATTTACCTACGTGCGTCGTTCACCGCCCCAACACCCAGGGAGCCCCGTTGTTTCCTCCGCTCGCCAAATCGTAAATATATAAAGGGAACCGCGGTCTTTCTTTCTCTCATCTGATCGTGACGAAAATTTTCTCAACCAAACCTAAAAGCTCTCGTTTGCACAGCTCAACGGACCCTGTGACCAGCAACTAATTACCACACTCAAGATTCTTCAGATCGATTTGTGTTGATCGCTGCTCTACTTCTGAGCCGCGATCTTTGAACCGTCAAGACGTTTTCTAACCTCCTCAACTCGTACGTTTGCTCTTTGTTCTTTCCACATTCCGCATTCCACGCTCCTTCCGCACCCTCACTCGCTCGTTCTCCTGCTTGACTGTCTCGTTTTTCCCGTTTTTCTCGGCGCCTCTTGGGCCAGCTGCAAACACTCGCTAACACGCCCCCAGCGTCCACCACCCTTACGCCGGAGCCCGTTGCTCAGCTCCTTCGGGAAGTGCGGCGGACTCACTCTCTACTGGATAAAGGAGCCACTTTTTCGCAAGAAATAGTTGCACTTTTTGAGCATCATGGCTCCTCACGCTGAGATTGATGTGGGCTCTGCTAACGGTGGTGGACACGCCAACGGCAACGGAACCGCCAATGGCTCTGCCACGGCTGCGCGCGATCTCTTCACCGTGAACTCGCCCAACGTGGTGTACACGGACGACGAGATCCGCTCCAAGTACACGTACCGCACCACGTTGGTGAACCGCGGCGACGACGGCAAGTATGTGGCTGTCCCGCAGGAGACGGTCTACGACTTCAAGGTCGACCGCAAGGTCCCCAAGCTCGGCGTCATGCTGGTGGGCTGGGGCGGCAACAACGGCTCGACCGTGACGGCCGGCATCATTGCCAACCGCCGCGGCATGGTCTGGGAGACCCGTGAGGGCCCCCGCGCCGCCAACTACTACGGCTCCGTCATCATGAGCTCGACCATGAAGCTCGGCACCGATACTAAGACCCGCAAGGACGTCAACATCCCCTTCCACGACGTCCTGCCCATGGTCCACCCCAACGACCTGATCGTTGGCGGCTGGGACATCAGCAAGCTGGATCTGGCTGCGTCCATGGACCGCGCTGCCGTCCTGGAGCCCACCCTCAAGGCCCAGGTCCGCAAGGAGATGGCCGCCATGGTGCCCCTCCCCAGCATCTACTATCCCGACTTCATTGCCGCCAACCAGGAGGACCGTGCCGACAACCTCATCCCCGGCTCCAAGGCCTCCATGGCACACGTTGAGCAGATCCGCAAGGACATTCGCGACTTCAAGGCTGCCAACGGCCTTGACAAGGTCATCGTCCAGTGGACCGCCAACACCGAGCGCTTTGCTGACATCCTCGAGGGTGTCAACGACACCGCCGACAACCTGCTCAAGGCTATCGAGGCCGGCCACGAGGAGGTTTCTCCCTCGACCGTGTTCGCCGTTGCTTGCATCCTGGAGGGCGCCCCCTTTATCAACGGCTCCCCCCAGAACACCTTTGTTCCGGGTGCCATTGACCTTGCCGAGAAGCACAACGCCTTCATCGGTGGCGATGACTTCAAGTCGGGCCAGACCAAGATGAAGTCGGCTCTCGTCGACTTTCTCATCAGCGCGGGTATCAAGCTCACGTCCATTGCCAGCTACAACCACCTGGGCAACAACGACGGCAAGAACCTGAGCTCGCAGAGGCAGTTCCGCTCCAAGGAGATCTCCAAGTCCAATGTCGTTGACGACATGGTCGAGGCCAACAACGTGCTCTACAAGGAGGGCGAGCACCCTGACCACACCGTCGTCATCAAGTACATGCCCGCTGTCGGCGACAACAAGCGTGCTCTTGATGAGTACTACGCTGAGATCTTCCTCGGTGGCCACCAGACCATCTCGTAAGCCCTCCGCCCCTTTTGCCCCCACACAAGAGAGCCAGCCCACTAACAGCATCAGGATCTTCAACGTTTGCGAGGACTCCCTCCTCGCCTCTCCGCTAATCATCGATCTCGTCATCATTGCCGAGCTGATGACCCGTATCCAATGGAAGGCTTCCTCTGACTCCGAGGAGTTCAAGAACTTCCACAGCGTGCTCAGCATTCTCAGCTACATGCTCAAGGCACCGCTTGTCCCGAACGGCACGCCCGTGATCAACGCCCTCGCCAAGCAGCGCGCCGCCATGACCAACATCTTCCGCGCCTGCGTTGGTCTGGAGCCCGAGAGCGACATGACCCTTGAGCACAAGCTCTTCTGAGCAGATCGCTTTCGTTAATTGCTCTCGCCTAGGCAGTTATCTTTCTTTTATTCTTACGGGAGAGTGGTGGCTGCAGCTTGCTTGCAAGGGTGCATGCTACGTTCGGTCGCTTTCGGTTGGGAGATAGCGAAGTAGTTACGGGTGCTTGACGACGCTATATCACAGTCTTTACCGAAGTGATAATATTCGAATACAATCAAATCTTTTGATTCACACATATGAGCGTTCCTCTAATTCTGTGATTTAACATGTCAGTGACATTTTTCTGGGAAGGACTGCCTTGTGCCGTGCATACCTTAGATCACAACTTGTTATGTACAGAGTTTAGACAGGCTGAAGGGGCATACAGGTCAGACCTGAACAATCGGGTTTCATTATGCCGCAAAGTACCCAAGAATGTACCCTAAGCCCACCAGCTGTAGTGGTAACGACTCTCTAACCTAAGGTCTTCGGCTCGACGGCTTACAGCGAGACCAAGGGCCCCAAATATCGCAACAGACAGACAGCAAGACAACCAGGGCGCAATAACCACGAAAAAGCCCATACCCGTTCCCCAATATTTTATGCGATGGTCCTCAACCAGAGCTTGATGCAGTGGGCCTCGGGAGGGAGAGGAAAGAGCAAAGTGGTGGTCTACTTCCCCATTGATCAGGTCAGTACTACTGGTCGTAGCTTCCCTGTCAATTTTTTTGCATAGAGTTTCGACACTCACTGGCAGGATTGCTGAACCTGATCTCTGTCCTGACTTCTTCATCTGTCTTGTTTCCCGGGATCTCAAAGCACCCCTTTCCGCAGCGCAGTGTTGAAGTCCAAAGCGACTGAACCCTTTCCCGCCCTGCGCCTCCTCCCCTTCGGAACAATGGTCCTACCTAATCCCTCAATCCAATCATTCTACCAGAAAGGCAGCCTGTCGTCGCCTGCCCGCCAGGAAACCTTTGGGCCCGCCAAGTGGCCTTCTAGTGATGGATTCACTCTGGAGGAAGTCGATGCGGCTCTTCGACCCGTGACAGAAACTTGGAGGCCGAAAGGAGAGTACGATGATGTTGATATCAGCGATTTGCTCCCGGGATCAGGCAGAGTCCAGTTCACGGGCAGAATCGTGAACTTTTGGGCGTCGAAGGATGGGTCTCCTGGGAAGACGATGCTCTCTCAGGGGTTTCATTTTCTGGTGGTGAAGGATAATTCTGGGGTTGTTGCCGTGAGTTCGACCAAGAAAATGTGGGTGTGATTGGAAATTTTGTCACTGACGGGTCTTGGTGAACAGATCAAGCTCCTGGCTACTGGTGTCGACTATGAGCGTCTTCAGCTGGGAAAGCTGGTCACGGTCTGGGCGAGTTTCGTGGCCGAATACACCACGTCGTGCCCCTTCCGTGTGCCTCTCGTCTCCGCAATAGTTCCTGTTCATCCAAGTCAATCTTCTTCTTCCTGTATCAAGTTCCATCGCGAACTTCCCGGATCAGGGGAGCTATTGCTCTGCCGCCTTCCACTGTACTATGATCTCAGCTGTCCATCGTCGCAAATCCCTGGACTCATGAACCTCAAGGCGTACTTAAGCAGTGGACACGAAGGGGTTCCCGACCCCAGAGTCCTTCTTTGTGTCTCCAGTGTTGGGCCCCGCAAAATCGTCAGGCCGAAAAACAGACCGGAAAACACGGAAGTCGTCGATCTCGAAATGATCGAGGTGAGCGTCTTTGACGAGACAGACAGCTGCACACTCAGGCTCTGGGAGGACAAAGTCTCGTCGGCCAAGACGTGGATCCCTGGCAAGACGATTCTCCTTATCACGAACCCTCGATGTCGTCCAGCCGACAAAAAGAACCCCAATCCGGAGCTGAGCATTGGGATCTCGTCGATGGTTGAGGTAGACCCAGAATTCGCCGAAGCAGACTGGTTGCGGAAGATGGCTATGAACAGAACAAAGAGAGAGGGTGTCTATATAATCTTTCCTGAGGACTTTTGGGATGCCGAAACCGCGATGGACGGCCTCGACAGAACCGTGTTCACACTCGCCGACATCGATGACCTCGCTAGAGAGAGCCCCAACCGCGCCTTCACTGGGACACTGAACCTAGTTATTCTCGGTGTCAAAATCGCCGAAAACTCGCGTAAGGGACAGCTTTGCTGCACAGAGTGGTCTGTTTCTCCCCACCCCTTAGCGTAACAGATGAGCTTACCGTTCATAATCTAGTTGCGGTATCCTCCTGTACGCCAACAAATCACAAGCGACGTGTAAGAATTGCCTCGGTGTACGAGCCTTGACCCTTAACCCGAGGATAATTGATTCTCTAGCCGACGAGACCGGATGCATTGCGCCAGGGAAGCTGATCTGGAGTGACAAGGCCTGGACGGAACTCCTCTTCGGAACGGGGAGTTACATGGAAGACACCTCGCCGGTGAAAATGGAGGATGAGGATGGCAGTATTGATGGATGTTCTTGGAGAGGGCTGACCGCTCTTGACTCTAATGGTGTGCGGTCCGTGGAAGAGCAGCTGCAGTATTCGCGGATTTCCTTGGTATTTGGCTGGTCTGCGGATGCTGGGAGGTTATGTGTCCTTGGTGTTGAGTGGTGAGCTGGACTCATGTGGAATCTTGGGAAACTGGAGGCGTGTCCAAAGTTGGTACATACGCTGCCATAATGAGCAACCTGAGTTGGCGAGGCTCCATGCTGATTGCACGGGCACAAGAAATCTTGTGAAGTATCTGATCTTAGCATACCCTCTTTACAACACATCAGATGAAACCTCGCATAGCTTCCGCTTCATCACCAGAAATACCCTGGTTAATAATATTCGTCTGGAAATAAACGCACATCACATGAAGATTGGGCGGAAAGCAGGTGGCAAGACGAACTCAACAGAATATATCCATCTACCGGCACAGTCCGAAATCCAGACAGCCGGCTCAAAGTAACCAATATCTACGGTGAATATCCCAGACACAACTATCACATCACCTACCTAAGCAAGCTTAGCCCTCGGCCCAGCAGCCTCCTTCTTCGCCCTCTCTCTCAACTGGGCGCGCAAGATCTTCCCCGACGGATTCTTCGGCACCACATCAACAAACACCACCCCGCCCTTGAGCTGTTTATACCTCGCGACCTTCCCCTCCATCCACCTTGCAATATCCTCTTCCGTCGCCTTCGACCCCAGATTCCGCACTACATACGCCCTCGGCAACTCCCCCCCGTCAATCGTCACCCCGATGACGGCCACGTCCGCCACATCCGGATTATCCAGCAGCAGCGCCTCCAGCTCCGCCGGCGCGACCTGATTCCCTTTCACCTTGATCAGCTCCTTAAGCCGATCGACGACGTAAAAGATCCCTCCGGGCCCGTAGTTCTCGACATAGGCGATATCCCCCGTCTTAAGCCACACCGTGCCGCCCGCATCTACGGCAGTCGTCCCTGCCGTGGCGTCCGGCTTCCGCCAGTACCGGCGCATGAGCGTCGGCCCCGTAACCCACAGCTCGCCGCGCTCGCTGGAGGTGGTGATTTCAGTCTTGCCGTCGAGCGACATGATGCGCCCCGCGCAGTTGGGCATCATCTCGCCGACGCCCACGCTGGGGGTGGCCCGCGCGGGGTCCCAGGACATGCAGGTGCAGGTTGTCTCCGTCATGCCCCAGCCTTGGCGGATGGTGAGGTTTCCTTTGAAGACGGACTGCTCGACTACCTCGCAGACCTCGCGGCCTAGGGGGGCGGCGCCGCAGCCGACGGATTCCACGCTGGAGAGGTCGTATTTGCGCGCGAGGGGGTGTTTGGCGAGGGCGAGGACGATGGGCGGGACGGCGGCGAGGACGGTGATGCGGTATTTCTGGATGTGTTCGAGCATCTTGACGAAGTCGAAGCCGGCCATGATGTACGTGGGGACGTCCATGTGGGCGAAGTTGGCGACGAAGTAGGTCTGGCCGTAGGCGTGGTAGAGGGGGAGGAAGCAGAGGCCGCGCCATCGCTTGACCTTTTCGGACCACTCGGGGTCGAGGTTCTGGATGTAGACTACGCCGGCGCCGTTGGCTACGTACGAGTAGTGGGAGATTTCTACGCCTTTGGGCACGCCGGTGGTGCCGCTGCTGTAGTTGAGGCAGCAGGTTGTTTCGGTGGTGTCTAGGGGCTCTTCCCAGCTCCAGTACTCGGCTTCGTTGAGGTTTCCTGCTACGAGCTCGGTCCAGTGGCGTACGCCTTCTATGCGTCCCTTGGCGCCGGGCCCGGGGTTTTGGGAGTGGACGAGCTCTGAGGCGGGAGCAGTGTTGCCGCCGAAGACGTAGATGTGATCTAGGGGGAATCCAATCTCCTTGGCGGCCGCAAGGGCCGTTTTGAGGGCGGCCTCGGCAACGATCAAGAAGCTGGCCTCGCTGTCACGGAGCTGGTAAGCGAGCTCGCGGGCAACGAAGGTTGGGTTGGCACCGGTGAAGACACCGCCGACCATGAGGACGCCGATGAAGACAGAGGGGAAGAAGAGGTTATTCCCGGAGAAGAGTAACACCCGGTCCCCATTCTTGAGCCCGGCCTTTTGGAGCCCCAGGGCAACACGCTTCCCGAGGAGACGGTAAGTCTTCTTTGAGAGGAAGTTCTTCTCAGGCTGCTCTGGATCGATGAAGATTGGCGTGTCTGGCAGAGGGCCGGTGGCCGAGCCAAATATCCATTGCTGCAGGGAGCATCGGGGAACGTCGATGTTCCAGCGCGATGAGATGGTCATCTTGCGTGTGTTGTGGCGTGGGATCGCGAGGGACTGGCAGAGGTAGGGTGCTGGTGTGGGCGACTTCTTGGATGGGCAAGAGAACACAACAAAGCCCGTACCAGTGAGCAGGGAGCAAGGGAGGGGAGATTATCAGGGCTATCTACAGTACATATAGGCATGCTCCCGTCACTCACACACTGGCCTTTGGCCTCCCAATGGGTGGAGCACATCTCTGGCCAGGAAGCGGGTGCATCGAAGCGGGTGAGCTAGGGAGTTCGTGAGCTTGAGGTAAAGCTTGCCATGCGAATCCTGGAAGGCCCCCGCAGCCCATTGGCTGGACGGCGTGGGATATCCGGGGGCGAGGGATCTTGAAGCTGCTATCCCCGCACACTTGAGCTGCTTCCCCCGCAGACCCAATTGGGGTACCGAGGCACCAGTGACGGGTCGGACGTCGACTGCCACCGGGCGGGCGTGCCAATTGCTCGCGTAAAGTCGTGGAGAAAAAAAGGACTGGGAGAAGCACTGCTTACGTCCCGCAGGACGTCGCACACCCCTATTCGAACCAACAGCCGTGCAATTCAACGGTTTGCTGCCCACCTCCAAGAGGGTCTGATGTCACAGGTAAGCAGAGCATCTGCCAAGTTAACCATAGTTTTTGAATCCTGGATCCTCGAGCATCTTGAAGAGGTCGAAAGAGGGCTGTAACTGTATTCAGCTGGATATTGGGCGGTGTTGTCTAACCTACTGCCGTCTTGATCAATGGTCATATCGATGTCGTTGGAAGGGGGAATATTAAGCGGCTGAAGAACAAGAGAGGAATGTGGTATCAGGCTTTCATCTCGCTGACTGCGGGACAGACAGAATATAGTGGTAGATGTAACGCAAAGGCGGCCCCTTGGTCGTGCTCTTCAGCCTCGAGGCTTCAAGATTGTGACACCTGTTAGCAGCCCACATTCGCTTATCTCCTCGTCAGGAACAACCCCTCCGCGGCATTCACCGCCGGGGCGCGAGCGCTGCGGTGTCGTGAGCATTATTGACAGCAGAATGATGCATCGCCAACCGCTCCTTTACAAAAGGAAGGGGTCCTGCTGACGTGACCGTCGTTGGTTGTGCTACCACACTCAAGGCCTCTGCATGATCTGTTCGGCGCAAGTCTCCGGGTTCAGAGAAGCGGCCGGGAGATGGCGGTCTGAACGCGTTGCATTGCAGGCTGGTAACCGATGCCAAGTTGCATTCAAAATGCAGATGTCAATACCGACCCGGACAGCTGATTGCGGACATGTTGGCGGGACTGCAGTTGGTTGCGAATTGGAATTCCAATGGAAGTTGATACTTATGCCAAATTCACTTTGCTTGGCTGCCTGCAGCACCCACCCCAAGGCTTTTCCAGGCGCTCCTTCAGGGTGCCTACCTAGGCCGAGGATTAGCCGCGTACCCTGCACCGAAGGATTGAGGAATCCCAATCGCCGCTGCTGAACTCGAACAAGGGTTGTGGACAAGTTGACCACTGTGTCAATGTTGAAATGTGAACACGCGAATCGCGACTTTATGCTACAGTCCCACCACCACCCTCATTCCCATTCTTTCGTCCACCAAGTCGCTCTTTGTCTTTCTGGACGCATACCGGGAACCATCGTCCATTCTTTTTTATCCTTCGCATTCTACGCCTTTTTGCGATGATCTGACCGACCTTCAACCCCACCATCGATAGCTGTTCAGAGCTTATCACCATCGCAAAGCGCATCGCGGACCGCCCACAACCACAGCCATGTCGGGCCTCCTTTCCCTCCTAGGCTGGAGTTTCCTCCCAAACGTACGTATCCTCTCCTCTCTCATTCCCATCCCCAAGCACACCCACTAACCCCCCTCCAGCTCGTCACCGGCTGGGTCCAATCCATCTACTACGGCATCACCATCCGCGCCGGCGACCCCAAGCCCCAACCCGGCACGCCCCGCTTCGCCGAGCACCGACGCCGCATCCACATACTCGTCGTGTCCATCTACCTCCTCTACACAATCTACGAAGCCGACTACGAAATGCAGCGTGCCTCCTCCTTCTACACCGACCTCGGCGTGCCCCTCTCCGCCACCGAGCGCGAGATCAAATCCCGCTTCCGCCGCCTCGCCGCGCTCTACCACCCCGACAAAGCCGTGTCGTCCGCCGACCCGCTCGCCGTAAACGCCTACTTCGTGCACCTCAAGACCGCCGCCGACACGCTCTCCGAGCCCGCCCGGCGCTTCGCCTACGAGCGCTTCGGCCCCGACGCCATGCGCTGGCAGCACTGCACTACGATCCGCGACTACGTCATGCGCGGCGCATCGATTCTGGTGCCGTATTATGCCATCGCCGCCGCGGCGATGTACGGCCTCGGAATGCTGGGGTACTTGGACTGGGCGCGCTTCGAGCGGTGGCTGGTGCTGGCGTCGGTGTTTGTCTTTGAGCTGCACACGGTCACGCGGCCGGGGCTCCCGGCGGTGTTGGAGAAGTTCATCAACCCGGTGCTTGCGAAGCTTGCGGGGCGGCCGCCGTACTTGCCGTTTCAGGCGATTGAGTTTGCGCGGAAGTTGAGCGTGACGCTGTATATTGCCTTTTCGCAGATTGGGCCGTTGTTGACGGCAGATACGTCGGGTGGGCAGGTGCTGGTGGGTGGGCGCAAGGGGGTGAGTGAGGAGGTGGCGTTGCAAAAGGGGCTGGAGCGCCTGGAGATGACGGTGAAGGGGCTTGATGATGATGCTGAGCGGCTGCTTGAGACGGAGATGGCGCCGTATACGGGAGATGAAGAGATGGTGAAGACAGTCAGGGTCAAGGTGAAGGAGTGGCTGGTGCAAAATACGATCCGGTCAGATCCCATGGTGCGCGACGCGCTGGGAAGGTCCTTCACGAAGCGGAGGGTGGATGCGCCATCAGGGGCGAAGGGGAACAGGTAGCATAGACAGAAAGCATAGAACGACAACACGTCAACGGAATCATAAATCTCCTTTTTATTTACTCATACATAAAAGTTATCTGGGCTATTTTCCCTCCCGCTGTTATTTTTTGTGCCCCTAGTAGTGCAAAACTCCATGCCGTGTGGTTACTTCCCTGGCAGTCAGTGCCGTCAATCCTGAAAGTCAAATAACTCCAAAGCCGCTATGTCGTATATGTACTGAAAAGTCAAATCGAACCAAAAATAAAAACCCGCCAATGTTTTTTTTACAATCGTTGTCTACCTCGTGTCTCGATCGGAATTAGACACATTCCCACAAAGGCCGCCAGAATGAGCACCGCCGACAGGTAGACAGGTGTCGTGGCGCCATCCCCGGGTATCGTCGCCGCCAGGATGGGCGCCACCAACCCTGTTGCGCGGTTCAGGAAGCTCGCCACTCCCGTACCTGCACCTCGAACAGGCGCAGGGAATATCTCAGGCGTGAAAGCGTAGAGGACCCCATACATGATGTTTTGCGAAAAGGCCTCGACGCAGGAGAAGAATAGCTGCGTGCCGGGCGTGGTTCCAAAGCGCACAAACAGGAAGAGAAACACGGCCGAGACCAGTGTAGAGATGGCTAGGGTGCCGCGTCTTCCGAGGAAGGGTGACTTCATGTCGACTGTGTAAGCTGCGAGGAGGCTGCCGGGGACGCCGACAATGCTAGTGATAGCGTAGTTGCGGTAGGCTTCACTTGTGAGCTCGGAGGCTAGGGAGTCATCGCCGCCGCTGTGGTTGCCACCGTGAGAGAAATACTGCGGGAGGAAGGCGTTGAAGAGGGGGTAGCCCATCCCGATTGTGGCCCAGCAGAACCAGATGAGCCCAGTGGCGAGGCCGAGTTTGTGATTGTTGAACAACGGACGGATGCGCTCCCCCGAGAAGGCGGCCAGTCTGTCGCTGAGGATGTTAGTGGTAGATAGGCGTCTGGGGAGCCGAGGTGTTGTGTCGTCAACAACAGCGTCAAGTATGTCCTCTGTCAGCCATGTTTTGCGATTGTTGCGATATGCGATCCCATGAACAACAGCCACGGCTTCGGCCTGTCTGCCGCGCGAGAGCAGGAACTTCGGTGACTCGAACAGTCGGAAGGCGAGATAGCGAATACCGAACATAATGAAGGTGAGAATGCCAATCGCAACAATGAAGTGGCGCCATCCCTTATCGGCAGGCCAGTTGGCAATGAAGAACCAAGCAAAAAGGGATGAGCAAAGTTGTCCGATGGGCCACCACACTGACAACAAGGTGAGAAGGGAACTCGAGGCGTCAGGGAGAAACTCCAGGAACAACGCTCCGTCGACAGGCAGGTTACCGCCAACTCCGAAGCCCATTGCAGCGAATAAAACACAAACCCCGCCCCATGTCGATGCAAATGCTGAAGAAATCCCGAAAACCGCGGTGATGAGCAGAGTGGCGTTGAAGGCCATTCGTCTACCCCAGATATCGGATCCGATTCCCCAAAAGAAGCTGCCACAGCAGAGGCCCAAGAACATGGCAGATGTCGTATACCGGACTGACTTCTCGGATACACCGAACTCGGCCGACAGCGATGGCAGGGTTAGAGATACGCCCTGTACAAGCATTGTCAGTCTTCATCCCGGATGTAGCACCTCTCAAGCTGTGTCCTACCTGCATCCACAGACTACCCAAGACATCAGCAATCATTCATGGAACTCTGTATGGGAGCAACTCACTTGTCTGCAAACCAGCCAAAGCCGCACAAGATGAACAGCTGCCAGTTATACCTCCCCATTCCAATATCCTGAATCGCCTTGTTTATGAGCTTCGATTTCACTAAAACACTGCTTCAGACCTGTCTTTCACACGGAACCCCTGACAACATGCAATTGCAAGCGGGCAGCGAGTGAGGGTCAAGGCAACTTACACTCGTAGGCGGTGAACTTCTCGCCCTTGCCGCCCCTACGAACCTCCCTCCGCAGGCCCTCGATGCTGTACTCAGGGGCTCTCATCTCCAGCATGGCGGTGCCTTCGTGCTCGCCATCAACCTTGATGACGCCTTCCGAGCCGTCATCGGATGCGCCCTCGTCGTCCGAAGACTCGGTGAATCCAGGGCGGCGTCGTAACCTGTACGAGTGGCTGTGCAGATGGGCATCTTCAAGCGCGACCAGCACGCCCGAGTAGTTGGTCACGGATTCGGTCCGGCGTTCGCTCCACATGGTGATCGTCCCGCTCCTGTGATTCCGGTTCCGGTCCCGGCGCGCCTCTCACGCTTCTCTCACCCAGGATCTCGCCCTCGGTCTCGGATGCGACGCAGTGAATCCAGGATGGCGTGTTTTTGGGCAACCAATTTTGATAACTTGGGAAATAAATCGTTAGTATGGCCCGTATCTAACAGTCCCAGGCGGAGCGATCAAGAACAAAGGCGATGTTTTAAGATAGAGGCGAGAAAGGTGAACCTGGCTCCCCGCGTTTTAGAGCCCTGGAACCGAGAACTCGGGTGACGCGGAAAGGCCCAGCCCGTGGAGTCAGTGCAACGCTACGCTCCCTGTCGCCTTCCCGTCTTTCAGCGAATCTCCCCTGTAACAAGGGTCTTGATATTTTTGATATCGCCCCCAAAGCACTTCGACAGGAGCTTTTCAATGCGTTTTCCGTGTGTAGTTTTTTATTCTTCAAGATGGAGGGTACCTGGAGCATTTAAGTTGCGGGGAGGGTGTGCTTCCTGCTGCTTCTGCTTGGAGAAAACGTGCGGGCTGGCGCGCTTGGTCGAATCGGATGGGCGCCCTGGAGCACTTTCCCCGTTAGCGCTCCGAAGGCGTCGAGTCGGTGCTCGGCGTTGGGATCACGGGGTACATCTGCCTGCTGCAAGGGGATGACCGAGACGTCTACGACGTCAGCGATCTGGGCAGTTGCACAGCAGTGACAGTGGCACTCTTCACCGGTTTCTGCGAGTGAAGGTCATGCGTTCCGGATTCAGCGCAAAGTGCAACATTCCCGACACAATCCCAATGCAGAGGAACCTGATGGGGTTCTCAGTTCAAATAAGCTTTCCGCGGCCCAGAGCAAAAAATAGGACGTTTGTCTAACATCAAGGGAAAGAGGGCAATGGTTAAAAAGCCAAAATAACGACGTGGGCCTGATTCGAACAGACGCTCCCGAAGGAAATAGATTTCTAGTCTATCGCATTAGACCACTCTGCCACCACGCCTGGTGTTTCTCTGGTGCTTCACTAACGGTCTCTAGGAGTCGAGCGCGCATCTAGAGCACATGGGACTTCTTCTCAGAAATAAAGCAACAGTTTTCACCACCAAATGGCTGGATGTTGGAGGAGTGCAGGCGCTAGAGGGACAAGCCCCACTACAGATTCGCTCCACCCTAGTGTACCTCCGTATCCTTGCTCGGCAAGCCTCTTCGGCAGGTTTAGTCGGCGAATTTAATATGAAGGCGTGGTGGCAGAGTGGTCTAATGCGATTGACTCGAAATCAATTCCCTTCGGGGGCGCATGTTCGAATCATGCCCACGTCGAGACTCTTCTTTTTGCATTTCCGCCAACCACCCATATGAAGAACTCTGGGCAGACCTCACAACAATGCTCCCGCTGGTGAGATTCCCATCAAAACAGGCACCCGTGTGTCGATCACGGCACGTCTCGCCACTAAGGCGTAGCAGTTGACACAATGGGCTTGGCAAACGGTCCCAACTTATTGAACTTCCAACTTCAACACCCGTATTCGCATCACAGCCCAGGCAATACGAGACCAGTCATCCATCGCAGAGCCAACCACCCGCCTTGACTGTCGCCGTGTCTCACAGGCAAAGCCATTATATACCTGCTCTGCCTTGTCTCACAGTGTGCGTCTCCCAACCACTGGCAGACAAGCACGGTAAAAGTGACCGATGGGTGCTGTAATATCGGGCGCTTTGCCGGTTCAATGTCCAGCCCTACCGTCAACGTTGGGACCTCGACGCTCAACGCTCACGGACAAATCAGCGGATGTCATGCCGTCGCCCTATGCGGGCGCAGTGCGGCGCGAGCCCTGAGCGAACTTAACCGAAAGGCAAACTGAAGGGACCGTGGCAGTGGGCACTGGCACACATGGTCTGGTGATCCGATGGGGTCCCCTTTTTTTTACCTTCTAGGGAGGCAGGGGGGATAAAAATGCCCGGGCCGTACCTACATGACAATAAGAATAAATAATAAAAAGTGGCGACGCGCGCTGTGGGCGATCTCCATGGGGTCCAGGGACGCGGCCAAGTATGATGTCAGATGGTATGTAAATCGCAAAGCCCAAAAGAAATGCGTGCGTCGTCTTTTCACTGTCGATGCTCGTTACTTAACGACGGCGTTGCCGAGGGATGCGGTGTTTGATGCGCCCTACCTAAAAAGTGTCATTGAGAGATGCGGCATGCTGACTTACACAGAGCTTCCCCCATGAAGGCGTGCCGACTCGACGCCGTGTAAGAAGATATCATGAGAGCTCCTTATTCGCTGGCTGCCACGTTTCTTGTAGCTGCCAGCGCTCATGCAGCCAGACAGCCGCAAAAGCTTTCCGGTACGGAGATAAATCAGCGGCAGTCATGTCCCGGCCCGATTTCCGGGCCTCCGAAGACATGGTGGCGAGCCGAAATCGACCACAACGGAACAACCCCTTCTAGCACCGATCCGGCTTTCCAGTACTACCGAAACGTATTGCTATATGGGGCCGACAACACCGGTGTTAAAGATTCGTCCAGGGCGTTCAACGACGCAGTCAACGGTTAGACAGACTTTGACTTCGGCTAGCCGCGAAGTAAAGGGGCTGACCACGCGCAACAGCATGGCAAAGACCGGGAAACACCGTCAGCACCCGCCCAGCCTATATCTACGTCCCACCAGGGGCGTACCTCATCCAAAAGCCCATCCAGCTCCTGGTCTACACCTCCCTGGTGGGCGACGCGCTGAATCCTCCGACTTTAGTCGCCGACCCGGCTCTCAACACCGAACCAGTCATCCACGGTTTCGACCCCTTCCAAGGGGAAAATGGCCCGACCAAGAACTTCTACATGGCGGTGCGCAACTTCAACATCGACACAACGCGTATTTCCAAAACCACCCAAGCTAGAGGCATCGAGTGGTCCGTCTCGCAGAGCTGCAGCCTCACGAACGTCCACATAACGATGCCGCCTGGGTCCAACCACGTCGGCATCTCCATGAGCTACGGCGGTTCCGCCGTGTTGATATCCGACTGTGTACGTACCCCTTTCTCTCTCCCCGCTTTCCCTTTATCATCCCCGTCTTCTCCCCTTCCCCCCTTCCCCCCCCCCCCTTCCCCTTCACACAAACTAACACCCACCCCACACCAGACATTCACCGGCGGTGCCATTGGCCTCCAAGTCGCCTCGCAGCAATACCTCCTCAAAAACCTCGCCTTCACCTCCTGCACCACCGGAATCTACCTCAAATGGTCTCACGTAACCACCATCCAAGGCGCCAACTTCACCTCCTGCCGGTACGGCATCGACGCCTCGCGCGAGAACAGCGCGGGGACGATCTCCCTCGTGGACTCTTCCGTCTCCAAATGCGAAGCCGGCGTTGTGATTTTCGTGACGGGGACGGGACAGAACTCGCTTGTTCTTGACAATTTCCAGGTTAGTGAGGCGGTCGCTGTCAAGGAGTCGAATGGCGGGACGGTACTGGGGGGTTCGGTTCCGCTCGGGCAGACGTGGGTGTTGGGGAATACTGCGCCGGATGGTTATCAGGCGGGAGCGATATATCAGACTGAGAGGCCTGCGGCGCTGCTTTCAGGGGGGAAGTATTTTGTGGCGCCGTTGCCGCAGTATGAGAGTTATGATAGGAGTCAGATTGTTAGTGTCATGGGAGATCCGGAGTTCAAGGTTTATGGTGATAGTGAGTCCACACAGAGAAGCCCCATTTTTTGCACCTCCTGTCTGACAAGTGCGCCTCAGATCAACACGACGACGGCCCAGCCATCAACGCCATTCTTCGCAAGAATGCCGGCTGCAAAGTGGTCTTCTTCCCCCAGGGAATCTATCAAACGAGGGAAACCATCTACGTCCCGCCGGGCTCCCGCATCGTAGGCGAGGTCTTCAGCACCATCACTGGCCTCGGCTCCCACTTTACCGATGCTTCCCATCCTCAATCCATCGTCAGGCTCGGAAACCCTGGCGAAAAAGGCGTCGCCCAGCTGAGTGACATGCTCATCTCCGTAGGCGACGTCCTCCCTGGTGCAGTCCTCCTGGAGATCAACATGGCTGCCCCCCAGCCCGGCGACGTCGGTCTCTGGAATACCGTTCTCCGCGTCGGCGGCTCCAACGACACCCTCGTCAACACCAAATGTTCCGCTCCCGACCCAGGCGCTTGCAAAGCTGCGTTCGCGCTCCTCCACATCACCAACACCGGATCTGCCTACCTTGAAGGCGTCTGGGGCTGGGTGGCCGATCACGGCCTCGACCCGCATCTCAACCCCTCGACCAACCCGCAAAATATCGCCGTCGGCCGTGGCGCTCTGATCGAAAGCACCGCGTCTGTCTGGCTGGTGGGAACATCATTCGAGCACTGTGTGATGTATCAATACTCCCTACACAACGCATCAAACGTCTACGTCGCGCTTCAGCAAACCGAGTCCCCCTACTGGCAAGGGGTGGGAAGTCCGTATTCCGCGCCCGCCCCATGGGATGTCAACCCGGCCTACGGAGACCCGACATTCTCCCATTGCGCTGCTGGCGACGCCCAGTGCCGCCGCGCCTGGGCGCAGTACATGCTCAGCAGCAAGAACGTGACCATCCACGGCTCGGCGCTGTGGGTGTTCTTCAACAGCATGCGCGATGGGCTGCTGGGGGACGCCAACTGCGCGGCGACGGGAGAGGTGTGCCAGCGGAATCTGGTTGGGATAGACGACGCTTCGTCGACATTTTGGTACGGCCTTGCAACGAAGGCGGTGGATAATATTGTGTGGGATAGGGGTGCGTCCGAGGAAGGGGGACGCGGTGGGAATGTTACTCTTACGACGCAAAGAGGGAACAAGGGCGCTTGGGGGGGCGTAGTGGCGGCCTATTTGAGGGATGTTGGGGAGAGGAAAAAGAAGAAAATGGAAGGAGACAATGGAGGCGGGAGCGGAGATGAGGGGAGAGAGAGTGATGCCAAGGGAAGTCCGGACGGGGATGATGGGCAGGATGAGGGTAAGGCGGATGCCGGATGTTTGCTGGCGCCGGGGTGGAGTTTGTTGATTGCGGGTTTGGTATTTTGGTTTGTGATTTGAGTTCGCAGGGCTGATGTAAGGCACCTGGCAAAGAGCTGTTGGGTATCCCGATAACGGGATGGAGCGCTGGTGGTAGGGAAAGACGATTAGGCCACGGACTGACAGACGGGGGCACAGCCACTGGCTACGATGCTAACGACTTTTGTTTGTATGGTATGGAAATAGATTTAGGTTCGGATTTAATTAGGTAGGGATGAGGTAAGAAAGAAGAAAGGCGGTAGATAGTATGACCCGAACAAGCCTGAAGATACATAACGACGAGATACCAAGAGACAGGAGAAAGTCAGAAAGAGTCATATCAAAAGGATCGACAATGTGACCTGAGGGCGACTGGGAACCGAGCTGGGAGAAACGTCAGGAGAAACGGCTAGGGCTGAACTCTCCGGGCCGCAAACTGTCTGCGTTACTCAGGGCAGACTCGGTAGCTCAGCACGGTTGCGTTGAGGCTTCGGCCGTCGCAGCCTCGAAAGCTGGCGCACGTGTTGGCTGTGCGGGACGATGGAAGCCATCGTTGTTGTGGGGTGTTCTAGCAAACCCGGGAACAGGGGAAAATGGACGAAGTGGGGGCATGGGCTTGCGCCATCCCGTCTCGGCCCAGTGGGGGCCAAGAGACGCCATCGGCCGGCACATTGATGGTGGGCGCGTGCCCGACGCCAGCGGATTTGGCTGGAATGCGAACGGCCGAGGCACAATTCACATGCGGCGAGGACCTAGAGTGCAACCTCCGAAGCCGACCAGGGCAAGCGTCATCGCATCCGGGGTTTCGACTCGTTCTCTAAAAAGGCCCATTCATCCTCTCGCACTTTGGCACCCGTTTACGTTGAGTTCCTAACCTTATACCACGAACGCCTCCCATCATTTGCGCTTACTCCAACGACGTCGCGAAGTCTGACCTCATCACTACCCCGAAGCCTCTAGCCGCCTCACCGTCACCAAACGCCCACCATGTCTCTTAAGAACGGTACGAAGCTATGCCCATGCTCTCCGCCCACAATTGTGCCTGATGCTAACGTACCTGTGGACAGACAAGTTCCCCTCCTCGGCCGCCTTCGACGCCATCAATGACGCCCTCAGGGACCCCGCCGAGAAGAAGGAAGCGATCAAGCAAGGCAATGCCATCTTTGCCTTCAACCTCAAGAACGCTGCTGGCGAGACCGAGAGCTGGCACATTGACCTCAAGAACAAGGGCGAGGTTGCCAAGGGCCTCCCCGAGAAGCCTACCGGTAAGGCTCTTTTGCCTTTATGGGCAGAGCTGGAAGACTGACAAAGACGTTGCAGTGACGCTCTCGCTCTCCGATGCCGACTTCGGCAGCCTGGTCGCTGGCAAGGCCAACGCCCAGAGGCTATTCATGTCGGGAAAGCTCAAGATCAAGGGCGACGTGATGAAGGCGACCAAGATGGAGCCGATCCTCAAGAAGGCGCAGACCAAGGCGAAGTTGTAAAGCGTGTCCGATTAGGAATGGCGAGTTAATGATCATGAATGCGTTCCTTTTGGTCTTGCATGTATAATACTCAGAAAAGACGATGGGCAAATTGCATGGATTATATTGTTGAACCTCCATTCGTGTTGACAGTGGTTGGTGGACTGGATGCGTTGCCCCAGGTGCCGTTTGGAGACCAGATTCTGGAAACATGTTGCGATCGCTGCACTTGATAGACAATCAATTGCCTGAGAGCCAAGAAGCGATCGTTTTTTTTTCGTGTCGCAACGCTGAAGTTGTTTTCGGGTGGATGTGAGTAAGACAGTCCTGGAATGGGGCGTCGAAAGTCCAGCCGAGCGATTATATCGAGTACCTTCGTGCAAGATCCGAGTTCGGAAGTAAGGGCCACCACACTCCATGCGACGGGGCGTTCGAATAAACACTCGCGGGCCTTCGATCCGTGCAGAAAGTCGCTGTTTTCAAAGAATACCGCAGGCCTGAAGAAAAGCAGCAAACCCACACATTGTAAAATATTGAAGGTTGACAACCAGTCAGAAAACATATTGCGCACTGGCTTGGGCGAATATTCTGGCTGTACAGATATGTAACCTCCTTTCTGGTGCGCCGTCCTCCAACCCCTAGTTTGAGGCTGGAGAAGCAGAGCAAGCTGCATGAAGCGATTCAGGATCCGGATTGGAGTGCAGGCCCGAGCTTTGACTGGTTGAGTCGGGAAAAGTCGCGCTTGCCCAATCCCCCCTTCTTTCGCGTTTTTGGTGCCTGAGGCGGCGGGCACCCGCATGTGGCAGCCGATCTGCGCGGGTGGTCTGTGCGTCAAGAGCTCAACAGGGTTCCAGCTCTCGCGCTTAACAAGGGCACCTCAATTTTTTCCTGCGCTCGTGGCCAAGGAAAAAGGCTGCGAGGCATTCCCCCAACACACCTTCATCCGGTGCACATCCTTCGACCGCGACCACCTGTCTCGACAGGACCCAAGTCCCTTTCGATGCGTGTTTTTATCAACAATCCCATTGGATCCATCGACGACTTTTCATTCCTGTCTATTCTTGCCTTTGTTTAGTGGTCCGGTGGGCTTTTTTCGCCGCTAGAGTCGCGAGGGTTCCCTTCCGATTCGCGCGCACCGTTCCGCACCAAATTCACCCGTTCACGCCTGACAACCTCCGAACAACACGACGCGATAAAAGAAGCGCGAACCACTTGAATCCATGATTGCCGGTGCCGCTTCATCGCCGCGTTTCCAATTGTAGCTGCGTCTTTGATAGCTTCCCCTTCATCTTCCTTCCCTCCCCCACTCGCCAAAGCTGCTCGTCATCAAGGCAACGCCGTCACATCACAATGGAGTCGCCAGCCAAGAAGCGCGGCCTCTTTGGCCTTTCCGGCTTCTTTCGTAGCAGCACCGCGCCGCCTGTCGATTCCGATGCCGCGTCCAGATCTGCGACAACGTCGAGCGCCGTCGAGTCGCCGCTGCCGTCGCGTGGCGAGTCCGGCAACGCGTCCGCTCCCGAAAGCCCCGTGAAACGTGCTTCCGACACCCAGCTCGCGTCTAGGAAAATACTCAGTCGGCCCCAGGGCCCATCGAGCAAGCTTTCCCAGAGCTTTTCAGCATCGGACTTCGATCGTTCATCGAGCGTCCCACCACTCGGGAGCTTTCCGCCCAGGAGGAAGCCTGGTGACAACCCCTACAAGACGTCGACGTACTCCTCCTCGACCATTTCCCATGTCCCAACGAGCTCTCACCGAGCAACCAACTTCTCCGGCGCTTCTACCACGCCGCGCATCAACATCTTCCGCTCATCGGCATTGTACCAGAGGCCCGGTCTGCCAACCTTTTCACCGCGTGTTCCAGCGAACACAATGACGCAGTCTTTCCCTCCGAATACACCCGGAAAGGCGCCGCGGGGATCGACTGCTGATATCAGTGGCCGTGGTTTGGCAAATACGACATCGACTGAACTCTTCGAGATGAGGATTCCTTCGCCCCCTCGCCATCTCACCGGAGAGGCGCTGACCAGGGAGCTTAGAGATCTCTCGAAGGAGTCCCCGCGCTCAGGATCGGTATACGCGGACGAGTTTCTGTCGCATTTCTGCCCTCCCGATCTCGACGAGCACCAGAGGCGCCAGTTCTTCTGCATCCTCGACCTCAGACGACTAAAATATTCCGCCGATGAGGTGTTTACTAAGAAGGACTGGAAGATCAACGTCCTGAACTTTGCCAAGGAGTTTGAGAAGAACCGCAGTTTAATCATGCTGCGGTATGGTCTCTACGAGTTTAAGACCGTGAGGGCGTCCGAGGTAGTGAAGAAAGAGTGGAGGCAGAAGCATGGTATCGCCGAGTCCGAGTCTGAGTCGGAGCCCACACCTGCCGTCAAAGCAAATGTGGGATCAAAGAGAAAGGCGGAGGATGATCTGAAGTCTACCGACACTGTCCTGACGTCGTCTTCCTCGAATGCCAATAAGCGAGTTCGGGCTCCAGAGCCGACGACGGTCAAGAGCAAGCGCAAGGCCGACGCAGAGCCTGACGAGAACCAGCCTGCCAAGCTGCTCAAGCCTGCCACGACGCCGCAAAAGACTCCGTCCGCTGCCAAGGCCATGTTCGAATCCGTCACAAACAAGCCATTCTCCTCCGCGACCCCCGCCAAGCCATCAGCAAAGAACAGCCCTTTCTCCAGCACAGCTCCTAAGCTGCCAAATGGAAACGGTGGCCGATCTGTCTTTGAAGCGAACTTGAAACCTACTGCTGCAGCCACCAACATTTTTGGCCACTTGTCAGATACCAGCAAAGGAAGCCCCAATGACGACGCCGATGCTGAGAGCGAGACCGACTCCGGCGATGCCGAAGGAGAGTCTGAGCTTCAGGAAGCGAGCCCAAGTGACGGGCCGAGCACAGCCGCCAGTGGCGACGCGCCCACACCGCAGTTCGGCGCTCCTGCGACGCTGAACGGAACAAGCAGTGCTTCTTCGGATGCGAGCGGGAATGCGAATGCGCAGGGTCGCAGTCTCTTCGACCGGGTCACACGGGGCTCGGATGGCCAGCCTGTTCGGAAGCTGCCAGCACAGGAGAGCAGATCGCCGTTTGCTGCATCTCCCGATGAGGGGAGGTCGGCGAGTCCTGCAAAGGAGGTCCCGATTGCTGCGCCAGTTAACAAAACATGGGATGCGAACACACCCATCAAGTTCGGCGGTAGTCTCTTTGGATCTACTGCGTCCCAACCGGCTTCTATCGACTTCGGGGCTTCGGCGGTAAAGAAACGTAGAGCTACTCCTGAACAGGCAGCTCAGCAGCCCACTCGGAATCTATTTGGCGAACTCCAGAAAAAGGCCGATGAGCCAGTCACCAAGCCAGATGCCACTCCCAAGGCCGCTCCGGCACAACCCTTGTTCGGCTCCACTGCTCAGCCCGCAGCATCGCCTTCCAGCACCCCTAACATCTTTGGCTCCACGGCACCGGCCAGTACAAGCACCGGTATCTTCGGCTCCGGGGCTCCGGTGTTCGGCCAGCCGAAGGCCACGGAGGATGTTAAGACCTCCCCAAATGCTTCTACGCCCGCCCCGAATCTATTTGGTACCACCCCGGCCGCTCCTGCGGATGGAGCTGCGAAGCAGAACGTCTTCCAGTCCTCCACCCTCTTCGGCAAAGTTGAGACCGCGCCGCAGGCGCAAACAGGATCAATCTTTGGCAAGACCCAGTCAACTGAGACTCCGGCTGCCAAGCCAGCAGCGGCCGGTTTGTTCGGCCAGGCAAAGCCCCTCTTTGGTGCTGCGCCATCTCAACCACCAACTTCTACCACGGAGGAACCCGCAGCGAAGAAGATTTCTTTTGGTGGTGACGCTGCTAAGCAAGCGCCTACACCTGCATTTACATTCGGAAGTTCGTCGGCTGTCGGTACCGACGCCGCAAAGCCCGCCGACCCTGAGAGCAAGTCACTTTTCGGAGCCACGAGCACAACTCCCGCTGCTCCAGAGATCAAGAGTCTCTTTGGCGCCACAAGCGCGGCTTCTGGTGTCCCTGCGACTAAGAATCTTTTCGGCGCGTCGTCGGCCGCACCCCAGGAGTCAAAGCCTCTTTTCGGTGCTGCTCCCGCTACACAGTCAGGAACGGCCCAGTCACTGTTCGGTGCTACCCCGGTTGGGCAGCTCGCAGCTGCAAAGCCTGCGGCATCGATGTTCGGCAGCGCCACTCCCGCCGCTGCTCCCCCCTCATCTGGCTCTATGTTCAACTTCGGTGGCTCTCAGACGCTGGCAGCCTCTCAGCCAGCGACGAGTCAACCTGCCGGTACTGGATCTATTTTCGGAACCGGTGGAGGCGCCTCGTTCGACTTTTCTGCTGGTGGCGGTGCGTCGTCGTCGATGTTCAACAATCCCTTTGCGGCGGGTGGCACTGCCTCTACCCCTTCGTCCTTTACATTTGGCAGCGGTGGCAATAATAATGCCCCGCAGCCGGCATCTACCTCTTTCACCTTTGGTGGAGCTCCTGCTGCTCCTGCTATCAGTTTTGGTGCGGGCTCGGATTCCAGCAGCCAAGCCCCACAGCAGGTCAACATGTTCAGCTCTGGTACTCCTTCTTTCAACTTTGGCGGATCTTCTGCACAGCCCAATGGCGCGTCGATGTTCTCTCAGCAACCCCCTTCAACTACCTCAATGTTTAGCAACAGTCTAGCTCCTGGAGGGGGGACCTCAACAGGTACAAGTAAGCAACCACCATATCAAGATTAACCCCTATTATCCGTATTAACGTCGTCCTGCAGATTCCCCCTTCACATTCGGTGGCGCGTCAAGCTTGGCCACCACACCAGCAACAGGCACCCCAGAACCTGTTATGCCCGAAGATAGTCGAGGAACCAACGCTGACGGGGATGAGGGACCACAGGAGCAAATATCGCTAACCGAAGGCGGGCCGGGGGAAGAGGACGAGGACGTCGTCCATGAGGTCCGCGCCAAAGCGGTTAAACTCGTCACCGGAGGCGATTCCGAGGACGACGACTCCGGCTCTGCCAAGGACAAGAAGAAGAGCCCGTGGGTGACGCAAGGCATCGGCCCTCTTCGAGTGTTGAAACATAAAAATACTGGCGCGGTGCGAATGCTGTTGCGGGCCGAGCCTCGAGGTCATGTTGCCCTTAATAAGCTGGTTCTCCCTAACTTTTCCTACAAGGTTGAACCAGCCGGCAGCAAATACGTAAAGCTCACGACCGCAACGGATGACGGCAAGGGTTTGGAGACATGGATGTTGCAGGTCAAAACCCCCGACGCCGCCAAACTGTTGGCCGAGAGCCTAGAAGCGTCTAAGAAGGCGAATGCAAAGTCATAGATAGAGGGGTTATGGGAGCTTCTAGGCTCTTCTGTGGGCAGATGAGTAAAGCATCCTCAGTTGGGTTCATTAGAAAAAAATGAAGGTAGGGTTATTTTGTTGGCTGTTTTTCTTGCATTAGAGGGATCTCTGGGCTTTTGCTTTCTCTCATGCATATTTTGCAAGGCATAGCATTGTTTTGCTTTTTTATTAGGCAGCCCTATTGGGGAAGGGGCGTCTCTCCGTCATCTTGCGAGATGTCAACAAAAAGGAGAGATCATGCATTCGTATCTCGAATGGGAGTAGTTGGCAGCCCGCTTTGGAGGACTGTGGACACGGGTTTGCGTGTCGTCAGCATAGCATTCTCGAGGAAGTTGTAAAAGAGTCGGATATACCTGTACAAAGATTTTATTGTCGTCGTCGTCGTCGTGAAGATTGGCGGATGGAGAAGGGCCTGGCCCGAGTGGCATGATGCGGAACAGTGGATGAATGAGCATTCTGTTTGGTGTCGGTTGACACCTGCTGCCTGAAGAGATTGAAACTGGATCACATGAGTGTTTTGGTGTTTGTTTGTTCATGGGATGATTATTATCGTTTAAGGCCTTGACCGCCCAAGATTGGCTACCTACCTACCTATGTTTACAGTTTCCATAACCTACAGGCCACCAGTCCAGTCCCTCCTTTAAACTTGCTCCATCCCATCTCCCCAAAAGTGATCTGCATTGCCACCTAGCCAAGCTGCTGCTCGGCTCCGTCAATGCCAAAATACACACCAAACGCCGTGTAATGACAGTATATCCATACAAAATTCTAACAATGACAATCCCACTCCGCCCAGTGATAACGCCCGTGGCCCCTCGGCCGGTTATTATTTTTGTTCTGTGTGCCTTGTATTACATATCCTACAACCCCATTTGGAAGTCCATGCTTTCGGCCCCAGTATGATGCGGCCATGATAGGTATATATGTGCTTCACCGCTCCCGCTCCTCAGCCAGTACCGCTGGCTCTGGTGGTGTGACCATGCCGCTGATGGTTGAGCTCAAGTTTGAGCTCAGACTCGACCGTGAGCTGTGGTCAATGTCATTGTCTTCATCCTCTCCGTCTTCCACTTCCGGAGCCGGAGCCAGACCTGGAACGGGTGTTGCTAGAAGTTCGACAGGGCCAGGTGTAGGTGCAGGTGCAAAAGCAAAAGCTGCTGGCCCATCATAGGGTGGTGGCGATAACCCCCGTTCATGCACTGACGACGCTACTGTGCTCGGCACGCTAGATAGCGTGAATGGTGACAGTGGATCTGTAACGCTCCTCCCAACGCCATCGCTCACGCTACTAGCGGTGCTCTGCTCCGTCGCGAGGGTCGTGAGTGTCCGTCCTGTCATGGCCGGTGCAAGCGTGTGCATTTCCATCTCTTCAAAGGTGGTGGCGGTCCCGACTCCGAAGCCACGGTGGAGTGACGGTGCGGAGGAGGTAGGCCCGGACTTCGGGGCGGGGCCTTCACCGTTGGGGTTGAGATTGTTCAGGTTGGGAGGGGGTGAGTGTGGCTTCTTAGACTTCTCGTATGGGGGAGGAGCCTCGCCGAGCTCGTTGAGGCCTTCTTCTGGTCGAGAGAGGCCGCGGCGGGGTTCCGAACCAGCCCAGTACCAACGGCTGTTGGTGCCGTTGGAGTTGGCCCAGCGGCCGCCGGGGGCGGGGATGGCGACATTTTGGGTAGGAGGCGCGCCGCGTACCCAGGCTTCTTCGAGATCGCGCTCGTTTATCGCGCGGGACCGGGACTCTGGGGGTTGGGCGTTTGGTGGGGGTGAGGGTGCGGTTGAGTGAAGATATGAGGCGAGACGTTGCCGCCTCTTAGAGTGCAAGCATACAGCCAGAGCGCCGATAGCAATCACGATACCGACAGGTATCAGGACCCAAACCCAGGGTGAAGAGTCAGAGGAGAAGGGGCCAGGCCCGGGACCGAACGAGGGTTCAGCCATGACGGCTCCGTGGGTCCGTGGTACGGAACTGTGGGTGGTAGGCCCGCATGGACGGGCCGAACCGAACTGGTTTGTGGCGTTTTCTCAATTCGGTGAGGTGGAATGACGATATGGCTTTGGTGGTGTTCGTCACCCTATGACTGAGGTATCGTGGTTGCTCGTTCCTCCGTTGCCGATAAAAGGCGAGAATAGGAAGAGGGTGCCGGGTTCCCCGATCACACCGTTTGACGTTCACCTAAATCCGCGCAATACCATAATCTGGGATGGAAAAAAAAGCAAACAGCAGCTGAGCCGTGTAAGTCACAGAACGGCGGCGGAAGGTGGGGGCACCCCAAGGCTGACAGTGAATCCGGCGAGAATCGGGTCGTCAGCGAGTGTGGTGGGAGGGGGTGAGTTGCGCAGTCTCGCAATCATGGCTTGATAATGAATGGACGAAAAGAGAAAGGAGGAAGGAGGGAAGGAGGGAGATTCAGGAATTGTTATGATGATCTCCTTTGCCTCCAAGCGCCTCTCCATCCTGCCTCCTCGTCACTAGGAGACCCCCAAAAAGAAGCTCCGCGTTCACAACCTAAAAATGCGCGACGGTAGGTTTCGGTGGTGGCTTTTTGGGCAACGAGAGGGGCATTGGCTTCACGTTTCCCGTTGGACTCGCGCCTGCAGTACCTGGAGCTAACCTAGGGCACGGTGTGTGGTGTGACATTGGGAGTCGAGAGCAATCATTGTTGAAGTAACCCAGGGAGGCCATCTCGGGAATGGGCGGTTCCTCGAGTGGTAATGGGCTTTATGCCAGCACCCAATGCCTGCCCGGGCAGCCATGCCATGGTATCCGATCAAGAGTCGGACCAGGTTGTATGCGAAATCAAGCAACAGTTCATTGTTGGCGCTTGGCACGGACGACGATGCCAACGGTCGCCCATCGGCCGCCGTTTGTTCGTGCATCTCTCGGTCGCTCGGTCCTGGCGTTGCCCTGGCTCACAGGCCTTCCTCCGCACCGACCCCTGCTCGATCCCGACCGAAAACCGAGAACTCAATTCATGCGAGGAGTGGAGGGCGATCTGCAAATCTTGGGGTCCATTCTGTGTGGTTTGTTGTGAAACATTCAATCAAGAAGCTCCTGCTGCCATCTGCTTTGAAGGGTGAAATGGGAGGTCGGGGGTTGCGGAGCTTGCCGGTTCCGGGCGGCCTGAAAAGGCCGCGATGAACGATGCGGCTTGCTGAACCTGCCGGCTGATGCATGATGTGGAAACCTACCTGCCGCACGTTCTTGGCTGGAATACGAGGCCCTGGAGTGCATGATGCGTCGGCGTGAGTATGACTTCACAGCGGATGGATGCTCAAGGATCGTTTCTGTTGTGTTCCACATGAAATTGTTCTGTACAAGTTGGAAGGCCAGACGAGATCCGTACGACAGAGGCAGCTGGCAGCCAGCTGTTATGGGCTCGAAGGGAAGTCAAGCTGAGCCCGTGCTCACCACGGCAGGATTTCTTTTGGGCGTGCCGTCAAGGCCAAAGAGCCTCCATTTTAGTGCCGTTTGATTCGCCGACCGCCGACCTCTGCTGATACCGAACCATTCTTCGACTCACCAATTAACTTGATTGAGCAACCCACTATGCACATCTATGCGACCGGGTTTGGGAGCGTCGCCGTTCAACTAGAGCCGCTCGTATAGTCAAGCCAGCAATATACCGGCCGTTCAAGATGCCGAGGGCTATCAGAGGTACTGCTAGTCGTTCTTCCTGTGGCATCGGAATAGTGGGGACTAAGATGAACTCCAGGTGTGCTCATTGAGTGCGAACCCGCTATCAAGTCCATCATCGTTCATCTCGACAGCGAGAACAACGACATCATCATTGAAGATCTGGATGAGTCGCATCTCGTTGTCAAGGAAAATATGGTTCACTTGCTGAAACAGAAGCTGGAGGATGTGAGTTTCTCATTGCGCATCAGCGGTCCGTATCCTTTGCGCTAACAGAATCGAAGCGTCTGAAGGAGACATACAGGCCCGAGGAGCCGCTGGCAGACAGCGACTGAGCGGTTTCTGAAGATCACAGCCACTTCAAAAGCGGCCAATGACGTTCTGTCTCTCCAAGTGGATAGGCTGTGCTCGTTTCTTCAGGACTACATTTATTCGACGATCGATGGGTTGCACGACACGATCTGCTGCATTTACGGGCCCCTGTAGCAAACAGGAGCCGCGCGCAGTCCTAACGGGTATCAATATCTACACAGGCAACATATACAGCTACCCAGATTACAAACCCTCACACTCCTTGACGGATTCTTCCATCGACAGGCATCAGAGCTTCTCAAACCTAGGCTTTGTCTTTTGAATCCCCGAAAGTAGGGCGCTTGCCATGTCGGGTGCCTGGAGTGCGTTCGCATTCCAGACGGCCGTGTACTTTAGGTCTATGACGCCCAGTTAGAGACATGGGATAATAAACGAGGGGTGTGGTACATACTATCCTCGACAGTGTGGTCTCGGGCGTGATTCAGCAGCTCCTTTGTGCCTTGGACGGCGACAGGACTTTTGGAAGCGATGTTCGCGGCCAGCTTCAAGCCAGCATTTAGTGCGTCTGCCTTTGACTCGTGCACCTGACTGACAAAGCCAACGGCCAACGCCTCGGCCGCACCGAAATCCCTGGCCGAGAGGCAGACCTCCTTAACCCACGAGAGGCTCGAGACGGCCTTGGGCAGCCGCGCGAGCGTACCGATATCGGCTGCCATGGCGATATCGACCTCCTTAACGGAGAACTTCGTGTTCTTGGCCGCTATCCTGATGTCTGTGGCGCACGATAGGTCGATAGCCAATCCAATGGCAATGCCATGGAGAACGCAAATCACGGCTGCTGCCTGTCAGCGGAAACTCACCAACTTCGCTTGCTCAGCCCAGTGGCAAAGATTTGCTTACGTTTCTCGCACTTTTCCACAGCTGTGATACAGTCCTGGAATTCTATAATATAACGCTTCAACTTGAAGGCCGCCCTGGCAGTGTCGACCCCCTCCTCAGCCTTGAGAGCACCATTTTGACTGGCGGCCTGGACATCGAGCCCCGCAGTAAAAGCCCGGTCCCCGGCGCCGGAGAGCACGACTACACGGACTTCGCGGTCGATGGAGAGCTGCTGGAAGAGTTGGCGCAGCTCCAACCACATGACCTCGAGGAATGCATTGAGCTTGGCCGGCCGGTTGATCTCGACGTGGGCCACAAAGGGCCCCGGCGATGTGACGGCGAAATACTTGTAGGCTGTGTAACCTGCTAGTTGAGCCATGATTTGTTTGCCGCCTGTCAATTTTCCTTCTCGTATGACCGAATTCCCAAGATCGCGAATGCGGTGACTTCCAAGGGATGGTGATGGGAGATGAGATGGGCTGCCGGAAGTGACGCAAGATATCAAAGTAAAATGAGAAACAATGCTGTGCTACCGCATATCACCGAAGATGCTGTCTCTATCGTCCGCCGTAAATCACCGAACGGATGGATATGTATAATAAGAAGCGTGAGCCGGGTTACATCACTGGGTCAAAGGCCGGTCAGAGATGCCGAGGCTCGCGGGGCCATACCCGGATACGGGGGGTCAGTGTAGCCCGGAGGGGTGCGCCAATGAGCGACTGCGGGGAACTCGTGCCATGTGAATGAAGCTGAAGCTCAGTCTCCAAAACCGACAAATAATGCCCTTTGGAGTGTGCATCGGCAGAAAATGCTCTTCCTCATCACCACAGGGCGTCATATAGGTGTTCGAATGACTTATATGCCTCGTGACGACTCAATTAGCAGAACGGCGCTATGACACGGTTCCTGAAGGAGTAGCTGCTCGCCGGAACCTGCCTTGAAGTGGGGGTGGGTCTGGATCCGAGTCAACACAGCTGGCCAGCTCACCAGCTCAGCTTTCAGCACGCCTCGTCACCCCACCGCCAATTCTAGTGCTGAAAAGAAAGAGGAGACCCTGAGCTGCCTCCTTCCGTCTTGCTCGTCCGCGTCATGTCGGATCCGATCGCGCTCGCACCAAGCCGGCCACCTGCAGGGAGCCGGCACCGCGGCCATCTGGCAGAGTGGAGGCTGGGAGGCGCTCGATGGTCGTCCACCAGACCCGTACAAAAAATGCCTGAATGCCAAGATGGCGTCGGCCGTGGCGCTCCAGGGATGCTTGCTTTTTCCATGCGACAGGTGGCCCGCGCTCTGGATCACGGATATGCGCCGATGAGTAGCCTATCACAAGCCAGGCCTGGAGGAATGGCCGCCAAACTTCTATTTTCACAAATGACTTCGTCTTGATCTTGATAAACAGTGCCTCGCTGAGTGGTGACAATACGGGCACATCAGGATGAGATGGATCTGCCAGGCCGTGGCTTTGCGCTGCGGTGAGATGGGTGCATCCATGGATGCTGGGATGAAGAAGTGAGATCCAGTGTGCATCGCACTGACGACAGCCCCCCCCCCCTGGGCTCTCGGTTTTCCATTGCTCTGCCGCTGTGGGCTAACTTCCCTACTTACCGACGTGCACCAAGCCTGCTCAGCCAGGGTCTGCAAATCGTTCCCGACACCTCCAAAGGTTACTTTCCACAGTTCGCTTTTCTGGCGAAGATTACCGCACGACAGCCGTTGGATTTTGACTCTTCATTTGCTAAGGTCAGGCGATGCCTTCCTACCCTCTCCATAACAAGTTCAACAATACACCCGTCGCGCCCGAGACTGCCCACTACTGCCGACGTCCAGACGTGCCTTCTACCTCCTTTCAGGTCGCATTTTCTCCGTCCGCGCCGTGTGCTCCGACCTACCTGGGGGAAGCCGCCTGACCAGATCCAATAACGGGACTCCACGCACCTCCGCGCCTGTTAATTACATCCCCAATCAGCGCCCGAACCGACCTCCCACGCCGCCGAACGCTTCAAGGCTTCCCAGCCCCTGCCACCCTCACAACACCTGCCACGAACCTGTAAGGTGCCCCAGCCTGCATGCTACCTCGGGCGACACCAAAGCACAGAGGCCCAACGACGTACCTGGGAATAGATCTAACGTATCTGCAGCTGTTCAGCCAGACATGCGGAGGAACGGCTTGAGGCGCCGCTAAGACCACATCGCTCTATTCTTTTTTTTGAACAAACGCCCGCGCTTCCAGGTTCTGGGATAGTTACCTCAACCACGGGTCGGCCCAAAGGTTCCTTCCAGGCCTCGACCTTGTTTCCTGATTCCTCGGGCTAATGCCTGGTTGTTCCCACTCGACAAACAGCGACCCCCAGCATCTTTGCGTCAACGTCGGGTCCGAGTCCTGACTTTTTCCCTTTTCCACCGGCGATCGCCCCCCCTCCCGTCGTGATCCGTCCATCCCCCTGCACGGAAAGCAAAAAAACCGCGACCGGCCAGCCGGGTAGGCTGCGATTGAACAACCCATCCTTCTTTCAAAGACTTCGCTCCAGACACCGACGCGCAGCGATTTTGCTGCCTTCCAAGTGAGGAGCGATGGCGGCAACTAATGCAAAGCCCGACGTGGGCGACATTCTGGTCGTGATTCGTGAGTCTCCGTCGTGTGTTTTCTGGCCCTGCTATCCGTTTCCGTATCGCGATTGTTTGTCGTGTCCACTCAGCGGGATGCATGGCGTCCTGCCCCTGGTAACAATCGCCATGGGGAGAATACTGACCTGTTTGCTTGCGCGTTAGATGACTTCCAAGCCCGCAGCTCCGACGAGCTGAGCCTGGCAAAAGGCGACCGCGTGGAGCTGATCGAACGCGACGATGAGTTTGGAGACGGCTGGTTCTTGGGCAAGCATTTGGTCAATGGCAACAGCGGCCTCTTCCCGGAAGGTTTGTTTGCATCATCATTGGGCCGAGTCGCCACAGACTGACACCACGTAGTCTACACGCGGCCAGCGCCTAGACCGATCACGACGACCACGCCAAAGAAGCCTCAGGGCCTGGCTCCTCTGGCTGAGGTAGCCAACGAGCAAACGCAGTCGGCTACAACGTCACCTATAGAGAGTAAACCAATCAATATTCCCGAACCGCAGCCGACTCCCGTCACTCTCCCGTTAAGTTCCTTCAAGTCGACGACAGTAACCAGCGGCGGCCCGCCACCGTCTACATATTCGTCCAGCCTCCCCTCCATCTCCGGGCCCGGCGGCTTCGGCGGGCGGCTTAATTCCAGTACAGATAGCCACGTCCTTCACGAGACATTGAATGTCATCGACGAACACATGACGGAGATGGGCTCGCCCCACAGTAACGGAGGCAATCGAAATACCACAGACTCTGGCAGCGAGTACAGTTCTCATATTGGCCACCGAATTTCGTATATCCAGGGCGAAGAAACAGACGAGGAGGAAGAGAGTAACCATTCTCGTACGGAGGTCGAGTCGTGGTCCGCAGATCAGGTTGCTGAGTATCTGTTTACGGCCGGAGTCGAGAAGCACCACTGCGAGGTTTTCCGGGACCAGGAAATTACGGGCGAGGTGCTTTTGGGAATGGACCAAACGTCGCTCTTTATCAAGGCTTTTGATTTAGGCTCTGTGGGAAGGAGGTTGAAAACGTGGCAAAAGATCAAGTCCCTGCAAGACGATGTCAACGGGACTGGGGAGCGGAGGACGACGCAAAGTTACGGGAGCGAAGCTGGGTCGGACTTCAAGGCACGTAGCAGGACGAACACTATGACCAGCAGTCGGCAATTCACCCCAACAGAAAGCCGGACACTCTCTCTCCAAACAAAACGCCTGTCACAAACGCCGAAGCTCGAGCCAGCCATGCCCGTTTCGCCAATATCACCTCTTATTGACAGCCCGACCCGTACGTTCCACGAGAAGCGGCCGTCTGCTGCATCGATCCGAGATTTGCACCACTCCCGCCGCCACTCTTCGACCGACTTTCGTCCAAGCGCAACTTCCCTCAACTCGGGTGCTGCAACACCAAAGTTGCTCGGTGGACCGTTTGCGCAACAGCAGAAGGAGGAGCCGGAACCCGTTCATAAAAAGCAGCCATCTTTTGACAGAGGATGGACCCTTGGCGGCGCAACTGCCTTCATGCAACGTCCTCAGTCATCAGCAGGAATCCAGGACGGAATGGCCACGCAAGATCCAGCGCTCCAGGATTCCGCCGTGGATCTCGAGCGGGGCTACTTTTCCGGTACTGATGCGGACTCTCGGCGCCGCAACGTGCTGCGAAAACGCGATAGCGGCGGTGTTGGTCCTTCTTCACCAAAAACAAGCTACGCAGACGAGCAACGAGTACGAAGTGCGACAGCCCTTTCCCGACATTCGAGGTTTGGTAGCGTCGACTCGGCGCGTGACCAGGCTGGCCCCATCTCGACAGCAGCTCAGAGATACTATGGCCTAGGAGGAAGGCGCACCGCTTCCAATGCTACCGTAGAGTCGATACGTCCAGTGCCGGTAGCCAAGGACAATCCCTCGCCCACCGTTACAAAGCTTGACGGCTCGCCAGACCAGGCTAGGTCATCCCCCAGAACCTCGGCTGCCTTGAAGCGGTTGAGCCAGGTGAATCATCCGGACTTCAACGTCGGCAGTATGCTGAGAAGTGGCCTGGGTATGAGGGCAACCTCAGAAGCTGTCACGGGTAACGAGCGGTCCAAAATGGTTGCATCGCCAATCGACTCACCGCTCAAAGACTCTCCAATTTACTCGCCTTCCCGCACCGGCTCGAGTACTCCTTCCGTTGGACCCAGTTTTGAGCTTGACTCACCCGATGCAGCCAAGAGCCCTAGCACGGCGACCACGGCAGCCAGTCGCAGCAGCCGCAAGAAGACGAAGAAGGAGACAAGCGCGTACACGCGTGGTCTACAAAAGATCACACCAAGAGAAGCGATGATGGATGCGGATTACAGCGGCTGGATGAAGAAGAGGAGCGCCAATTTGATGACCACGTGGAAGCCTCGGCTTTTCGTGCTCAAGGGTAGACGGCTAGCGTATTACTATTCGGAGGATGACGACCAAGAACGGGGTCTCATCGATATCTCATTCCACCGTGTCCTCCCAGCCGATAACGAACGCCTGACTGGTCTTCACGCCACACTTACCGGAGCCGGAAGCTCGCCGGCAGTCCCTGCAGGAAGCCATGTGCCCACTCTCGCGGCAACCGAAGCCGAGCGCGACCCTATCAAGGAATCCGACTCGATCTTCATTTTCAAGCTTGTGCCCCCGCGTGCAGGCCTCTCCCGCGCAGTGAACTTCACGAAGCCGACTGTACATTATTTCGCGGTGCCGAATATCAAGCAGGGAAGACTGTGGATGGCTGCGCTCATGAAAGCGACTATTGATCGCGATGACACACAAGTCATCACAACTACCTACCAGCAGAAAACGATATCCCTGGCGAAGGCACGACAGATGCGCCACAGACCGCCGGCACTGATGAATCTGGACGAGACAGTTGACGATAACGCGGGTAACGAGAACAGGGGTGCTCCAAAGAAGGATGCAGGTGGCCTGGGTATCGTCTACGGCGAAGCCGACAGCGGGGTGTCCGGGTTGGAGAAGTTCGGACTTGCGGGGCTTCCGAAGGTGGAAAGTGCCCGGTCCAGAGGCTTCAGCTTTGCGCGCGAGAAGGACATCTCACTGCCCCAGAGTGCCTAGGCGGAACTCAACAGACACCCAAGATGACAGTCATTCGCCTTTTTCCTTACGTCAAACTCTCACCCTAAAATACCCACCGAGATTCAATGCGCAACGCACATTCCCTTTGTTCAGCCCCCCACCAGTCATACATAATGTGTCATGTATCTCCGAGAGAAAGATTTGGCATCGAACCGGCGTCGTGTTGCAATTTTACCGATTCGATGAGGCAGTCATAGCGACGGAAACGGACATTGTGGGGAGAAGCAGGACGCGAGATTTGTTACTTGATCATGATCGGACCATCAACTATCTGTTGCCCTGATCCGGTCATATTTTTCCCTTTCTTTATATACTTGTGACGATGTGTGTGCGAAACAAAACGTTGAGGAGGTTTCTCTGGAAGCTGCGATGGGAGAGGACGGAGTAATTTGGACTGGAGCAGAGCAGAATTGGGTGGGCATATGGTGATGGAGATGGTTCAATGTGTATGAAGCGGAAGGACCTGACCTAATATCTGCTAAATGTGCTACTACCTACGATTATTACGAGTTTTGAGCTCCGTTTTTGAGCTGGAAATGCCAATATTGTATAATCCAAGATTCCGTGTCTGTGTGACGTTGAGATGTGTGCATTGCACGGAAGTTTCCGCGTCGCGCCGCGGCGGCCCCAGAAAAAAGTCGCGTCTGTGCCCAAGAGCAACAGCTCCCACCTGTTTTTGGAGCTGCGCAGTGCATCAAAGAGCCGTAAATTCTCAACCCTTCCAACGAGAGAGAGCATTGCCAAAAGTTGCGACGGCCAATTTTTCTCAATTGGCGCGCCTCGCGAGGAACCTGCAACAAATCGCCGCCGACGAGCATGCAGTCGGGCTGAACAACGGCACCTCCGCGTTCTCTGAAGACTGCACGCACCACCACAAATTGACCGAGAAATCGAAGATCCATTCGCCCACCCCCGGCAACGGCGCCATAACAATGTCGAACCGCTTTCAGGTCCCCGCTGGTAGCTCCTCGCCGCCTTCTACGCCCGATAGGAGCTCGCGCGGAAGCGGCCGCAAGAACCCGTTTACCTTCGACGACCCCTCTACGACGCCTGCTGGCCCGCCCCCTTCGTCGGCTGGAAGCTTCACACCCGCAGGCGCGCCGACCGCGTCGTTTATGGGGAGCTCGATCATGCGCGGCATGACGACTGGGAACTCGAAGCAGCAGCCTCAGTTCAACTCTGCGAGCGGGGGCACGGCGTCCGGGACGAAGAACTTGTTCACGGCGGGGAGTCAGAAGCGAAATGCTGTGCCGTTGGGGAGATCGATTCGCGCCGGCAAGGCGGTTGGCCAGCCGTCGAGGCTGAGCCGGTCCGTTGTTATGGGAGAGGAAGAAGAGGAGAGTGAAGAGGAGGCAGAAATTGCGAGGCCTGTGGGTGGTGGTCGCCCCGGGACGTTCGCGATGGACTATGATGATAGTTATGATGACGAGGATGATGAGGAGGAGGAGCGATTTGCGGACAGGGATAATTCCAGGGAGCAGCGACAGGTCCATGAGGACTACGACGCGGATATGTGGCTCGATATGCCGGCGACGACACCACGCGGCGGTCGTGGCGAGATTGGCGACGAGTCAGACTTGATGATGCTCAACACGCCTGCTGCGACGGAGCGCGTCCGGCGCGAGGCGGAGGATATTTTCAGGGCTTCGTCAATGCAGGCTGGCGCGGCGAGAAGGCGCGAACACCGGGCTGCTGCGCTGGCGAAGGATATCTACACGCAGATGGGCACGGCTGAGATCACCGAAGCCCCACAGGTGATTTTGGGGACGGAGGCCATGATCAACCGGCTTTATGACGACGGTGTGGGAGAGTCCGATGACGAGGAGAAGCTTGAGGATACGCTGGCTACGGTCGCCGGCAGGGTTGCTAAGCTGTGGCAGGGCTATGTCGACAAGCTACCTGCTCAAGATGAGGAACACGGTGCTGAGATTGGCCCGCGTCCTCATGCGTCGCCATTCGAGAAGGCGAACTACCTAGCACATCTGGCACTACAGGTTCATCACAGCCGGTACGACGATGGTGGGCAGGAAAAGCCAGAACCGCTACCCGCGACTCTTTTTGGGTGGCTCAGCGAATATCACAACCTCTATGCTGGGCAAATCGAGGACGTTCTACGACACCGTCCTAGCCCGGCCTGCCACAGCCTGTTCTGGGAGTCCATCTTCATCTCACTCCTCCGTGGAAACGTTGAAGACGCCATAAATCTACTTGCGGAGGCAGGATGGGGCCATGTTAAGCGGAGCCAGCGCGGTGAATACGCATATTCCGGCCAGGCGCTGGAGAACGTTCAACGCGCTGCCGAAGACACTATCGCAATGCTTGAGACCTGCCCGGGCAGGGAAGACAACTGGGAAATCTGGAGCAGTGACTGGACGCTTTTCCGCGTGCGAGCACAGGGGTCGCTCGAACACCTACGACGCTTCGCCGAGGGCAAGGGCAGCGCAATGGGCGAGTCAACATTTGCGGCCTCATCTAGAAGCCGATCGTCAATGGCGGGTCTAGCCCGGCGCGCAGAAAGCCAGGTGCCCTGGGAAATATACGAGAACCTGAATATCGTGTTCGACATCGTGCTTGGGTCACAGGACGCCATTATCGGAGCCGCTCAAGATTGGTGCGAGGCGACGATCGGACTGTTCGGGTGGTGGGACGAGAGGCGATCGGACAAGGGAGGTATGGCGGCGTCTATGTCTCGGTCACAGGCTCTGGTGCTGGCGTCGGGCGGTGCTTCGGACGTCGAAAGCTACCTCGACAGGCTGGCAAGGGCATTCCATGTCACGCTAGACTCAGACTTCCACTACAACTCAACAAGCCCCCTCGAGGTCGGTATGGCGTGCGTCTTTGAAGATAATATCAAGGCGGTCATCGGCTTGCTCCGGGGTTGGTCGCTACCGATCGCTTCCGCAGTGGCAGAGATTGCCTCCCTAGGAAGGTGGCTGCCGCCACATCGGCCGTCAGGCGCGTTCGGGTTTGACGATCTCGATATGGACGATCTTGAAGTTCTCGGCATGGATCCCGGCGCACCGGACGAGGTTGACGGAATCAAAGACAGCACGCTGGTACAGTATGCGCAGGCGCTGGCCGATTATGAAGAGCTTGCGTCGGTACGAGACAAGACTGGTGTGGCCAAGGATGGCTGGGAGCTGGCTATCAACGTTCTGGGTCGGATGGACTCGCCAGAACGGTCTGAGGAGATGGTAGGCCTGCTGGTGCGACATTTGCTGGAGGGCTTGCATGTAGACTCGAGCGCAACTGTCGACAGGATCTGGGCGTTGCTGAATGGCTTGGGGATGATTCCTTTTGCGGAAGAAACAGCAGAGGTGAGTTTCCCAGTTGTATGTGGGAGAGATCGAGACTAACAACGGGGGATAGTCATACGGTGAGATCCTCAAGCGCGACTCCCATCGGTACGGAGAGGCGATGTGGTACTACGCACTGGCACACCGGCCAAACAAGGTCCGCGACGTCATGAATCTACTCATCTCGTACTCGCTTGTCCAGTCGACGGCCTACCCTCCCACTACAGAGCTCGACGACTACCTCCGACGCCTTCTCGCTGACCGTAACAAGACTCTCGAGGAGTGTGCTAAACAGGATCTCGAGGCAGCCGAGCTTCTGGGCAAGATGCTCAGTGGCTACGCATCGCTCAGACAGTTCTATGACATCCGTGACAACGAAGACGGGAGCACAGCTGCGCGCCAACAGGCAGCTGCCGCCCTTGTGAGCGTCATCGCCAGCTCGGATGACAACATCCGCGGCGGTCTGTTTGATCAAACGCGTGATGGCATTGTCAGCGAGGACTTCCTGCTGGCCCTGCTCGGGGAGGCGACGGCATTTGTCACCAACCCGGATAACACCAACATCCACCACGGCCAAGCTGCCGAGCCGGCCATCACACTCGATCACATCGATACTATGCTCAAGGCCCTCGAGGACTTGCACGAGGTTGGCGACCGGGTGAAGAGTGCCTGCGAGGAGTTCCTGCAGGTCGTGCTAGCTGCTGCACCGGGCGGCCTAAAGGGGTCTACACCCGCCGATCTTCTCAAAAAAAGCACAGGCAATATCTCGGGGAGTTATATCCTCGCCGGAAGCTCGATGATGGTCAGCCAGCTGCAGAAATCGCTTGGCCCTGGCGCAGGGCCCACGAAGAACGTCAAGAGGGGATGGGACTGGCGGAAGGAAATGCCCACTGATACAAAGGGCGAGAATGTCATGAGGAGATTGAGGTTGGGATTGGCAAAGGATTTGGCTGCACTGTGGTTGGCTGAAGCAGACGGGAGTGTTTGGTAGACCTGGGGGGATGTTTGTCTTGTATGGGCTTTGTCGTGGGTCAGCGAGCCGAGGACATATTGGAGGGAAGGTCGGTGGCTACAAGAATCACCTCAGCCATCTCGAGGTCTGTTTTGCATGGTGTAACTGTAATAGGAATGAATGGAATATAAAAGCCTGGCATGGGGTGTGTTGGTTTGCAAAAAAATCAAGATCTCCCATTTCTTCGAGGTCTGTCTAGGTATGTAGATAAAATATTTGCTCACACCAACCACCCCGCCTCAGCCTTGAGTGCTTCACTCCACTTCTGCCCGTCAGGACGATGAACTCCCTTGAAGGAGACGACGTCCCCAGGGCCGAAATTCCCGTACAGATGGGGACAGCCGTTCGTGCCGGGTACTTCGTCCCATTTGACGGAGGATGAGTCGAAGTTGGAGAGGCGCAGCTTGATCAGGTAGAAGGAGGACGAGGAGGCGAAGAAGAGATCCGCGGTGGTGGGGATCTAGTGGGAGTTAGTAACTAGTGTTTTCAGAAACGTGTTTGACAGTTGGCTGTCAGCGGGTATCAAGGGGATGCCATGGACGGTGCAGATGCCAAGGGAGGCGGCGGCGAAGATGAAGGCGAAGGCGAAGGCGAAGGTGAGTCAACCTAATCCAAA